>Ga0209542_10012375_pt1 | contig 14937 bp, 17 predicted proteins | sample RifCSPhighO2_01_FD_184028 | JGI IMG/M metagenome (GOLD analysis project Ga0209542, IMG submission 184028) | Soil microbial communities from Rifle, Colorado - Rifle CSP2_plank highO2_0.1 (SPAdes) (version 2) | ecosystem: Environmental > Terrestrial > Deep subsurface > Rock core/Sediment ...
CTGACAGTTAAAAAGATTGAGCTAAAAAGGGGCGACAAAGCCCTAGAAGTTGCCTGCGGTTCTGGTAGAAATTTCCCTTACATAATAGAAGCGGTTGGTAAAGAAGGTTTTATTCTCGGTTTTGATTATAGCCAAGAGATGCTTGATGCCACGAAACAATTATCTAAGCAAAATGACTGGAGTGATATAAAATTGGTTCAGGGCGACGCGGCACAACTTAAAATAACCGAAAAGAATTTTGATGGTGTTGTAAGTGTTCTTGGAATTAGCGCAATTCCTGACTGGGAAAAAGCAGTTGAAAGATGTTATGATGTTCTTCGTTTTGAAGGAAAATTGGTTGTTTGCGACGCTCGTCTTTTTACAGGATTTCTAAAATTTCTTAATCCTCTAGTTAAAGTAATTTATTCAAAATTTGCTGCTTGGGATCCTTCTAAAAACATTCCGGAAAAAATGAAAGAAATTTTTGGAAATGTTGAAGTAGAAAATCTTAATCTTGGCACATTTTTTATTGCTATATCAGTTAAATAGTATTACGACGAAGCTACATTGTAATGTAAGCGAGAGTTATTCGACTCAAAAATATTATTTATTAGTTTATCTTCTCTTTTTTTCCATTGTTAATAATTCTATTTTTCTTGGATCTTTTCTTATTTCTTTTACTATTGTTGCTGGGCCAACTATTGTTATTCCAGGTCTTTTTCTTAATAGCATATGCGCAATATTTCTTTTGATTGTATCTCCTAATGTTGCATTTTTTAATTCATAATCTACACTTGCGATTTCTATGCCTTTGAATTTTTTATCTATTTGTTGCATTGTTCTTTTTATTAATTCTGATTCTTCAGTAGGAGCTAATCTTCCTTCGATAAGTATTATTTTATCTTCTCTTACTGACTTTAGAATTCTTCTAAGTTTTTCATCAATTCCAAGATTTGAAAATTCATGATAGGGTATATATTGCAACGTTAGCATTTTCTCTTTTTTTCACCTCTCATTTTTTTAGGAGCTTAAATAATTGTTCGTAAAACTCCTCCATATTTTTTCCTTTTTCTACTGATATTCCCACAGTTGGATATTGGGGGAATGCTGATTCTATTCTTTTAACATCACTCTTCTTTAAATCTGTTTTGTTTGCTACAATCATGACTGGAATGTTCCTTGCAGCTAAATTTCCTATTATTGTAATATTTACTTGACTATACGGATTTTGTGTTGAATCTAAAACTACTAATACACAATCCATATTATCTAACCACTTTATTGCTTCTATTACTCCTTTTGTTGCTTCTTTTGCTCTTTCTTTTGCACTTTTTGCACTCATCTTAAATTTTAAGAAATCTTCATAATCTATTTTTGTAGCAATTCCAGGTGTATCTACTAAATTAAAACTTAATTCTTTTCCTTTTGATTTTACTGTAATTTTTTCTTTAACTATTATTTCTCTTGTTTCGTGAGGAATATGACTTACTGCACTCATTTCTTCTCCAATCCAATCTTTAGAAATTCTATTAGATAAACTAGACTTTCCTGCATTAGGAGGCCCATATACGCCTAGTCTTATATTTTTTCTTTTAGTAAATATACTAAAGAAACCTTTAAAGAAACTTCCTACTCTTTTTATCATGCTATTTTTACAGTAGAAACACGATTTTTAAGCTTTTTGGTGATTAAGAATGTAATAAACCTATGTTATAACTAAAATAGGCATAATTACAATATATAACCACCTCTTTGTAAATTCCATAATCTATTATATAATCCACTTTTTAAAGATAATTCTTTATGTGTTCCAATCTGGACTATTTTACCATGTTCCAAAACAACTATAATATCTGCATGCATTATTGTAGAAAGTCTATGTGCAATTATCATTGAAGTCCTTCCTTGCATAAGTTTCTCCATGTCTTTTTGTATTTCATGTTCTGTCTCAGAATCTAATGAAGAAGTAGCTTCATCAAGTATCAATATTTTTTTATCTGCCAATATTGCCCTAGCTATTGACACTCTTTGTTTTTCTCCACCAGACAAACGAACTCCCCTTTCACCAACTATTGTCTCTTCTTTATTTGGAAACTTATTAATTATATTATCAAGTTGCGCAAACTTTATTGCTCTAAAAACTTGCTGTCTTGTTGTGTTTGGATTAGAAAATGCAATATTATTATAAATGGTATCATCAAATAAAACACATTCTTGAGGAACTATACTCAATTCTGATCTTAAAGATTCTTGTTTAAAATTTTTTATATTCTTCCCATCTATTAATATATTGCCTTTTGATGGGTCATAAAATCGATAAATAAGTTTTATTAAAGTAGATTTTCCAGATCCGGATGGACCAACTAAGGCTATTCTTTTATTTTGTGGAATCATTAAACTAAAATTTTTAAATATTTTTCTTTTTTTATAAGAAAAAGTGACATTTTTAATTTCTATCATTCCATGTTTTATTTTCAAATCAGGTGCATCTGATTTATCTTTTATATCATTATCTATTTTTTCATACTGAAATAAAGCTTCAAAATCCGCCATGGACCTGTAGAAATTTCTTATTGCTCCAACAAAACCAAATAATGGACCAACTATATTTCCCCATAAAGTATAAATAAATACTAAAGTTCCTAAAGTTATATTATTATGAAGAAACTCTATTAATGGAAATAAAATTAACATAAATAATCCAAGTGATAGGATAATACTTTGACCGCTATCCAACCACCTTGAGTAATGCCACTTTTTTAGTAATGCAATTCTCGTAATTTCTGAAAGTTTTGCAAATCTTTTCTCAAATTCATTTTCTTTTCCAAAATATTTTACTGAATCTATATTAGTAAATGTATCAGAGATGTTAGCTTTTTCAATATCTTCAGCAATATTATATTTTACTGAATCTGATTGTTGTATATTATTAAAAATTATACTATATAGTAAGAACGATATAACTATTAAAAATATAACCAACACAGACATTGCATTAAAATATATCAAAGAAGTTGAAACTATTATTATCTGTAAAATTAATGGAATTAAATTAAAGATAATTAAGTCAGTCATTCTTTCCATAGAAGAACCGCCTCTAATTAGTCTAGAAATTAACGATCCAGTTTTATGAGTTGTATGAAAATCATGAGATAAATGCAATATATGATTAAAAAATCTTCTTTTTATATCAAGTATTGCTTTAGATTCAAAGATATTTACAAAATGAATAAAAAACCATTTAGCTAAAAAACGCACAACAATTAATAAAAAAAAGATTATAGATAAATTTATAAGTAAATCAACAAATGCATCATAACTCAATGTTTTTGCTACATATTCAGCACCATTATCCACTACAAGCTTAAAAATGAATTTATCAGCTGTATAAGTAAGTTCAGTTATTATAGATATTAATAATACCCAAAAAATAAACAACTTATATTTTTTTATAATACTCCAATATATTAAAAGATTCGCTTTATAATTTACTTTTTCCGTTTCTTTTGTTTTAGACATATTTATATACCGATAAAACCATAATATACAGATGCCTCAATACGAAATAAAATATGGGATGTTTTTATACAAAAGGTTAAATTATGATGACTATGATGAATCAATTAATGACTTAAATGAAATATAGTCTATTTAGCACTTCATCTTAGCGAGGTTAATTTAAAAAGAAAAAGCTCAATTTATATAATTTTCTATTTAGTATGAAACTCCACAACATCACCTTCTTCAAGTCTATGATCTAATCCAACACTTGTTCCTGTATGTTTTACTGATTTTCCCCATACTCTCGCATATTTGAATTTATCAACAAATTCTTTATGTACTTTTTCAGCAAGCTCTTTTACTGTATTTTTTTTACCCATAGCAACCGGAGGCCATTCTTTTTCTTTTCCTGGCTGTTTTGTAAATACATAAATTAAATTAATATTTTTCCATATTGCCTCTTTTAAATCTCCAACCCAGCAAGTTTTATAATTTGAATGAAATGGATTTAATATCTTATTTATAACTAACAAACAATTCATTCCTATTTTTTCTTTTATCTTTTTTAGATGTAAATCAGACATCTCAAATTCTCTCTCTATTAATTTAATTTGTTCTAAACAATTCTTTGTCCCATCTAATACTATAACAACTAAATCAGAAGATCTTACTATACCCATATATGATGGTCCTTTATCGCTTTGTGAAAACCCTTCAAATATTGCGGGAATTTCTACTAATTGTATTTTTATTCCAGTATAATCCATAGTTGCTATCTCTGGTTTTGCTGTAGTAAATTCATATTCTGCAATTTCTACTTTTGAATTTGTCAAATCTTTTAATATTTTACTTTTTCCAGAATTAGTTAATCCAACTATTGTAACTTGTGCTGCACCATCTTTTTTTATAGATATACTATGGGCTCCGCCTGTTTTTTTTGCTTTATCTTTTTCTATCTTTAATCTAAGTTTTGATATTTTTTGTTTTAGCTCATTTCTTAAATTTTCGGTCCCTTTATGATTTGGACTTGCAGATAATACATTCTCTAAAGCTTTTATTTTTTCTTGAGGAGTTTTTGCATCTGCTAATTTCTTCTGTGCTTCTGCATATTCATATCCTGCATTTATTGGCATAAATAATATAAATTTTGGTAATATATAACTTTTGGGATTTGTATAAAAAATAGGTTTATAAAACAAAAGAATCTTATACATACATGACAGAACACTATTTCACTAAATCTCCAACATCTGAATTAAGAATTCATAATATTAAATTAAATATTAATAATAAAGATTATGAGCTATATACTGCTTCCGGATTATTCTCTTTAAGAGAATTGGATAGAGCATCTAAATTATTAATAAATAATGTAACTATCGAAGACAATTGGAAAATTCTTGATCTTGGATGCGGTTATGGGGTTATAGGCTTTTGTCTAAAAATATTACATCCCAATATTGAACTAGTGATGTCTGATATTAATGAACGTGCAATTATGATCTCTAAAAAGAATTTTGCTAAATATAATTTAAAAGCTAAAATTGTTCAAAGTGATTGTTTTAATAATATTAAAGATAAATTTGATTCTATTTTACTTAACCCACCTCAAGCTGCAGGAAAAGATATATGTTTTAAAATGATTAGAGAATCTAAAGACCATCTAAAAAATAATGGAATTCTTCAGATTGTTGCAAGGCATAATAAAGGCGGTAAAACATTATCAGTATATATGAAAGAAATATTTGGTAATGTTAATGAATCTAAAAAACATGCAGGAATAAGGGTTTATATCAGTATAAATAATTAGGTATCAAAAAGCTTTTTAAGGTCAGCATTATCCTAAAATAATGGTAGGATACTCAAATACAGTTATAAATATAATAACCGCATTTTTAATAACCATATTAGGTTTAATTATAGGAAATATATTTAGCAACATATTAAAAAGATTCTTAAAAGGATTAGAAATAAATAGAATCTTTAAAGAACAAATAAAAAGAGAAGTAAAAATTGAAGAATATTTCGCTTATTTTATAAAATATTTTATTTATCTAATAACTATAATTATTGCTTTGGATCAGATGGGATTACCAACCAAGGTATTAAAAATAATATTTATTTTAATAGGTATTGCTATAATAGTTTTCACTATTCTTGCATTCAAAGATTGGGTTCCGAATATTATTGCCGGACTATATATCTACAAAAACAATAAGGTAAAAATAGGAGACATAATTAAAGTAAAGGGAGTTAAAGGCAAAATAATTGAGATGAATCTTGTGGAAACAAAAATAGAAACAAATAATAATGAGCTTATCTTTATTCCTAATTCTAATATGGTAAGATATGAGGTAGTGAAGGAGGTTCAAGATGGTTAAAGCATATGTTCTTGTTGAAACAACAGACGTTGATCCAAATACGGCAGCAACTGAACTTACAGAAATTGAAGAAGTTGAGAATGTCCATATTGTTTACGGTAAATGTGATATTATTTGTTTAGCTAAAGCAGATAATGTTATTGATCTAAAAGAAGTTGTTCTTCAAAAAATAGGACAAGTTCGTGGCGTAACAAAGACTTCATGTTTTATTATAGCTGATGAAGAATGATTTAATAGACAAGGAGAAATATATCTAACTAATGAAAAGAAGCAAGCCTATAACAAGCATGGACATAATTACTGATAAATATGTAACTTTAGGTTACAAAGGTTTTGAATTAAGAAAAGTTCTAGAGAAAGATAGGGAATATCAAATACTTTTAGAAGCTAGAAAGTATAATATAATAAAAAAGTATAATTTAACTCCTGCTGAGAAAAAGAAATATTTTATGCCAAGTGATAGGGATTATGAAATTCTAGAAAAATGCAAACAGCTTAAAAAATTAAAAAAACTTTCGAAAGAAGACAAATATATAGTAAAATTAATACTTACCCAACTATATGATGACTGGAGAAAACCATTATTAAATAAACTGAATATATTACAAAGAAAATACAAAAAATGAAATTAAAAGAATTCTTAAAAAGAGCAAAAATTACAACTTATGCTAGTGATGGCAAGTTAAGTGTATTAGAAGATGGAAGTAAAGAATTAATTTATGAAGAAAAGGAATTTAAGTATAGAGATATGTATTTTGGATTTAATCCTTTTATCGGAGAAGAAATAGTTTTTAAGAATAACAAAGCAATATGGGGAATGAATTATTATGGCTTCATCTCCTCTAATGTTGTTTCAGCAAAACAAGTTTATGAATTTTTGAAAAAGGCTTTAAGAAAAGTTACAGATAACCAGCCTTATAGGGGACCAGGAAAATTAAAAGAAGGAGAGTTTGAATACACTAATAACGTCAGGGGTAGTGTAGATAATTTTACGGGCACGGAAATAATTTACTACAAAGGAAAAGAAGTTTACATATTAAATTACTATGGGGGCATTATTAAACAAAAATGACTAAGATAATGCTAGACCACTTTTATATTTCTGTAAAAAATATGGACAGAGCTATAAAATTCTATGAAGATATATTAGAAATGAAAGTATCCCACAGGGAAGAAAATACATGGGCCGACTGGGATACTAAAAAAGGATTTTATCTTGGTTTAATTAATCCTAAAATAATAAGCAAGAAAAGAAAAATTGGAAATAATTGTACACCAGTATTTTGGGCAGATAATGTGGATTTAGTTTATAAAAAAGTAAAGAAATGGAAAGTTAAAATAATTTATCCGCCAACAAATCTAAAATTTACAGAATATCCCTACAGATGTTTTAGCTGTAAAGATACAGAAGGAAATATTATTGAGATAGCTAAATATTAAAAATTATTTAAACAATTCCAACATTTCTTCTTCCATAAAATGTAATTTTCCAGGAATTATTATGCATTGTGGATAAACATTTATTTCAACATTTAATAAATCTTTTATTTTTCCATATTTTATTATTTGTTCTTCTGTTCCTATTGCTGCACATATAACACAATTAGTGTCTAAGTTTATACTTCCATCACCATTTTCTTTAAAGTAATTTAGTCCTTCTTTAAAATTCATATACTTATTATTTTTCGGATCTAAATCAAGAAGAAATAGTGTATGCATATTTTTCCCACTTCCGTTTTCTAGATATATTTCAAATGGGGTAAATATGTTTTTATAATTAAATGGTATTGAAGCTGTTTTTCCAAATTTATATAAACTTAGCCCTGTATCTCCAACTGCAGTTAATATTGATGAATTATGTATTACTTCAACCTTTATATTTTCTTTTTTTGCTCTTAAATATAAATCTATATGCGTTGTTGCTGAAAATGCATCTCCCTTTACAAGAACTGCACAATTATAATTTTTAGAATTATTTAATATTTCATATCCTGATTCAATAAGTATTCTGTCTGATAATATTATTTTACCATTAAAACCATTACCTAATAAATTAATTAAATCATTTTCACTAAATCCTAATTTGGAGGTATAATTTTCAAGATAAATAAATTCACATTTTCTTAAATATTCTAAAGACCTTATTGTTAAATCTTTTTCTGTTCCCAATCCTATTCCTATAATATATAACATATTATTTATTTGATAGAAGATTTTAAAAGATTATCTGATGATAATTTTTTCTTGATTATGAGTTGATCGTAAATTTGATAAATCAAAACACCAATTATTCCCCCATTTAGTATCGGGGTTAGTTTTATATTAAATAAAATAAGTAAAAATGGTATGATAAATAAGATAACATTAATAATTAATTTTTTTATATCTTTTGTTATATAATTTATGCTACCTTCAGCAATTCCATAAATAAAAATTAACATTATTGACAAAAATGAACTTAAAGGAACTAAAGCTATCCCAAAGTAAACAAATGGGTTTCTTATTAATACACCCATTATAATAGCAATTATTAAAAATAATATATTAATATTTTGTTCTAGTGTTATAAAAAATAATGAAACTAAAACTATAAATTGTAATATTATAAAATATTTTTCTCCTTGTTCTAATTCTTCTTTAGTATAATTAGCAATTATCCATCCTATAAACAACCCAATTATTGAAATTATTCCTAAAATCATAAATAATTAGAATTTATTTGATTTAAAAATCTTATCTTCTATTTGTTACTCTAAATCTTCTGTTTCTCCAGCTCATTAAATCATCAAGAGCTCCAGAATTCACTCTTAGTGTGCCTATTAATCTGTTATCTGTTGTAGTAAATTTAGGTTCTCTTAATTTATTTGCTGAGTATTCGACACCTAATACGAATCTACTAACCCCCACCTCTCCATTTACTCCTGTTCTTTCAACGCCATTCAATGAATCATTAAATGTTGGTCCAGTATATGTTCCACCTAATCCAAAATGGAATCCTGGAACTACAAAATATTTTACATCGGCAGTTAAATAATTTCCATTAACATTAGGAGCAGTAGCATATGTTAAATCTCTTACTTTATCATTTCCTATTGATCTTAAATCATCTTCATTTAATTTTTTAGAATCCAAATGTGTAGTATATCTACTATCATGTCCAAATCCTATATGCGCCATAATTTGTTTTCCAACACTTAATACAACTCCTGCCTCTGCTTGTGTATCATATTTTCTTCTGAATGATGTTCTTGTTTGACCTTCAACACCTTGTTCTATATCTGATAATGACCCAACTACATCTCCATATAATCCTAATTCTGGATCTGATAATATTATTTTAGGTAGTTCAAGTCTTAATGAACCATCAATTCCTTGTGTGCCTTCAGATGATTTTATTGAACTAAATTCAATTTCAGAATCACTTGAAGCAAACCCGCCTGTTGCTCTTACATTTATTTTCTTAGAACCATCACCTGAATTATGAATAACCCATGCCCCGATTCTATAGCCTAAATTTCTTAATGAACTTTTAACAGGCCTAAATCTTCCTTCAGGTATTACATCAAATGATCTTCCCCATAAATCGCCATAAAGCCCAACTGCAAAACTATTAGCATCATATCCTAATGTTAATTGACTAAATGGTTCTTCTCCTACAAATCTTAGATTAGTTCTTCCTGGAACTGTACTTCTAAATGAAGCAAATGATATTGTAGCACCGCCAACCATTCCCGTATCACTTTTCTTTTTTTCTATTTTTTTTTCTTTAGTTTTTTTAACTACCGATTCTGGAACAACAACTTGCAGTACATCTGTTTCTTCTCCGCCTTTTTTATTTTTTACTCTTACAAATAAATAATGAACTCCTGGTTTTTTAAATTCAAAAGCTAAATAATTTGAATTTGCTTCATCAAGTTTTAGTGCATCTCTATCTGCTACTAATCTTCCTTCTAATGATTCTGAAAATAATGTTGCAGTATCTCTTAATATTATTTCTTCTCCTGGATCATTTGTTGTAATCATATACAATCCAGGTTTGTTTATTTCTGTTGAACCAATATCCTTTTCATAACCTTTACTATATGATACGTTATTTAATACAACTCCATCTCTTGTGAAAAATACTAAATTATATCCATCATCTGTTCCACTTAAAGTTTTCATTCTTGTTCTTATTGAATCATATAATGTTATTTCTTTAGGTGTTGCATCTAGATGATTTGATGTTACAGGTTGAGTAGATTCTGGAGCTGGAGTTTGTGCTTCGGTTTTAGCTACAGGTTTTGCTTTAGGCGTAGGAGTGGGTGCTTTTGGTTTAGGAGCTTCTTTTTTCTTTTCTACTTTAGGAACTGTAGGAACATCTAATTTTTTTACTTTTTTAGCTCTATATAATTCTTCTCCTACTTTTATTGGATGTCCTATTGGTGATTTATTTTTTCTTACAACAGCCATTCCATATCTATTTCCTGAACACATAGCAGGATTTACAGTATCTCCTGGTTTTAATGGTCCTTGTTTTTGTCCCATTTCATCCACATCTCTATCCCATAAGTAAACATCTATTGAACTTGCAGGATATGTTCCATTTGCTTTTGGAGTTTTTTTACTATCTATTTTTACTTCTTTAACATTTAATTTTAAAATACAATCCTTTGGATTAACATCAAATATATCTCTTCCACTTATTTTTTCTTCTAAATTTGCAGGTCTTGAACCATCAGGTAATGATCCGGGTAAATATTGTGCATTAGCTACAACTGAATATGATATAACAGTAGCGCCTATTAAATTTCTTATTTTCATTTTATTATAATGCTCCTACAACTATAGCCCTATGTCTTACTGAATCTATTTCATATGGTTTTTCAGGTTCTGTAATAACTTTTGGTTTTTCTCCTGAATATAAAGTTATTACTCTATGTTTTTGTTCTGATGGTGTTACAACTATGAATTTTACTTCAAAAACTCCTGGTTCTTTTGGAAGTTTAAATCTAAATTGGTCATTTTCTAATGCTGGAGTTCTTACTCCAAATTTTGCATTGCCTTTTAATTTACTAACAACTACTTTGTCTATTTTATCTGCTGGATGTCTTGCACTACACGTATATACACTTCCAGGATTAACTTCTAATGGTAAATAATCAAGAGATAATGCGTTATTATTATCCGTAAATACTCTTTGAACTAAATCTCTTCCTGAAGTATTAGAACATCTTACATCTCCAGGTATGCTTAATTCTAAACTGTCCCCACTTCTATAAGTTTCAGTTGGTTCAGTATATCTTCTTAAACGCGGTGCTCCAGGTCTAGTATATCCTAAATCTGCCACTATATCAACTGATATATTTTTATATGCTTTGTATCCTGAATATCCTGCTGTTGCTAAACCCGCTACGACTAACACCCCTATTGTTATAGGTATCTTATTATCTTTTAGTGTTCTAAATCTTCTAACTCCGCCTCTAGCAATTAATGTCCTTTGTTCCTGTTGTGTGTTTTCATCAGCCATTTTATACTATTTGACAGTAGTATCAACTTTATAAAGCTTTCTTTACAGTTCTACTGCATATATTCCTGGAAGGTCATTAGCAGGTTTTCCTTCCAACCTTTTCTTTAAAAGTTCAACATAATTTCTAGCGTTTCCCCTAGACGAAGATAATTCAATAGGGGTTGTTTTTATGATTTCAATTTTTCCGTCATAACTTATTGCATAATCCACCCTAAGAGTTCCACCGTTTATATCATTAGTTGTTCTTAATTTAATGATCTCACTTTTATATAATCCCAATATCGGATCCTCTTCTGGATCTCTGAATGGCAATCCTAAATCATATTCTTCATCAACTGCTCCAGCATCACGTTTCTCTGAACTTCCACCATCTCTTACTTCAATTAGTTTAGCACCTGCATCTCTTGTAACTATAGCTTCTACTCCTCCATCTCTTGACTCTGGAGTAAGTTTAGCACCTGATTTTCTTCTTGCAACTAAATATGCATCTCTTCCTGGTGCAAATTCTCTTCTTACTTTTCCTTTATCTCCAACAAATCTTTTTCCTTCTGAATCTACTAAATTTAAGTATCCTGTAGTATCATATAAATCACCAATAAGAACATCTGATTCATCAAATCTTCTTGCAATAATTCCTGGTGAATCTCCTGAAGCTATTTTTTTGTCATATCTAAAAAAGTCTAATCCATCAGGTGTTTTTCCAAAATATGAAAAATTTCCTATTCTTTTAACTAAAGGTTCTGATTCTTTTACAGTTCCTGCATCAGGACTTGTTAGTGGAACCAAACTTGGAATTGAAGGTTCATCAAATAATTGTTTTTTTGAAACTCCCGCACCTCTTACTTCAATTAGTTTAGCACCTGCATCTATATTTAATGCAACTATTTGTTCTATTCCCCCATCACTATTTCTTAATGAAACTGGAGGACATCCATTTTTATTTATAATTGAGTATCCAACTATTCCTATAGCACTAAGAGTTACCGCAACTAAAGAAGCATATGTTCTAGAAGTTCTTGTTTTAACTTTTTTTGATTCTTTTGGTCTCAAACTTTTAGGTAATCTAATACCTACATCGTCAAAATTTTGCGCATCTAAATTAGTTATATCTTCTAATCTTAAATAATTAATATTTTCTTCTTTTAAATGAATAAGTGAACCGCCAGAATCTTTTAAAATAATATCACAATTATTTAATGAATATCTTATTTTTCTAATTAAACCCCTAGATTGATCAAAACTTCCATTAAGTTCAATATACCTTATTTTATCAATATTTTCTTCAAGAACAGGATCATTACTATATAATCCCATTCTATAAATATCAAATAACTTTACAGCCCCACCATTAATATGCGCAGGGCCTTTTGAATATACAGGAATATAATCTCCATTAACATTTGAAACACGGTCTTCAACTAAATGTGCGCCAATTTCATCAGTATCCGGAACATCAGGCTTAGTTACATCAACAATAGGTTCATTTGCTACCTGTCTTGCAATATCATCTAAATTCATATCTCCTACTATTGGACCACGTTTTGTATCAAAATTTGGATAATAAACTTCATGTTCTAATACTTCTTGACTCAAGTTTAATTCATTAGCTAATTGCTCAAGATTAATTCTTTCGCTAATAGAACCACCATCACTTAATATATCTACAGAAATCCATTCAAGAGGAATATCAGATCCTATAGGAGAATATTTCTCATAATCCTCAGTATCATCAAATAATAATTCATTCAACACAGCATTTGTATCTTTAATCTTAAGCCTCATCTTAGGTAACAATCCAGAATCTAAAATTGAACCACCAAGCATATCATAAATATCTCCATGAAGATAAGAAAATTGCGGATAAAATAATAAATCTTTTAAATTAATAGATACTGGTTTTTTATTGGAATCATCTGCTATAATTCCCTGACCAAAACTATTAAACTTTAGTGCCCCATCCAAAAATAGGTCATTAGAAGAAGTAGATTCTACAGCACCGACAAGAGTTGGTTCTTCATCTCCTTCAAATGTATAATATACAGAGCTAAAGTGTTTTTCATCCATGATATCACAACTATTAGAAAGTGGTGACAAACTTATAAAGCTTTCTAAACACATAAATATAGATTTATAACTATTTTAAAGATTTTATATTCTAGAAAACAATATTCAAAAACCTTATAAGAGCATTATAATCTTTAATCTTAATGGCATTTACAGTTACGCCTTGGGAAGTAAAAGGGGAAGTAGATTATGATAGATTAATCAAACAATTTGGGGTAGAAAAGATAGATAATATACTTCTTGAAAGAATAAAAAAACATACAAATGATATTCACTTTATGTTAAGAAGAAAAATATTTTTTGCTCATAGAGATATGAATTGGTTATTAAATGAATATGAAAAGGGAAATAAATTTTATTTATACACAGGAAGAGCACCATCAGGAAATGTACATTTAGGACATTTAATGCCATGGACTTTTACAAAATGGTTACAAGATAAATTTGATGTAGAATTATGGTTCCAATTTCCAGATGAAGAAAAATTCCTTTTTAAAGATAAATTGACATTTGAAGATAGTGAGAAATATCTAAATGAAAATATTTTAGATGTTATAGCATTAGGATTTGATCCAAAAAAAACAAAATTTTTAATAGATACAAAAAACGCAGATTTGATGTATAAAGAGGCATGTAAAGTTGCAAAGGGCATTACATTTTCAACAGTAAAATCTGCATTTGGTATGAATGAACAATCAAATATTGGAGAAATTTTTTACACTTCAATGCAAGCTGTTCCAGCATTTTTACCATCAGCATTAAAAAATAAAAAAATACCATGTTTAATACCTCATGCCATAGATCAGGACGTACACTTCCGTGTAACGCGCGATATTTTACCAAAACTAGGGTATTACAAACCAGCTTCTATTCAATGTATGTTCCTACCGCCATTAACTGGTTCTTCTGGGAAAATGTCTGCATCTGAAGAATCATCTGCGTTATACACAACAGATTCACCCGAAGTTATAGAAAAGAAAATTAAAAAATATGCTTTCTCTGGTGGACGTGACACTCTTGAAGAGCATCGTAAATTTGGTGGAAATCCAGACGTTGATGTAAGTTATCAATGGTTAAGAATGCTATTTGAACCGGATGATAAAAAATTACAAAATATTCATGATGATTATAAATCTGGAAAATTATTATCAGGAGAATTAAAACAAATATTAATAGAAAAAGTACAATCATTTTTAAAAGATCATCAGAAAAAAAGAGAACTAGCAAAAAAACAGGTAGATAAATTTTTAATAAAATGACAAAAAGTATAACTCGACTAACATGGAACATTTTTGATAAATTTGGAGATAGAAAGAAACACGGTTCTATTACTTTTATTATTAATACTGTAACTGAAGAAGTTTATCCAATACCTAAGATATTGAACATATTGATTTCATATGTCTGCTTTTAGGCTATGAAACAAGAAATGAATTAAAGAAAAATCCAAGTTCTGCTTCTCATCTTGTACCAACACATTTGAGTATTAACAGCGAGGGATAT
>Ga0209542_10012376_pt1 | contig 14936 bp, 7 predicted proteins | sample RifCSPhighO2_01_FD_184028 | JGI IMG/M metagenome (GOLD analysis project Ga0209542, IMG submission 184028) | Soil microbial communities from Rifle, Colorado - Rifle CSP2_plank highO2_0.1 (SPAdes) (version 2) | ecosystem: Environmental > Terrestrial > Deep subsurface > Rock core/Sediment ...
ATTTAGTGCATTAATGTTCGAAACAGAAAAATTTCTTTGGACTTTGGACAAGAAATTTTTCAAGAATTATAAGGCTAATGCCTCCAATTTTCTATTTGGGATGTAGCCCCGATTAGCGAAAGATTTATAAACAATTTAATTCTGTAGATTTGTATAAAAGAGTAGTGATGATGGTGAAGAAAAATGTTCAGTCAATTATTTTGTCTTTTTTTGTTATAGCTTTTTCTGTCTTATTCTCTCTCATTTTTTCTTCAAATCTTGTGTCTTCTCAAACTGTTGATTGTTTTAGATATATTGGAAATTATACTGGATGCATTGCTGTGAATTCAAGTTGCTTTTGGGGGAATAATAGCGGAGTAGTTCCAAATGACCCATTCTGCATGATTAATTATGGTAATTATAATTCGACTAATTTGACGATGTTTGCTCCTTGGCTTGGGATTAGCGTAAATTATAATACCCTTACCGGAGGAAATATAATTAATTCAGGATGTTGTATGATGAAAATGGGTGGAGGAAGTGGGGGAGGTCAGAGTTGTTTTTCATTTGAGGGCAATCAAACTGGTTGCATGACTGCAAATACTACTCTTGGAATTCAGGGCTGTTCATGGGTACCTAATGACGCAAACCAAAATCCATTTTGTCCGAATAATGTTGGTTGTTGTGAAAAACAAGGATGTTGGAGTTTTAGAGGAAATCAAGCTAGTTGCGTAAATAATACCGGGGGAGTTTGTTTTTATGATACTAGTTGTCCTTCTGGAGATTGCTGTGCGCCAAAAGCATGCAGTGAAATGGACACTGAAACAAAATGCAATAATATGAATCAATACGATATGCCATGTCAATGGTCTGGAGGAGCTTGCACAATGCCTGGAGGAGGATTTTCAGTGTATAATAATAATACCAATGGTTGCTTAGCAGGTGGAGGATGGATAAATGCTTCGAATTCTTGTGTTATGCCATCTAGTTCTGGAGGGGGAGGATTTATGTTTGCGCAAGAGGCAAGATGTTGGTTTGCGGATAATAAACAAAGCATTTGCTTAAATGTTACAGGATGCGTTTATTGTTCTAATACAACTACACAAATAAATAATGCGAGTTCTGCTTGTTACAACGCTCCTTCTGGAGCATGCAAAGGGCATGAGTCAATGTTTAGTAACTGGAATGGAACAGCCAGTATAAATGTTATTGATATTAATACTTCTTCTTTACTATGTTCTAATATAAGACAAAAACAAACTTGTAATTGCGGACCAATGCCAAATTGCAAATGGGGCAATAGTTCTGCCAGTGTTGGAAATTATTGTGAAGTTGGAATGAAGACGAATGATGAAATGCAAACTTGCCAGCCGCCTGTACAATTTTGTGAAGATAATGCGGCTAAAAATAATCAAACTTTATGTAATTTATTAGCCAGTGACTATATGATGCCTTGTAAGTTTGATAGCTCTGGTGGAAATAATTGCACTTTTAATTCAATGGCTATATTTGGAAGCAACAGCGGGAGCAGTGGAAGCATGAACTATAATATAATAAGTAATGAAATTGGATGTATTGCTTCTGGAGGAACATGGAAAACTGAAAATTATATCGATTCTGATGGTGGTTTTAAATCTGATTCTTGGTGTGAAAAAGGAATGATGTTTTCATTCTCGTCTGGACAAGCATTTGCTAACAAAGGAAGTTGTGATAGTGATTGCTGGGCTTGTGGATTTAATTCAACAGGGGGAAACTGGCCAAATGCTGCTAATGCTAGTGCAGCATGTTTAGGAAGCAAGAAAGGAATATGCAAGTTTAAGACTGATCTTAATGCTCCGAATGGATTGGGATGGTGTGATTATCCTCAAGAAATGAGCTTTGGCGGGGTGAGTGATTGCAAGAGTGATTGCAAAGCATGCGAGTATATGGGAATGACTTCTGCAGAATCTCAACAAGCTTGTTCTGCAAGTCCTGTTGGTTGTTCGTGGGTTAATGAAAGTAATGCTCCTAATGGGAAGGGAGGGTTCTGCATGAGCTCAAGCATGAAATCCTGCACAAACGATTGCTTTGCATGTTATGAGCAAAGTAAATGTTCAAATTCGACTTTCCATACAGCAATGAATTGTTCTTGGGACTCTTCATTTAATTATTGTAAACCTCAAGGATTTACAGGAGAAATCTGTTTTAATGCAGTTGATGATGATAATGATGGAATGAAAGATTGCGCAGATAGTGATTGCACTTATGATCAGTTTTGTGGAGGCGGAAGCATTGGCTCTGGAAACAGTATTACTGACTGCAAGAAGAAATCTGATTCGACTACATGCAGGGCTACTCAAACAGCTAGCAACACAAATTGTACCTGGGTAACTTCTCAATTTGGAGGACAGTCATATTGCGATTATCCAGGAAGTAATTGTTGGATGTATGAAAGCAATATAACTGCTTGTGCTGGGGGTATTGGATGTATTTATAGAAATGCTACCGCAGGTTATCCAAATACGAATATTTCTATATTGGTCAACTTTAAATCATTTAATGGTTTTTGTGATATGAATAAGACGAAATCAAATATCTGTTTTAATTCTACGAATATGGGAAATCAGGTTTTATGCAATAATGCCAGTGAATGTAGTTGGTTAACTGATAGTTACAATCCTAATGGAGGAAGATGTGAGTTTAAGCCATTTGCTATTTGTGGAAATAACACTAATTCTGTTTCTTGTGGTAGCGTGTCTAGTTTTTGTAGTTGGAGAAATGATTCCTTCTCACTAAGCGGAGGGTTCTGCGAGCCAAAATGTATGGGATTAGCACAAGGAAGTTGTAATGGATTCTGTTCTTGGAAGGCAACTTCTTGCGAGCCAGAGGCATTTGGAGGAATGGGTGGAGGAGGTTCTGGAGCAGGAGGAATTGGAGGAGGATTTGGATGCCATATAAATGATGGAAATCAAACAGGATGCATAAGTCAAAATATGACTTGTTCATGGAATGCATTTTCACAAAATGCCTCTCAAGGAGTTTGTAATCAAAAGGGCGAGCAGATGATGATGGAAGGAATGGATCAAAGTCCTCCAAAAATCTTAGGACAGGATCCTAATGATACTAGTGTTGGCGAAATTGATATTAGAGAGTATGGTGTCAAAGATAGCGATAAGTCTCTTTCGTTTGGAATTGTAGTAACTAATATAACTAATGCTGCTGTTTGCAGAGGATATTATCTTGGAGGCGGATTTGGAGGAATGGGCGGAGGACAGGGACAGATAGGAAATGGAAGTTCGACGACTAAGTATTATTGGTACTTAGATACTAATAAAAATGTGAGTGATGGATGCAACGCAGTAAAATCAGATGGGAGTAATGTCAGCGGATTTGAATTTTTAATGAAATATATGGTTTCTCTGGATAATTTGACAGTTTCAGAAGTGAAATCTTTTTATAAGTGTTCAGGCGGGAGTTGGTCATTAACGAATGTTCCTCTTACGAGCAATAGACAGTTTATGTGCGGCATGAGTTTCCCTAGCTTCCCAGGACAAGCTCCTAAAATTGGAGGAGTGATGATAGTAGTCAATAAGGAGAATTTACAGTCATTTGATGTATTCAATAAGAGCGTACCTACAAGGGTTTTTGTATCGAGTGCTAATGCTACTTTCAGCGAGAGTAACCCTCAAGATTCTGTAAATACTCCAGGATATTATACTCCTGGAAGCGCGGACTTTAAGTTTGTTGATTGTAGTAATCCAAGTACAAAAGATGCCAAATGCAAAAACTTCCAGCAATTTGGATTTAATATATTTGAAGATTGCAAGAATGGAAAGGACGATGATAATGATGGAATGAGTGATTGTTCTGATCCAAAGTGCAAGTTTACCCCTAATTGTGCAAGTGGAACAGCATTTAACTTTATTGCTGACGCCAACGATGTTCAAGCTCCAACTGTTTCATTTTCACAGGTAGATGTGTTAAGAGACAGCTCATTTATTAAATTTGATACAAATGAGCCTGCTAATGGAACAGTGGAATTTTATTATAATGATTCAAGTTGTGGAAGTGTAAATGTTACCAAAATAGACTTGGGAGACCCTAGCATTAGTTTTGATGATTACAAGCCTTTCCATCTTGTTGCTTTGGAGTTAAATACCTTGGGATATTCTCTGACAAATGGAACAACATATTTCTATAAGACAAGCGTTTGTGACCCTTCTTCAAATTGCGCTATTTCTGCATGCCAGAACTTTACGACAAGCAGTGAAGCATACAAGAATTTCATTTTCAAGATGAAACTTCCTGCAGGATATAATGTGACGATTCCTGCTTTGAATTATAGTGGGAATTTTACGACTTCAATTAGTGGGACAACTTATGAAACTGGTATAAAGACAAATGCAAGTGTTTCAAGAAACCTTAATATTACTGTTAATTGTGGGACCCAATCACTAACCTTTGTAGGAGCAGATATATTAAGTCCAAAGAGTATTGACATGAGAAATGCGTTTGTATGCAACCCTAGCAGTAATATACTTGGAATGAACTCGACATCTAAATCATGGAATCAATTAATTGGAGATATTGGAATGGGAGGACAATCGGATAATATAAAGTTGACTTTCCCTGTTGATTATAGCTCTGAAAATACAATCAAATGGTGTAATGATGATGGTTCAACTAACTGTACTCTTGTTACTAGTTATGCGAGTTGTTCTAGTGGAGGAACTAGCAAGACAGATTGTAAGATACCTACTTCATTAGGGTTCTCTACATATAAGGTCGAGACTACTGCAGCGGCAGTTGCTGTAAGTCCTGGAGGAAGTAGCGGTGGGGGTGGTGGAGGAGATACTGGATTCTGGAAGAACACTTATGCTTATGATACAAAGAACTTTAGTGAAAAAGAGCCTTTGACTAGAGAATTATTGAAAGGATACAGAGTTAGGATAAAATTAGGAAATGAGACGCATTATGTAGGAGTTATAAGCTTAACAAGTACAAGTGTAACTATAAATGTATCATCAACTCCACAACAGGCGACACTTAATGTTGGAGAATCAAAGAAATTTGAAATAAGTGGAGATGACTTTTATGATATATTAGTTAAACTAAATAGCATAAATAATAATAAAACAAGTATGACTATTTCGTATTTGCATGAACAAATCTCACAAACTCCTCCAGCAGATGTAAATACCCCAGCGCCTTCTTCTCCTGGAACTGGAGAAGCTAATACGCCAACTGGAAATGAAGGTGGAGCTAGGACTACAGAAGGAATTGGTGTTGGGAAGATAGTTGCATGGATATTTGGAATTGTAGCTATTATTATTCTTTTAATTGCAGTTATTGTTTTAGTTAAGAAAAAAAGAAAATGGAAATGATTTTAATTGCTTGAATGCCTTTTTTGTTGAATGATTATTCTATACCTAATAAAGAAGCTAAATTTGGATTTATTTGTCTTGCTCTCTTGGTTAACCTTACCCGAACCTCGTTGCCCGAAGTCAATATTTCTTCTGAATATGCTTTAATCGTTTTTATGACATCTTCTGTTTTGTTTCCTAAACAAGCTGTTGGAAGATGATGCGGGGGGTTTAAACATTTTACTAAATAATGGTGCTTATTAGTATCTCCTTCGACTAGAATACAGTCTACTTCTAATAAAAACCCCCTGTATCTTATTGATTGTGCTTTGCTTATAAGATTCATAAAAGCAGATGGTACTTTAACTTTTAATTATTTGTGTTGTTCCTTCTATATACTAATGATATTGAATAAATTATAAAAGAAAATGCAATCCCAAAGGAATCTATAAGGACATCTCTAATTGAAGCATCTCTGCCTAGAACAAATGATTGATGTAATTCATCAAGAATTGCATAGAGAATTGATAAAATAAGGACTATAAAAAAGAATTTTTGATGCCTGCCTTTAATTGAAGAAACTGTAAGAAAGAAAGAGAAAAGAAGGAAGATTCCGAAATGATATAAATAGGACTTTAAGAGGTCGTATTCTATGCTTGGAGGAAAAGTTCTCGATGAAAGATAGAATATTGTTGTTGCTAAGATAAGAGTTATTAAATAAGATGAATAAGGATGTTTCTCGAAAAATTTAATTGTTTTTAGTATCATTTTCTCTTTTTTATTAAAAATCGGAAGGGGTATTTAGGATTTAAAGATTATTATTGGAAAATACATAAGACTTAAAAAGAGAGTTTATTGTTTAATCTATGCGGAGATGCCGGAGCGGTCAAACGGGCGACGTTAAGGCCGTCGTAGCTTAGTGCTTACCTAGGTTCGAATCCTAGTCTCCGCAGATTATTTTATCTTTAAAATTTTAACCACAAAAGGTTTATATACGAAGATTACTTGTTATAGATATTATTTTGTGTGAGAATGAAAAAGAAGGTGCATTCGAAAATGTGTAGAATAGGTAGTTTAGTTTTATTAGTTTTTGTTATCACACTTTTTTATATTGAGTTTGTTTCTGCTAATACTTATACAAGTGATGTTTATTTTAGTGTGTCTGATTCAGTTTTTACAACAAACGAAAGAATAGAACTAAAAGGATATGTTTATCAAAATAATACAAATGGTTCTACATCTTCTACCTACGGGGTGTTGGCAAATGCTGGAGTTAATTTTTCTATAATGTACAGCAATAGAACTATAGTAAGCAATTATACATTTACTACTGACTCAAATGGGGCGTTTTATTCGAGGAGCAACTTTTATCCTGGAGCAATAAATGTAAGCGCCCCTGCTAGCAATGGAAGTTACATTTTAAGAGCGGAATATGTAGATTTGAATTCTAATATTTCTTTCTCTGAATTCGGAATATCGGTGCTTAATCAAAGTATAGATGTTATAAAAATAAAATCTGAAAAAGCCTCGTATAATCCTTCTGAAATAATAACTGCAGAAATTGAGGCAATAAAAATTGTGGGTGATAGAATGATTTATGTTTCGAACGTTTCTATTAATGGAAGTATGATAAATTCTAGTAAATCTTCAGTTCAAACATTTAGTTGTACAACAGGAGCAAATGGAAAATGTACAGTGAGCTTGACAGCATCATCGACATATGGAAATTATATTTTAGAGGTTGGAAATTTCAAGACATTTAGTTCATTTTCTGTTGTGCCTTTCTCTTATATTGTTTATATAAAAGATGACCTAAACAGCCTAAAAAATGTCTTTGCATTAGGTGAGGCGGCAAAAGTTGAAGTAAAAATAAATAATGCTTCAACTTCTGATAGTTATTCATTTTCAGGATATGTAACAGATGCTGCTGGAAATTCTGTCAAAACTATAGATTCTACAACATTAAGCAACAGTAATTCGTTCACTAATAGTTTCTCATTTACGATAGATGCTGTAACTTTTAATTATGGTTCATATTCCGCTTTTCTTACCGTAACTAAATCAGGAGATGGGAGCATAAGTTCTAGTGCGTCTTTCAAAATTCAGGATTGGACTTTATCTACGGATAAAAAATCTTCTGGTTCAGGATTTGAATATGAGTATAGTTCATTTCCAAACAAAACACTTAGATTTGAGGCTTTACCGACTTACAGGACAAATGGCTCAGTTATACAAAACATAAGTTCCTCTTCTTTTACAATAAATTTAAAAGATAGTTTAAGCAATATTGTTGCATCTGCAAATGCTTCGTTGAATGCAAGCTGCGGAAAATCTGGATGTTATGAATACTCATTAGCTTCTCCGATCAACATAGGAGAATATACTCTTTCCACAACTCTTTCATACTCTGGAGATAGCCAGACAGACACTAGAGTGATAAATGTTATATCAGGAGTCATGTCTGCTCAATCAACTGACAAAGATGGAAATCTTAAGGAGTTATTTGGAACAAATGAATATGCTTACCTTTCACTTTCAGCTTATAACTCGACAAGCACAAGTTTTAATTTAAGCGATGCGGAAATATTTCTTGTTAGTTACATGAATGGCTCTGAATATTCGTATACTCAATTGAATAATTTCTCTTCGGTTAACTCTTCTAACGATGTATATGAATGGGCGTGGAACTCGACTTTGCAAAGAATAAAACTTGATGTTCCAAAAGCAGGAGGAGTATACAATATTCTTTTATTTGGAAATAATAGGACAATGGGCGCAGAAACTAAATTTATAGTTAATCCTTATGATGCCTGCATTTCAGCAAAGAACACTCCTGGTAGCGTCACGTCTGGTTATTATTATGTCTGGCAATTTAAGACTTCTGACACAATTTATTTTGAAATAAAACTGACTCAAGCAAACAATCCTCTTGGAAAAGCAAGTGCTGTTAATGGAACAAATAGCAGCAGTTATGGTATGGGTTCTGCTTGCTCGGTTGATACAACGACAAAACAAGTTGTCAGTAATGCTACAATTTCTATTGGTGAGATTAAAAATCTTGAATCCGGAGCATTACAAACAATAAATATTTCTGGGTCAAGCTGTCAGGCAAGCGACACATCTGGGGGGTATTCATGCACGGTAAAACCTAATTCTAAATGGGATGGAGGAGTAAACATAGTTAAATTAAATGTGCAAGGACAAGACGGTTCTTCTAGCGCATTGTATAGCAACTTTGAGACAAGGGCGTTTTATTTATATGGATATAGCAGTAATTGGCAAAATAGTCCAGATAGTAATATAAATCTTAACTTACAGCTATATGAAGCAGGAAGCAATTGGTGGGGAAGCAGTTCTGGCGGGGTAAGTGGGACTGTTTCGGTAAAAAAAGTAGAATACCAAGGAAGGGATGGAGAATGGGTATGGCCTCCGGTTAATTCTGGATATAACCTAACGAATGTAAGCGTAGTGAGCATAACGTCTGGAACTGGAAGCGTAAGCTTGCCTGCTTCTTTTGCTCCAGGCGGGGCTTGGAAAACAGGATATTATAGAGTTGCGCTGCAAGCGACAAAAACCTCAACAGGGGAAACTGATTATGGGTATGCTTGGTTTGCAGTAAAACTATGGGATGTTTATGGCTCTCCTGTTGAATGCACTTCTGCTGGATGTAATTACAAATCTTACTTTAGCTCAAAGGAAAATATTACATTGTATGTTAAAATCTCAAAGGCAAGCGGATATAATTATAATTATGCTGGGGGAGAAAACATTTATGGGAATGTCACAGTTGGAATAAAGAAAATAGAAGAATGCAAAACATATCCATGCAAAGAACTTAATTCTTCTCAATATGCTGCAAATACGATAAATGTAAATGCGTCAAGCCCTTGGTATTGGAGTTCTAATAGCGTTAATCAAAGCAAATATATAATACAAATAAATAGAACATCTGGGAATTGGAATACTGGATGGTATAATGTGGTATTAAATGTAAATGGAACTGATACTGGATATGCGTGGTTTAACGCTATTGCATTTTATGTTGAAGTACAGCCTACAAATTCAACAGGAGAAGGACATGTTTATAGTATAAGAGGTTCTCAACCAATGTACTTTAATGTTACCACAACAAAAAGTTATAAATGGAGTTCTTATGGCGGTGCAAGATACAATCTGTCAGATTATATTAATACTACAATTGATAGTGCTGTATTAAGAACATGGGATTCGCAGACTTATAAATCGAAAGAATTAAATTATCCTAGTGATTTTAACATATCCTCAAATGTTACTGGAAATAGTTTGATAAATATAACTTATAATAGAGGCAGTTGGCCGACAGGATATTATTGGGGAGAGCTTACTTTGAAAAATTCAGATAACGAAACTTCAACCGGATGGCTTTGGTTTAATGTTCAGCCGTTTAGAGTCAGCATTTCTTCAAATAGTTATAGTATTGATAGTGACCAGTGTATAAATTCTACTTTAACTATTTATGGAGCTGATTGGAGTTCATCAACTCCTTTAACGGGAAATTATTCTATAATGAATGTTTATGAAGACATTTGGAGCGGGTCATCAAATACAAGAACGACTTATACAAATTACACCTCTGGAAGTTTTAATGCGACTAAGAATGTAACTTTCTGTCCGGATAATGGAGCATGGGGTTCAGGAAATTGGGGGGGATATCACTCATTGAATATTGTTGTGAATGATAATTCTGATAATAGTTCGCAGACAGGATGGCTTTCATTTAGGACAGTTCCATTTCAAATAACATGGAATCCTAGCAGTCTTGGAAGCAAGAGAACAAATGCTAATATTAATACAAGTGTTAGCTTAACTAAATCAAGCGGAGCAGTTACATCTGGAAATCTCTCTAAGGTTTATCAATGGAGATATGACAATTATCAAAGCACTAAAGAAGAATATAGATTTGTTGTTAATAGTTCGGGATATAATTGTGATTCTGCGGTTTCAGGACAATGTACTGTTAATGGAACAGCAAATATAACTATCTATGCTCCATCTGGAGGATGGAAAGTTGGGTATAATTATCTGCAAGCTCAATGGAATAGACAGAATGACGCAACGGCTAGTGTAGACGACTGGAGCGGGATTTATTTTGAAGGCAGGGAAGCGTATAATGGATACTTTTCAAATGTGGATCCAAATGGATACTGGAAATATTATTTTGCCCCTAATGAAAACTTAACAATTAAACTTACAGTTCAAGACGATACTTATGCAGGTGTTTCTGGAACGATTACAAGTGTTTCTTATTCACTTTCACAAAATTGCTGGTCAGAATCATGCAGAAGCTACACTTCTGCAACATTCTCGCCTACAACGATAAATTCAAGCGGGATAGCAATATTGCAAATAGCAGTTCCAAGCACAAACTGGACTAAAGGGGAGTATGCAATAAAAGCTGTCGTGAATGGAACCACAGTAACAGGAGGAAATTTAAGAGTTAAAGAAATGACTCCTCCTAACATGACCTTAAGTGTTCCTCAAAATAATGCTACATATAACTTGAGTTTAGGATTTAGTGCGACAACTTCTAAATCAGCTACTTGTAATTTTAACCTTGTAAATTATGATAATTTCTATAACTGGAATTGTTATGGATGGAATTCTACAAACTCAACTAATGGAACAGCTCCTTCTGCTCAGACTTTAGGAGCATGTAATATCACAAAATACAATTATAATGGCTCGATATACCAATCCGAGTATATTTCTAATACATATCATTCATATTATGATGGTTATAATAGTTCATATTGTTATACTTACAGCGGATCGTCTTCATGCTATGGACAAGATTCTTCTAAAACATCGACTTATTTGTCGACAGGAGGAACTTCTCATACATACACATTAAACTTGACTGGACTGCCAACGCAGCATTATGGTATGCAGGTATGGTGTTATGATGAAGATTATAATAATGTAAATGCCCTTGCTGCATTTAAGGTGAATAATTCAATATGATAAGAAATATTACATTAATAGCTTGCGCAATTTTATTAGCTTTAGCTGTGAATGCTAACTTTGTAAGTGCTGTTGCAAGCTTTCAAGTAACTAGTTTTTCGTGTTCGCCAACAGAAGTTAGCATAAATTCTGCATTTTCCTGCACAGCAACTATTCAAAATACTGGAGATGCTTCTGGAACTATCAATACAGCTACATTGTATACAGATGCAAGCGATTGGCTTGAAAGCTCAAATTATCCTCAATCATATGGTCAGTCTGTAAATGCGGGAAACAGTATAAGCGTGACATTTTCTGGATTGAGAAGCACAAAATCTGGGAATAATGGATTTGCAAGGATAATGCTCGATTCTGTAACTGATGCTTATGTTGCAGACAATAACAAGAAAGTAAATGTAATAGATGTTGTTGTAAGTGTGAGCAATTCTGCTTCAAGCGCGGCGATGGGAGGAAGTGTTACAAGCACTGCAGAAGTCACTGCTGGAGGAAATGTAGATGTTTCATTATCTTTTACAAGCAATTCTGGCGGATGTTCAATCGGAAGCCAAACAAATCCAAAGACAATATCAGGGATGAGTGATGGAAGCAAGCAATCAAGAACATTTACAATAACGCAAGGAACCTCTGGAAATTGTCAGTATTCAATGTCTGCTAGTGCAACTGGATCCGGGGGAGTTGCGACAAAAACAGATTCTACCTCAAGCACAATAACTTGTACAAATTGTCCTACTGCAAGTTCAAGCTCTTCATCTTCGGGAGGGGGTGGAGGGTCAGGTGGAGGGGGAGGAACGACAAAAACATATACTATAGGTTCACTTGCTATTAGCCAGATGGTGGAACTTTCTGATGGAGAAAGAGCAAGCTTTGTAGTTTATGGAAGCAATCATACGTTAATATTAAAGAGCCATACTAATACTTCGGCAGTTATTACGATAGAAAGTGAGAAACAGACATTTACACTAAAAATCAATGATGAAATAAACGTAGATTTAAATGGTGATAAAACATCTGACATTTTAGTAAAACTAAAAGAAATAAATCCTACGACAAACAAAGTATCGATAATAATCTCACCATTGTCTAAAGAAAATGGAAGCGCAGGGGCTGGAACTGGTGAACCAGCATTATTGCCTAGCGAGAATATTATAAATGAAATAGGAGAAATTTTGTCTAGCGGAAAAGCGAAGAGCATTATTTATATGATAATTATTCTGATTGTTGCTGCTATTATATCAGGAGTTATATATTTCATGGAAAGAAAAAATAGAAAAAGAAAGTGGGGAACGAGATAATGATTGAAAGAAAAGAAAAAATTGCACTTGCAACTTTTGTGTCATCTATATTCTTAATTGTTATATTATTGTTGGTTATGGGTTTTAGTGGGAGTGGACCAACTGGGTATGTGATAAATAATGTTTCTGAAGGCAGTTCTGTTACTTCGTTGACGGAAAAAACCTGCACAGACTCTGATGGAATAAATTATGAATTAAAAGGAAATGTTAATTATTGTGAAAATGGGGTGTGCACAACAAAAACTGATTCGTGTTCTGGAAAGACATTGACAGAATGGTCATGCGAGAATAATGAAGCAAGAGGCGGGGAACATGCATGTGAATTTGAGTGTGATTCTGGAGCTTGCATAAACAAAGTAACTGCTTTTAATAAAAAAGGAGGATTTGTATCTGGCGGAGGAGGAGGGTCAAGTGGGGGAGGAAGTTCGAGTTCTTCAGGCATTCCTGAGACACAACAACAAATATACGATCTAGGAGCATTGGATTCTGAAAAGGGCGCAGAGATGATTAGTAATGAGGTTGTTAAGTTTATATTGTCTGGTACACAGTACACAATATTGCTGCAGAGTTCAAGCCAGACACAAGCAACTCTTGCAATAAACTCTCTGTCTAATTCTGTTACAATAGGTGTTGGGAAAACACAGAGTGTTGACCTTAACAGCGATGGAAACTCTGATGTTTCTATAAAAGTAAAGTCAATCAATGTAATAAGCAATAAAGTTAAGCTTGTCTTGACGCCTTAGATACGCTAAAAATCATTATTAAATTACCTGTTTCACATTATCAAACTTCTTGAATAAATTCGTCTCTTGTTACCTGAATTCAGCAAATTGAGTTTTTTTAGGCTTTTTTGAAATGATCCTCCCCGATAAAATTTAGTGTAGTGGTCAACAAAATATAACATTCCCTATTTTACCGAAGATTAAATTAAATAATAATTATTGTAGGGGTAACTTTTTAACCAATCTTTAATAAGGTTATTAATTCTCCGTCGGTAATTTTTTTAGCAGTATAGACATTCCCGTTGATTCAGTTACTAAAAAACGGGAATGTATAGACAGAGATTACCGAACTAAAGGTAACCAAATTATCGAGAATCTCTGTAAATTACAATTGATGGAAGTTCGCATTATGGACAATTAGGTTACTTGGTTTTCCTAATTGTCCATAAGAGATTTAGGGACAAAAAGTAACTAAATTACCCTAAATCTCTATAATTGGCTACTTTGCTGAATTTGGGTAAGAAATTACTTTATCTGCTTTTCAAAATAATCTAAATTATCTTCAAGAGCTTCTACTGCCTGGAATAAAATATCTTTCGCTGAAAGATTTCCGTAGGACTCTATTATGAACAATAATTCTTGAGAATCTGAAATTGCTTCTTTATCTAATTCTTCAATGGACATAATGTCTGCATCACTTAAATCACAGTACCATTTTGTGCCTTTCTTTTGAGGCTTAAGCAAAACTTTTGATTTTTCAATTATTTTGTCTATCTGAGGAGAAGATTTAGCTTCTAGGATATGGCGATAGTAGCACAAGCCTGGAACATACTTTGCATGATTAATCCCCTTGCCCAATGTTGCAGTTGCTACTAACTCAAGTTTATGGTTCTCGTTAAGAATTGTAATTGGTATTTTATTTTGAACTATATCTGCTGACCCTTTAAAATCTCCTGAATAAACAGTACAAGGACCTGTTTTTGTCAATTTAAAATCTATTTTTGTCTTATCGGTCATGCTTTTTTCAGTTTTTAAAGGAATTAAACCAACTCTATTGGCTAAAACCTCGTCGTAAAGTGCTGAATCGTTTTTAAAAATCTCCACTTCATCTATTGCGAGAATCTTTATTTCTGACGCGCTTCTTCTTACTGCATTCGCAAGAGGTTCGTTTGAATCTATCTTTAAAACTAATTTTTCCTTTGTATTTTCTATTATTTCCATTTTATATTTATGAAAAGATGGTTTTTAAAGCTTTCATTTGAGCTTTGAAATTGATAGTTTATGTTTTATAGATAAAACTGATGATTGTAGCACGGTTTTGTCAGTTTTCTCTAATGGATAAAACCTCCTGCTTTGTGCTTTAATCAAAGGTTTTATCCATATGAAGGCATTCAAGCCTTAGATTGGCGGGGGATAGTTTTTAGAAAGATTATTAAATTGATAATGGCTTTAATATCTATGCGAAGAAAGGGGTTTTTAGGATTAGTTTTTTTAAGTATATCCTTAATAATACTAGTTACAAATATGGCTACATCCCAAATAAATAGTTCTTAAATTTTTAATCGGTAAATTTATAAATCTGGTCTTGCTTTTACTTCTCT
>Ga0209542_10012377_pt1 | contig 14936 bp, 14 predicted proteins | sample RifCSPhighO2_01_FD_184028 | JGI IMG/M metagenome (GOLD analysis project Ga0209542, IMG submission 184028) | Soil microbial communities from Rifle, Colorado - Rifle CSP2_plank highO2_0.1 (SPAdes) (version 2) | ecosystem: Environmental > Terrestrial > Deep subsurface > Rock core/Sediment ...
TGAGTATTTACAGAAGATTAAACTACAAGGATTGCCAACGAAAAATGTAGTCGTTTTACAAGCTTAATTTAATCGGCCGGGTGTATCATATGTATCTGAACCTGGACATGATATCAATATCAATGTCAATTTTGTTACAATTAAATTAAAATACCCTTATCATGAATTTTCAACATAACGTATCTGATCAATACAATAAAATTGCCCGCCAGTATGAATTAACCGATGAAGCTATCGCAAAGAAATATAGTTTTGGCCCGAGTTTTATTCGTTTGTGTAAACAGGCTCCTGGTAGAAGAATGATTGATGTTGCTTGCGGTAGCGGTTATGGCACCCGTTTTTTAGCTAAGAATTGTTTCCCCAAGAATCTTATGGGTCTTGATGTTTCTTTAAAAATGATAACATTGGCGTGTTCCCATGAAAAAGAGAGTCCATTGGGAATAATCTATCTATTGGGAGATGTTATAGATTTTAATTTTAGTTCGGTAAAACCAGTTGATATTATTAACCTATTTTTCCCCATGCCAAGTCCAAAGAAGAATTATTATTAATATGCAAATCAATCTACGATGCCTTAACTTCTACTGGAACATTTATCACCATTACGTCTAATCCAAAGCGTCCAATTACGAGCCATAAAAAATATGAAATTAAGTCCACTTTGTCAAAAGGCAAAGAGGAAAGCATAAGAATCGTAACCTATTGGAGAAATGGGAAAAAACTATGTTCATTTTAAAACATATCATTGGAAATTGCACACTCTCAGAGAAACTTTCAAAAAAGTCGGATTTAAAAGAGTTATTTTTTATAAGCCCGTTATATCTATGGAGGGATATAAATTTTTTGGTAAGGAATTTTGGAAGGAATATATGAAAATCCCCCCATTATTGGTATTGTTTGTACTAAATAGATATTAATTTAAACAAAAAAACCGATGTGCAATCGGTTGTTTTGTTGGATCAGCAAGCCTATAAGCCGAATTCTGTATCACCAGCCGTAGCTTTAGCGAAGGCTGGTTAGTGATTATCTATCTGCGATAACCATTACTGGTTACCTGTGGCGAACTACTTTTAACTGATAAGAATTATGAGATTCCTTTCAGCTTTGTTCTTGCGCCCAATAAGGATTTAGCCGTTTCATTCTTGCATTTCTGCAAAACTTACCCTTTGAAAATCTCGGGGTACCTTAGCCTTTCGGCCTTGGCGTCACTGTTCGCACCTCGCGCCTTTGAACCCGTCTTCCAATAATCTTTTGTTATGAAAGATTATTGGAAGACGGGTCCTCCTGCGGACGGCCGTTAGCTCCCGATCTCCATTTATGAATTATGTGGAAATCGCGGATCCTCGTATAAAAATTCTGAAGAATTTTTATCGGGACGCTATTTTTTTACCAAAAACTCAATGAGTGCTTGGGGGTGTTCGGACTTTCCTCTAGCAGCTTGCGCTGCCAGCAATCACTCGTCTTGCTGATCCTGGTTAATAATACCATTTTTAAATATATTGTCAAATATCTGTTGTTGTAAAATCCTATAATGCGTATTACAATATACGTTAAGGTTTGATAATATACGCATCGCTATGGAAACATCAAAAGTATATAATATGTTGGCAGGAGAGAAGATGGATATATCTGAAAAAATGGCCGCCACGCCCGCCTCAACGGTTGTCTTGCAGGATATAATATTAAGGCCGGCCCAACTACAAGACAAAAAAGAAATCATTAATGCAGTTGATCTTCTTTATCTTCCTATTCCGCAATTTATTTGGAATGATGAAAAATTTGTAGAAAAACAGATACAAAATAATGAGTATTTTTTGGTAGAAAAAGACGGCCAAGTTTTAGGGGTTATGAGCTTGCGCCAAAGGGTAAATAAGATTAATATTGAGACCCTGGTGGTAAAAACAGAATTCCAATCCAGGGGATTTGGCACCAAGTTTATAGAATTTGCTGCAGAGTTTACCAAGGAAAAAGGATTTGATACCCTGCACGCGTATTCTTTTAATGAGTATAATATGGTAAATTTTTACCTTAAGCGGGGCTTCAACCTGCTTGATTATTCCGGTAAATATCATAATTATCCTTATTATTGCTTTGAAAAAAAACTGTAATCGGGTAACCCATTATCTTGATAAAAAAAATACTTGCAATCCAAACTAAAAGCGTTAGTTTTGCCTCGCTTATTTTAGCGGGGTCTTATTTGTTATCGGCATGTTTAGGCCTTTTGCGTGACCGTCTCCTGGCAGGTAGGTTTGGGGCAGGAAACGAACTGGATGTATATTATGCCGCTTTCACCATACCTGATTTTATCGCCCTTATTTTGGTATTTGGCGCCATTTCAGCAGCCATCATTCCGATATTCAGTTCATATCTGGTAAATTCGAAGGCCGAAGCATGGCGTTATCTGTCTATTCTTTTAAATACCTTTGTAACTTTTTTGATTATTGTATCTGCCGTTCTAATTATTTTTGCCCCGTATTTAATTAATATTACCGCCCCAGGATTTTCCCCGGCGAAAAAAGAGATGACCGTAATGCTGATGCGCATCATGTTTTTAAGCCCGATTATTCTGGGCACGTCAAGCATCATCAGCGGTATTTTACAGGTCTTCCATAGGTTTTTAGTGACGGCATTAGCCCCGATTGTGTATAATCTTGGCATTATCACGGGCATTATATTTTTTGTGCCGGTATTCGGGCTTAAGGGGTTGGCATTTGGCGTGGTGCTTGGGGCGGTATTGCATTTGTTAATCCAAATCCCCGCATTTTTACATTCGGGTTTTGTTTTCCATCCCAAAATAGAACTTAGCCATCCGGGAGTTAAAAAAACATTAATCCTGATGGTTCCGCGGTCGTTGGGCCTGGGAGCCGGGCAATTTAATACCATCGTGGTTACCGCCATTGCTTCCACATTAGCAACAGGAAGCATAGCCATTTTTAATCTGGCAAACACCCTGTCTTCTATTTTGGTGAATGCTATTTCTATTTCGCTTTCCACCGCCATTTTCCCCGCTTTGTCTTTGGCATATTCCAAAGAAGATAAAAAGGATTTTGAAAGGAAATTCCTGGTCGGATTTTTGCAGATAATGTTTTTAAGCATTCCGGTGAGCATCGGCATATTTTTATTACGGGCGCAGATCGTAAGGGTTGTTTTCGGAACGGGCCGCTTTACCTGGATGGACACCCGGCTTACCGCCGCCTGCCTTGGAATTTTTAGTTTGGGATTGTGCGCTCAAGGATTGATTTTTTTGTTGTCAAAAACGTTTTATGCTGCCCATAATACCAAAATCCCCGCAATGATAAGTGTTGGCACCGTACTGTTTAATATCGCTATGAGTTTGACGTTAGTGTGGCTGCTAGGTTTTACCAATGTATTCTCAAGTTTTTTGCATACCGCCTTAAAATTGCAAACCATACCCGATATTAGTGTGGTAGGATTGGCTTTGGCATTTACCATTACGGCAATCTGTGAATCTTTGCTTTTGCTGTTTTTCATCCATAAAAAATTAAGGATTTTTAAAATGAACCAGATATTAATACCGGTATCTAAAATGTTTATTTCGGGTATAATCATGGCCGGGGTAATTTTTGTGGTAAGGCAATTACTGGTGCAGTATGATATTATCGATTTGCAGAAATTTAAGGGAGTATTTTTACAGCTTTTGGTATCTGGTGGATTGGGACTGGTAGCTTATATCGCAACGGCTTTTGTATTAAAATCATCGGAAATCCAAATGATCAAAGATTCTTTTTTCAAAAAATTATTGAAAAATAACGGGGTAAAAATTAAATAATATGTCTCAAGAACACATTAGGAACTTCTGTATTATTGCCCATATAGACCACGGAAAGTCCACGCTGGCTGACCGGCTTTTGGATATGACAAAAACGATTGCGACCAATAAAATAACGGCGCAATTTTTGGATTCGATGGAATTGGAGAAAGAGAAGGGAATCACGATTAAATTAAAACCCGTCAGGATGCAGTACAATTTTGAAGGCAAGGACTATATTTTAAATTTGGTAGACACTCCTGGCCATGTGGATTTTTCCTATGAAGTGTCGCGATCCCTGGCGGCGGTTGAAGGCGCGGTGCTCTTGGTAGATGCCACGCAGGGAATCCAGGCGCAAACCTTGGCAAACATTGATTTGGCAAAAAAACAAAACTTGGTGATTATTCCAGTGATCAATAAAATTGACATGCCCGCGGCTCGCATTGAAGAATCTTGCCAGGAATTGGCTAGCGTGCTTGGCATTATGCCTGACCAAGTTTTAAAAATTTCCGCCAAAAATGGGTTAAATGTAGAGCAGGTTCTCCAAGCGGTGGTGGAAAAAATACCCAGCCCGGAAATGCGTAACGCCGGAGCAGAACAAAAACCCTTCCGCGCTTTGATTTTTGATTCAACCTATGATTCGTTTAAGGGGGTGCTGGCGCTGGTGCGGGTAGTGGACGGCAAGATCCAAGACCGTCAAAAAATCGAGCTTTTAGCTGCAAAAGCGCAGGCGGAAGTAAAAGAATTGGGTTATTTGTCTCCTACGATTGTTCCTCAAAAAGAAATATTAACGGGAGAGATCGGCTATATCGCCACCGGAATTAAAGAACCGGGGAAAGTGCGCGTAGGAGACACAATTTCCGCCGTACAGCCTCCCAACGCTCCAAAAATCCAGCCGCTGGCCGGTTACCAAGAACCTAATCCGATGGTCTTTGCCAGCTTTTACCCGGAAAACCCGGATGATTTTGATTTGCTCAAAGTTGCCCTCTCTAAATTAAAGCTGCAAGATCCCGCCCTGGTATATGAAGCCGAAATGAAAGAGGCGTTGGGCCGCGGGTTCCGTTGCGGATTCTTGGGCACCTTGCATGTGGAAATTATTTCAGAGAGACTGGAGCGCGAATTTAATTTGGGCCTAGTGATTTCAACCCCGTCGGTGATTTACAAGATTTTTGATAAAAACCCTTCGACTGCGCTCAGGGCAGGAGGCGAGGGCCGTTTAATTTATTCTGCCTCTGATTGGCCGGATCCTTCGGCGATTGGCAGTATGGAAGAGCCGTGGGTGCTTTTGGAAATTATCGCGCCCGCGCCGTATTTGGGAAAACTGATGGAAGTGTTAAAAGACGTTGGCGGAAATTATCTGGAAACCAATTATTTATCGGCAGAACGGGCGATTATAAAATACGAGGCGCCACTCCGGGCCATTGTTGCCAATCTGTATGATAAAATAAAAAGCACCAGCCAGGGTTATGCATCGCTCAATTATATTATGCTGGGTTATCGGCCGGCGGTGTTGGTAAAAATGGAAATTTGGATAGCCGGCAAGGCCGAAGAAGCGTTTAGCAGAATCGTGGAAGAAGGCGATGCCCACGAACAAGGCAAAAAATTGGTGGAAAAATTAAAAGACGCCCTGCCCCAACAGCAGTTTACGGTTGCCATCCAGGCGGTCATCGGCGGCAAGGTGATAGCGCGTGAGACGATTTCCGCCCGCCGCAAGGACGTTACTGGCTACTTATACGGCGGCGACAAATCGCGAAAGAAAAAATTGCTGGAAAAGCAGAAGAAAGGAAAGAAGTTGATGAAAGACAAGGGAAGCGTGAATATCCCATCAAAAACGTTTTTAGAGATATTTAGGTCGTAACATAGAGTGTTTATATTTAAAAACGTGAATATATAACAATTTTGGGTAAATTTCACGGTTATATTGACAAAAACGTGAAAGAGATTATAATCAAGGTATATGAAAATCCTTAATGTGTTCAATAAAGTAAATTCCCTACGTGAAAGATACTATAAAGCATCTTTGGGTAAAGATGCGCTTATTAAGCTTATATTAGAAACCGAAGTGGCAGAACAAGTCTATAACTCAAATGCTATAGAAAACAGTACGCTTACGCTTGAAGAAACAGAAAAGATACTTTTGCAAATTGATTTGGATAGATTTATCAGTGAGCGGGAAATTTTTGAAACGAAAAATCTTGCGCAAGTGGTATCGTATATAGATAAAAGAGCCAAGGAACAAGAACTTACCCTCCAAGTCATCTTATTGCTTCATAAAATGTTAATTTCAAATATTCGTGATGATGTTGCCGGCAGATTTAGGAACGACAATGAATTTGTTAGGGTTGCCAATCATATCGCCCCTAATCCAAAAGAAGTAGTGGAAAGACTTGAAAAAATGTTGGCAGAATATAATGCCACAAACCATGAAAATATTATAAGGCGCATAGCGCGATTTCACCTCGCTTTTGAATATATTCATCCGTTTGTTGATGGTAATGGCCGTATTGGACGTGTGATCAATAATTATATATTAATACGAGAAGGGTTTGTTCCAATAAATATAAAATTTATTGATAGGAAAAAATACTACCAAGCTTTTAATGAATTTGATGAGAAGGGCACCACTGCTGTTATGGAAGAAATAGTGGGAAAAGCGCTTACTAACAGCTATCACAAACGATTGGCATATTTGGAAGGTAAAAAAATTATTACTCTTGCCGAATATGCAAAAAGCAATAAACTTTCACACTCAAACCTTATCAATAAAGCCACCCGGCAAACTATAGAGGCTTTTTTAGAAAAGAATGTTTGGAAAATAGGGGTTGATAATTAAGGCCAGTAGGGTAGCGACAAGAGCCGTAAAAAGAAACTTCTTGAGAAACAGAAGAAGGAAAGAAGCTGATGAAAGACAAGGGAAGCGTGAATATTCCATCAAAGACTTTCTTAGAAATTTTTAGGTCATAGTTTTAACATAACCTTTGCCACAAGCCCCATCCTTTGGGATGGGGTATTCCGAAGTTTGACATTTATCATAAATTATGATAGAGAAAAGTTAGCTATTTAGGATTCTCAAGGTAAAGGAGAATGCTGTGGAAGAGTGCGATTGTCCGTTTAAGTCTGGAGACCAGGTGACCTGGAATGAAGGTGCGCCAAAGACATTTCACCTGATCTGGACCCCCGGTCCCATGACCGTTATCTCATATCGCTGGTCAAATGGCGAATCTAGCGAATTTTTAAAGAAGTTCGAAGAACAGTTTGGTGGCGAGCCAAACGTTCCGGGTTGGATTATCACCATCGAGTACGATGCGGACGCCTCCGGGTACCGCGATCCGCCCATGAGTGTTATCATGGGTAAAAAAATCCTCCAAATGGAAACCCATCAAATGTGGCTTAAGAAAACTTAAGTCGCAGCGAGTCCTGGCCCCCCGGTCAGGACTTTTATTTGTATTACCAGGATTCTCTTGATATAGTTTAATGAGGGGAGAAAGAATCGTTTCCTCAATCCGATATTATAAATTTTCAGGTCGTAAATATTATTAATTAAAACATATATGGCAAAAAATAAAACAACGTATGTGGACGGTTTTGTGCTCGTAGTTCCTAAAAATAAAGTGGCTGCCTATAAAAAAATGGCAGAGGGCGGAGCGAAAATGTGGAAAAAGTACGGAGCACTTGATTATAAAGAATGCATGGGAGATGACCTTAGTCCTAATATGGGAGGAATGTCGGGGTTAACGTTTCCCAAAATGGCTAAAGTCAAAAGTGGTGAAACGGTTTGGTTCTCATATATTACCTACAAATCCCGCGCACACCGCGATCAGGTTAATAAAAAGGTGATGGCTCAAATGAGTGAAATGGCAGAAAAATACAAAGACGAGCCCATGCCTTTTGATTTAAAACGCATGGCCTACGGCGGTTTTAAAGTCATCGTAAGTGCTTAAACAAAAAAATTACATCAGTTTATATGTGTGTGCAGTCAAAGACGGCAAATACCTTGCCGAAAAATATAAAAGGGACTTGGGGAAAGCCGCCCAGAGTTCTGGGCGAGCCTCGCCTAAAGGGTGGGTGAGCGTCGGTAAAAGTTGCATCCGCTTTAAAAAAATTAAAGACGTCAATTTGTCGGTTCTTAAAAAAGTGATTCAAGAAGCGGCCAAAAACCCAGGCCTTGTTTTTGAGTAAGGGAAACATAAATATCCCAAAAAAGACGTTTTTACAGATACTTCACTCATAAAAACCGCCGAAAGGCGGTTTTATGGGCATTGAAACACAGCTTTTTTAGGGGTATAGTTAATATAATAATCGTTATTTTTTAGAATAATAATGCCTCAAAAAATTAAAGCCGTAGATTTTTTTTGTTCAGGGGGTGGTATGACTTGCGGTTTAACGCAGGCAGGTATTGATGTTGTTGCAGGAATAGATAATGATCCAGCTTGCGAGGAAACATATACAAAAAATAATCCCAATTCAAAATTTATTTTAGCTGATGTGTTTGATTTAAAAGAAATCGAATTGGAAAAAAAATTAAATCTAAAAAAGAATGATAAAAATCTCATTCTTATTGGTTGCAGCCCCTGTCAATATTGGTCAATTATTCAAACCGATAAAACGAAATCAAAAAAATCAAAAAATTTATTAACCGAGTTCAAAAGATTCGTTGATTATTTTAATCCTGGGTATGTTTTGGTTGAAAATGTTCCAGGTATATTGGCTAAAAAAGAGCAAAGTGGATTGAATAGTTTTATTTCTGATCTTGAGGCAAGGGGATATAGCGTTGATTTTAAAATTGTTAATATGAATGATTACGGTGTTCCGCAATCGCGCAAGCGTTTTTCCTTGATTGCCAATCAGGTTATTGGTCAATCTATTTTTCCGAAGCCTTCAAAGAATAAAAGACCTACGGTCGCAGATTTTATTGGAAAAAAAAATGGATTTAATAAAGTAGCTGTTGGTTTTAAGGATAATACGGTATTTAATCATACGGTCGCGGGTCTTACAAAGAAAAATATTTTACGCTTAGAGAGAACACCTAAAAACGGGGGTTCATGGCTGAATTGGGCTGAAGATAAAGAACTAAAAAGAAAATCTTACCAAGGGAATGGTTTTATAGATAACTATGGAAGAATGTCTTGGGAAAAACCTGCTCCAACAATAACTACTAAATTTTTTAGTATTTCTAATGGCCGTTTTGCTCATCCAGAAGAAAATAGGGCAATTTCTATTCGAGAGGGCGCGACATTGCAAACCTTTCCGAAAACATATATATTCTATTCAAAGAGTATGGTTGACACAGCTCGGATGATTGGAAACGCCGTGCCACCAGCTTTTGCTTGTCGGCTGGGAGAGGCAATAATAAAATCAAAACATGAATAACGATGAATTAAAAATGACGTTCGATCCGATGACAATAGAGCATCTCGGAGTTCGAATGTATTCCACTCTTCCGCCAGTTCTTGCAGAGCTTGTAGCTAACTCAGCCGATGCTGATGCATCAAAAGTGATAATTAGGCTTGAAGGTGATAAAGAAGGGAAAACCATCGTTGTCGAAGATAATGGGGACGGGATGTCTTTTGCAGATTTAAATGAAAAATTTCTTAGGATTGGTAGGAACCGGCGCGAAGAAGAGAAAAAAGATGTAACTAATAAGGGAAGAAAAATTATTGGTAAAAAGGGCCTTGGAAAGCTTTCTTTTTTTGGTATTGCTGGGGAAATAGAAGTTGTAACCCGCAAGGACGGATGCGAGAATGCTTTTTTAATGCGTTGGGATGATATAAAGAAGGCGGGCCTAGAGGGGAAAGATTATTCTCCTGCGGTATTGGTTAAAGAAATTGAGTGTGATCCAAAATTCCACGGCACCATTATTACACTTCGCGGAATTCGGCGCGAAAGCGATTTTTCGCCCGAGAGCTTGGCTGTAAGTTTTTCTAAGATTTTTATCGTCGATCCAAGTTTCTCGATATCCATAGAGCACAACGATAGTAAGCCAGTATTCGTAGATAACTCACAAAAATATGAAAGTCTTGATAAAGAGGTGGAATGGACAGTCCCATCCGACGTTAATGGTGAGGGGGATTTTTTCAAAGCTAAAAATATAGCCGGCCATTTAATAGCAACGAAAAAGCCGATTCCTCCAAATACGAATATGCGTGGTATTACTTTATTTTCCAGAAAAAAACTTGTAAATTTACCAGAATATTTTTCCGATAGCACATCCAGTCACTTTTATTCTTATCTGACGGGGTGGCTGGAGGTTGATTTTATAGATGATTTATCAGAAGACGTGATTGCTACTGATCGTCAGTCTTTAAATTGGGGCCATCCCGCCATGGCAGAGCTAAGAGATAGATTAAAAGCTCTGCTTAATTGGCTTGAAAGGGATTGGCGCAAGAAGCGAGCTGATGTCCGTGATAAAAACTTAAGTGAAAAAACAGGAATTAATCTATCGAGTTGGTTTGGCAAACTCCCTGAAGATGTAAGGTATTTAATGGAACCTATTGTAAAAGCCCTTGTAAGAGATTCTGAGCTTCCTGAAGAAACGGCTGCGGTAGCTGTTAGAAATATTCATATTATGGTTCCAGAATACCCGAAGTATCATTGGCGCCATCTACATCCAGAAGTCCAAAGAATTTCTAAGAAATATTACGAAGACGGAAATTACTATACGGCATTTCTTGAGGTGGCGAAAAAGTATGCAGAAGATGTCAGATCAAAATCGGGGGTAACGCAACCTGATGATGGTCCAACAATGGAAGAGGCATTTAAATTTAATACGCCGGGACCAATTCTTTCAGTTACCGAAGCCTATAAAAAATCTGATGGAAGTGATTTTCCTGAACGAACCCTTGGCAATATAAGGCGTGCTCATCACTTATTTTCCGTTGGCGTTATTTGCGGCGGTAGAAATGTTGTCGATCACGTAGAAATTGAGGAACTTAAAAAAACAGGGTTATTCACAGAAAACGACTGTCTTGATGTTTTGAGTTTATTGTCCCATCTCTTTTGGAGACTGGAGCGATCAATTAAAGTGAGATAGTTTTAAAATGAATTCATTTGATCAGATTATTAAATTGATTGATGATCTTCCAGATGAGGAAATTTGGGCGCTCTATGCTTATATTGGTCTAAAATTAAAAGAGCGCAAGCTTGTACGTACAAGAAATATTGTTGGTGAACGAGGTGAATTCTTGGCTATAAAAATTTATAATGAAACATCAGGATTGGTTAAACTCCAGGCGGCGCCAGAAGGAACGCAAAATGTTGATGCATTAAGTAGAAAAGGGGAACGATATAGTATTAAAACCATATCAGAGCCTGGAAGCTTAACAGGAGTTTTTTATGGTTGCGGAGAGCAGGATGAATCTGCACCAGAGAAGAAATTTGAATATATTATTATCGTGGTTATAGATAAACATTATAAGCCTAGGAAAGTTCTAGAAATCACTTGGGGGCAATTCTTGGAATTTCGACGATGGCATAAAACAATGCGTGCATGGAATATGAGTCTTACGCAAGATTTAATCAGGGAAGCAAAAATTATTTTTGATAATCAGTGAAACGTATTAAAGATCAAGATTGATGAAAACCTTTATAAAAATCCATTACCAGAAAGTTAGGACGCTCTATAAGAAATATGAGCGACTACTGATGCCGGCGACGTTAGTCGGCGGTTTTTTGGTTGATTATTTCACGTTTACTTCGATACAAATCAGCATTACGTTTACCTTGCTCTTTGGATACTGGATAATCGTTGGTGCCACCATTGCTTTTACGCATTTATATGACGCCCCATCCTTCGCCAAGGCTTCGGAGGGTAAGTGGCAAATTTGGCATAAATTTCGGTATCTTCGTTTGTTCTCTCCGCTTATCATCCAGTTTTGTTTTGGATCGTTGCTTGGCTCTTCACTGATCTTTTATTGGTTTTCGGGAGCGTTTTCAATCAGTTGGCCAATCATGCTGATTTTGGTGTTACTGATGGTATTTAACGAAACCTTCCGTCACTATTTTGATAAACCCTTGGTGCATATCGGAGTGTATTTTTTTGCCACCCTTTCGTTATTTTCTGCATTATTACCTTTTTTATTCAGTTCACTGAGCGCTTGGTTTTTTATTTCTGCCTGTGCTGTCAGCTTAGCTATTTTTGTAGTATATATTTATTACCTTTGTCGTTTTGCAAAATCCCGATCGCCGGGCGATCGAGGATCCTCGATGAAATCGGGACATCTTTTGCCCCAAAGGCGCCAATTTTTTATGGTAATTGTGGCAATAACCGCCGCCATGAACGTGCTGTATTTTACCAACATTATTCCACCGATACCCTTGGCGCTCCGGGAAGCGGGTCTTTATCACAGTATTAAAGTGTCTGGCGAAAAATATACCATGGCCGTTGAGCCGGAACATTTTTTAAAAACAGCAATTTTTGGCCAGACCCTAAACCTTGCCAAGGGAGACCGGGCGTATCTGTATACCGCCATTTTTGCCCCGGCTCGTTTAAAAACCACCATGGTGCACCGCTGGCAATATTATGATAAGGAGCAAAAAGAGTGGGTTGATAAAGGCAAATTATTGTTTACCATTAACGGCGGGCGGGAAGACGGGTATAAGGGGTATTCCTGGCAAAATGATTTGTCGGAAGGCAAGTGGCGCATATATGTGCAAAACCAGCGCGGCCAGGTATTGGGAAAAGTCCAGTTTAGCGTTCAAAAGGCAACTGAGCCGATAATGTTACAACAAGTAGTAAAGTAGCTGAATTTAAAAACGCTTCAGACATAGTCTGAAGCGTTTTTAAATTTGCATTTTTAACGGAGAAAAGGCAAAATGAGGTACGTAATAAAGAAAAATTATGACAGATAACAAACAAAATAAATCTTTCGGCTCCACTCAGGACAAGTATAGCGCAGTATGGGTTTCTCATTCCTCAATCGGGGACTTTTTGAAGTGTCCAAGAGCTTACTTTTTACATAACATGTACCGGAATCCGCGGGGGATGAAAATAAATATCGTAAACCAGCATCTATCGCTGGGCATTGCGGTGCACGAAACGCTTGAAGGCCTGCTTGCTTATAAAGCTGATGAACGATTTTTAAAACCGTTATTGGAAACATTTCAAGAAAATTGGGCAAAAGTTTCCGGCAAAGCGGGAGGGTTTAAAAGCGTGGAGGAGGAAACAGAGGCTAAAAACCGCGCCACAAAAATGATAGAGCGGGTGGAAACGCACCGCGGTCCATTGGCAAAGCTGGCGGTAAAATTGAAAGAGCATGCCAATAATATGCCCCCTAATTTTTATTTGTCTGAGGCCGATAATATTATTTTGTCGGGCAAGATTGATTGGCTCCAGTATGTGCCGGAAGATGATTCAGTAAAGGTGATTGATTTTAAAACGGGTAAAAACGATGAAGATAAAGATTCTTTGCAACTGCCTATTTACGCGTTACTTTTAAATAACTTGCAAAAACGGAAAGTATCAGGCGCGGCTTATTGGTATATTGACCGTAATGACGAACCGACGGATGTGGTGTTGCCCGATATTGAAAGTGCCAAAAACCGGGTACTGGCCGTGGCGGTAAAAGTAAAAACCGCGCGGGAAAGGGGAGTATTTGAGTGCCCTTATGGCGCAGGAGGATGCTTTGCCTGCCGCCCATTTGAAAAAATATTAAAGGGAGAAGCAGAGTTGGTGAAGGTAGATGAATCTCGCCGAACGGAACTCTATATGACATAAGAAGCGAAATTGTATATTGTAATTTGTGGTTTATGACACAATCTGAGGCTTTGGATATTTTAAAAACCGGGCGCAATGTTTTTTTAACGGGCGAGCCGGGGTCGGGCAAAACCCATACGGTTAATGAATACGTTGCTTATTTGCGTTCCATGGGAATTGATCCAGCTATCACGGCTTCCACGGGCATCGCGGCAACCCATATTAATGGTTTAACTATTCATTCGTGGGCGGGCATCGGGATTAAATCTTCCCTGGATAAATCCGATTTAAAAAAAATCGGTCAGACCAAATATATTGTTAAACGGGTAAAACATGCCAGCGTTTTGATTATTGACGAAGTGTCTATGTTATCACCCCAGACGCTTTCCATGGTGGATATGGTTTGCCGGCAGATTAAGGACGAGTCGGCGCCTTTTGGCGGCATGCAGGTGGTGTTGGTGGGGGATTTTTTCCAGTTGCCGCCGGTGGTAAGACACGAAGAAGAGCCGGTAATTGATGCCCAGCAAGGATTATTTATAGAAGATCTCGGCCGCTTTGCCTACGGATCGCCAGCGTGGCAGAGGGCTGACGTGGTAGTTTGCTATCTTACCGAACAGCACCGGCAGGATGATGCGGATTTTTTAAATTTGCTTTCGGCAATCCGCACCAACACCTTCGACAATAACCATTTAAAATATTTGACTTCAAGAAACACTACGGAAGACTTAGTACCGGCCGATGCCCCGAAATTATATTCACATAATGTGAATGTGGACAGGGTGAATGACCAGGTGCTTGCCACGCTGGAAGGCGAGGCGCAGGTATTTTCAATGGTTTCACAGGGACACGACGTGTTGGTTTCTATTTTGAAAAGAGGCTGCCTTTCACCAGAAGTGTTGCATCTTAAAACCGGAGCTTCGGTGATGTTTACCAAAAATAATGTAAAAGAGGGGTTTGTAAACGGCACGCTTGGCGTAGTGGAGGCATTTGACTCGGATACTAATTTTCCGGTCGTCAGAATCCGCAATGGCCGGAAACTTATCGTAGAACCCATGGATTGGGCCCTGGAAGAAAATGGAAAAAGTCTTGCAAAAATAACCCAGTTTCCTTTGCGTTTGGCATGGGCGATTACCGTGCATAAATCCCAGGGTATGAGCTTGGATGAGGCGGCGATGGATTTGGGTCGGGTGTTTGAATACGGACAGGGTTATGTGGCGCTATCTCGTGTGCGCAGGTTATCCGGATTATATTTATTAGGGTTAAATTCCAAAGCTTTTTTGGTGCATCCGGAAGTATTAGAGCAGGACGCCAGATTCCGCCAAGAATCAGAAAAAGCAACAGAACAATTGGTTAGTTTGGAAAAAGATTTAGAAAAACTGCATCAAGATTTTGTAAAATTGTGCGGCGGGAGTGTTGCCATGAGCTTGCCGACTGCCAATGATATTGAAAAAATCTTGATGCAGTTTTTCTAAATCT
>Ga0209542_10012378_pt1 | contig 14935 bp, 16 predicted proteins | sample RifCSPhighO2_01_FD_184028 | JGI IMG/M metagenome (GOLD analysis project Ga0209542, IMG submission 184028) | Soil microbial communities from Rifle, Colorado - Rifle CSP2_plank highO2_0.1 (SPAdes) (version 2) | ecosystem: Environmental > Terrestrial > Deep subsurface > Rock core/Sediment ...
CCGGTGCATGTGCGGTAATGGCTTTGGAAAGAGTTCCTGCCGATATCCGTGCAATGGGCGGAGTGGCTAGAATGGCCGATCCTAAAAAAATCAGGGAAATAATCGGCGCGGTTTCAATTCCGGTAATGGCAAAAGCACGAATAGGGCATTTTGCTGAAGCGCAAATTCTCCAAGAATTAGGAGTTGATTTTATTGATGAGAGTGAAGTTCTAACTCCTGCAGATCCTGAATTGCATATTGAGAAAACAAAATTTGATGTTCCGTTTGTGTGCGGCGCAAGAGATTTAGGGGAAGCATTGAGAAGAATTAATGAGGGCGCAGCAATGATCCGAACAAAAGGAGAGGCGGGAACAGGAAATATTATTGAGGCCGTGCGCCACATTAGAACAATCAACAAGCAGATTGAGGAATTGAAATCCGTTCCCGAAAACAGGTTGGATTCAAAAGCAAGTGCTTACAGAGTTCCGCTTTCTCTTATAGAACAAACCGCAAAATTAGGAAGACTTCCGGTTGTTAATTTCGCAGCGGGCGGAGTTGCAACTCCTGCAGACGCTTCTCTAATGATGCAATTGGGTGTTGATGGGGTTTTTGTTGGTTCAGGAATTTTCAAATCCGCAAATCCTGAGAAATTCGCGCGTGCAATTGTTCAAGCAACAACCCATTTCAATGATGCAAAAATCCTTGCAAAAGTCTCAAGTGATTTGGGCGAACCAATGAAGGGATTGGAAATTTCCGATTTAAAGGAAAGGCTGCAGGATCGCGGGAAGTGAATTCTTTGTCTGCTATTAAGAGAAAAATAAGAGTTGTTTCAGAAGAGGAAGTTACTCTTGTAAATAAGGGCGTTGCTATGGAAATGCGTGAAATAAAAAAGAATTCAAATAATACAAAAACCCTTGCTCAAATGAAAATGAAATGATTGTCAGAAATTCCAAATTGTTTTTAACTTTGCCTGAATAGATTTCTGTTATGAAAACAATCGGTGTTCTTGCTCTCCAAGGGGATTTTGCGGAGCACATTCAACTTCTCAAATCAATGAAAATTCCTGCAATTGAAGTTCGCAATAAAAGCGATTTGGAAAAATGTTCCGCTTTGATTGTTCCGGGCGGAGAATCAACAACCATTTCAAAGCTTTTGGTTTCAACCGGCCTTGATTTCGAAATAAAAAAAAGAGTTTCAAAAGGAATGCCTTTTTACGGAACCTGTGCCGGAGCAATAATTGCGGCGAAAACCATTCCGGGAGAAAAAGAATTTATTCCATTGAATTTGATTGATGTTGAAATAAAGAGAAATGCATTCGGTCGCCAGACAGATTCTTTTGAAACAGAATTGGATGTGAAAGGAATAGGAAAAATGAACGGTATTTTTATCCGTGCGCCGATAATTGTGAAAACCGGAAAAGGAATTGAACTCCTTGCTTCTTTTGATGGAAAACCTGTTCTCGTGCGAAAAAAAAATATTTTGCTTGGATCATTCCATCCGGAAACCGAAGGAAATACAAAATTGCACGAGTATTTTTTGAAAATGCTTTCATAGGCATTTTTTAATTTGTTCTGCTTTTTGTTTAAGAATGGATGATTTGCGCGTTTTCAGGAGAAGCGTTCTCTATCTCATAGGCGCCACTAAGGGCGGAATGATGCGCGTGAGAATAATGCGCCTGCTTTTTGAAAAACCTTACAATTCCAACCAGCTTGCGGAACTCTTGGATGTTGATTACAAAACAATTCGCCATCATATTGATGTTTTGCTCAAAAACAATTGGATTACCAAAAGCGAGCAAAGGTACGGGGAAATGTATTTTCCTGCTTTTGTTGGAGATGAAAGAAAGATTTTTGAGGAGATTTCAGCCAAAATTGGGAATAAGCTTTAAAATAACAAAATGAGAATTTTATGTGGTTTGAAATGGATTTTTCTGTAATTTTTGGAATCATAAATATAATCCTGCTTCTGCTTTTGCTTTTCGTGTATGTGCAGAATTATCGGCAGATGAAAAGCCCTTTCATTCTGGGTCTCATTTTGTTTGCACTCATTTTTTTGGTTGAAAATGTTCTCGGGGTTTACTTTCATTTTATGATGGTTGATTATTATTCAGCGGAAGCAATGGAGAATGCCAGGATTTTAATGGCAGTGCAAACTGTTGCGCTTGCAATTCTAACCTGGGTTACGTGGAGAGAATAGGTTGATTTGGAAAAAAGTTTTTAAAGTGCAAAAATTAATTTCAATTAGAATTATTTTTTTTGGAGGTTTTTAGATATGAAAGCTATTTTAGGAATTTTATTAATTTCAATGATTTTTTTGCTTGGGTGTACTCAGCAGGAAGCAAATATTGTCGCGGATGTAATGGAGCAAGATGATTCCGCAATGGAGAAGGAAGATTCAATGATTGATAAAGGTGATGCCATGGAAATTGAAGATTCAGAAGCTGAAAATGTTTCGGCATCGGCTTTGTTTATTCCTTTCACAAAGACAGCTTATGAAATGGCAAAGGCAGAGGGAAAACCGATTTTTTTAATGTTCCACGCGAACTGGTGTCCGACTTGCGCGAGGCAGAAACCTATAAACGAGCAGGCTTTCAGGAATCCGGAGATGCCTTCGAATGCAATTGGTTTCCAGGTTAATTATAATGATAATGAAACCGATGCGGATGAAACTGCGCTCGCAAGGGAATTCAACGTAACTTATCAACACACTTTATTCTTCATAAATTCTGGCGGAGAGCAAATCAGTAGGATTACCGGGAATACTTCCGAAGCAAGAATAATTGAGTTAATGAACCAGGCGGCAGGCGCTTAAATGGAAAATTCCCGAGTCAAAATAATCCTGAGTTCTATTTTTTTCGTGCTCGGATTTTCTGTTGTATTTTCTGTTTTAGGGGTTGCATTGCAAAGCGTTCTTGGAGGTTTTGCTTATGATGCAAAAAATATTTTGAATTACATTGCGGGACTAATAATAATTGTTTTCGGCTTGCTTCTCACAGGTCTCATCAATATTGATTTTCTCCAGCGCGAGCACAAATTGAAGTTGAAAAAAACAAATCATGCTTATCTAACTTCTTTTCTTTTCGGCGGCGCGTTTGCGGTTGGTTGGACTCCGTGTGTTGGTGCTGTTTTGGGTGCGGTTCTTACATTGGCGGCAACAAATCCCGGGGCAGCGCTTCCCATGATGCTTGCCTACTCTTTAGGCCTTGGATTGCCTTTTATCATCGCCGCGATTTTCATTTCTCAAGCAACAAGTGCAATAGAAAAAATTTCCCCTTATTTGAAAACAATTAACCTTGTTTTTGGCTTGGTTATTGTTGTTTTGGGAATTCTTATTTTTACGAATTCACTGAACCTTGTGGCAAATATTATTCCGGTGGAAAACCTGTTGATGGGCGATGCAGGCGCGTCAACTGTGGATTCAATTGAGCCGAATCTAATAATTGCATTCATTGCAGGATTGGTTTCTTTCTTGAATCCGTGCGTGCTTCCTTTAGTGCCGGCTTACCTTACTTTTATTGCGGGAACGACTTTGAATGAAGCAAGAGAAAAAAAATAGTGCATTTGAAATAACTCCAAACAATCCGATTGTTTTGGGGATTGTTCTCATAGCCATTGTTGGTGCAATTTTTTTGGTTGAATTAACAAAAAACAATTCTGCCGGAATTCCGCTTGAAACAATTGCTGTCGACAAAACCGGTTTGCAGGCTGCGCCGGATTTGCAGGGGATTACAGGTTATATTAACTCTGAGCCAGGTTTGAGTTTGAAAGATTTACGCGGAAAAGTTGTTTTGGTTGATTTCTGGACATATTCTTGCATCAATTGCATTAGAACTATTCCTTATTTGAATGATTGGCATGCAAAATATGCGAATGATGGTCTTGTAATAATTGGAGTCCACGCTCCGGAGTTTGAATTTGAAAAAGATCACGGCAATGTAAGAACGGCCGTGGAAAAATACGGAATCCAATATCCTGTTGTTCAAGATAATGATTTTACCACTTGGCGCGCTTATGAGAATAGGTTTTGGCCTCACAAATTTTTGATTGATTCGGAAGGATATATTCGCTATGATCATATTGGAGAGGGTTCCTATGCCGAAACCGAGGAAAAGATTGTGGAATTATTGAAAGAAAAGAATGCGAATGCAAAATTGGAGAATTCCTCAAACCCTATTGTTGATGATATGAATTTTGATGGCATCGGAACGCCGGAAATTTATTTAGGGGCAGCATTTGCAAGAGCCCCTTTGGGGAATGATGAAGATTTTTCCCTTGACGCACCATTTGAATACACTCTTCCTGATACATTCACGGCCAATCTTCCTTATTTTGGAGGAACATGGCAGACATTTGATGATTATTCAAAATTATTTTCCGAATCCGGGGAAGTTGCATTGTACTATAAGGCAAAGAATTTGAATATTGTTGCCGGCTCATTGCAAGGTTCATTGATAAAAGTTTTTTTGAATGGAAAACCGTTAACCGAGGAAAACGCCGGAGAAGATGCAATGCTTGTTGAAGGAGAATGGGTTACTCCAATAACCGATAGGAAACTTTACAATCTTGTTTCGGCAAAAGATTATGATCCAAAGAGCATTGTTTTTTTGGTTGAGGGAAAAGGTTTTGAATTGTACACTTTTACTTTCGGCTGAATTAATTTTTTCCGGTTGAAATTTTTTGCAATCTGAATTTGCTCAATGCAATTTCCGGAGTTACAATGGTTTCTTCCTGTCCCCAGCTTTGCACCGGTTTTGGATTTTTCCCTATTCCAATAATGCTTTGCATGAAATTGTCAAAGCTATCAAGAACTCTCATTGAATTTGGGGTTAGTGCGCATTTTATTTCGCCGTTTTCTATTATGTATGAATTTCCCCTTATTGTTGATGTAAAATCCGGGCTTGAATACCCATTCACGGGATAAGTATACCATAATCTTCCGACATAAATCCCGTTTTTTACTTCTTTGATAAGTTCTTCATCAGAATAATTCCCTTTTTTTACAACAGTATTCGTACTATGTATTCCCGGCTCTCTTCCGTGGCTTCTATGTGAGCCACTTCTGAATCCATGTAATGGCGCATATTTTTCGTATTCCTTCTTTTTTTTGTAATAGTAATCATTATTCAAATATGTTTTGAGTTCTCCGTTTTCAACTAATTTAAGATTTTTTGCAGGATTTCCTTCATCATTGTACGCTCTAGATCCAATGAATCCTTCTTCATTTGGAAGATCGCTTACGCTAAATTCCGGAACACCTATTTTTTGGTTTATTCTCCCTACAAATGGACTTGCAAAGAATTCTATTGAATCAACTCCAAGTGAAAATCTTGAATAGAACAATTCTGCAACCGTGTTTTTGCTTAATACAACTCTATATTCTCCGCTTGGCATTTTTTCCGGTTTCTGCATTCTAAGAGCCATTTCCATTGAATCTTTTCCTGTTTTTTCGCAATCCAATTTTGAAAGATGTGTATTAGAATCAAAGGATGATCCTGCCGCGCCTTCTTTTGTTTCTATGTTGCTTGTAAGAGTTGCTAATGCATTTGTGTGCTGGTCGCTTGCCATTATTCCTTTTGAGCTTGCAACCGCCATTTTTGATGAAAGTAAATCCATTTCTCCCGTAATGTTAATTCCAGCATTTAACTTTTTTTTCGAAAAAGAATCAAGAGCTCCGTCTAATAGTTCGTATGCTTTTTGAATTGCTTTTTCTTCATCAGTTTCAATAATTTTTTTGTCGTGATAATTAGAAAATTTTGCTTTTCCTCTTGCTTCCGGCAATGAGTGGAAATCCTTATCCATTACTTTTGATTCAACTGCTTTTTCGAATGCTTCTTTGAATCCTTCTTTTGAAAAGCTTGAATCGCTTGACCCCATTCCATATTTTCCGTCTTTGAAAAGTATTCTAACGCTCATTCCGAAATCTTCTTCGCTTTTTGGTTCTTCTAAACCATTGCTTGGAATCTGCGAGTGATAAACTATTCTGTAAACATTTAGATTGTTTGTTGAAACATATGCTTCTGCCTCTTTTACGTCTTTTTGCTTTTCCGCGTATTGGAGCAATTCTTTCGCAACTGTTTCAAGTTCTTTGAGGTTCATGTTCATCTTTTCCCTGTGATGTTTGCTTTTGCTCTTAAGTGCGGTCCGCCGTTTCCAAGGCGCATTGTTTGCATCGGAGTTCCTTTTCCGCAATTCGGAACATTAAATCTTTTCAAATCATTTGCCGCTTCTATTGTCATGAAGAATTCATGCGAATTAGCTTCAATTCCCGCATTTCTGTAAAGTTCCTTTATTTCCCCGTTTTCTATTCTGTAGCATTTCCAACAAGTAATGTTAAAATTCTGCCTTGATTCTCCTATGCTTGGAGTTTTTTCTCCTACAATATAATATCCTTTTTTTGTTTCCTCAAAGAGTTCTTCTTTTTTCCAATTTCCTTTTTCAAAGTAAACATTGCTCATCCTGATTATCGGCATTGATGCAGCGCCATTCGCTCTCATGTGTCCGTTTGGTTTTTCTCCAAAAATTTGTGCTGTCTCTCTTGAATTCATGAATTGTTTCAGGATTCCATTTTCGATGCATGTTGTTTTTTTTCCGCGAACCCCTTCATCATCAAATGCATAATTTCCGTAAGAACCATTTCCATCGTATTCCGGGTCTGCCACTATTGTCATTTCTTCGCTGCCGACTCTTTTCCCAAGTTCATTATCCTCTGTATTCCTATACCACCACGCCCTTCCGGCCCAAGCGGTTTCTCTTTTCAAAGCCCTATCAGCTTCCAATGGATGCCCACAGACTTCATGGCTCAAAAGCGTGTTGAACCATTGGTCTGTTATTATTGTGGCGTCTTTTTCAAATTTTATTGCCGGCGCGTTTGAAAGTTCTACTGTTCCGTTTGCAATAAAGTGTGCAAATTCTTCAAGTGTTTTCCCGTGAGAATTATCTCCTTCAAGTGCTTCAAGCCCTTTTGCTTCTGCAATCCATTCATGGAATGTTTCCTGTGCCTTTCCCTTTGCCGCAATGTAAATAGCTGGCTGTGTTGTTGCGCGCGTCTGTTCTATAAGTGATCCTTCGCTGTTTGCAAATATTTTTCTTTCAAGCGATCCGAAAATTGTAATGTCGTTTGTTGCTATTCCCTTGATTTTTGAAATTTCTTTTGAGAGTTCTTCGCTTCTTTTCACGAACTCGCTTAAATCAGTGTCCAATGGATTTTTTTTGTAGGGTTTTTTCCACTCAATTTTTTCCGACTTTACTTCCGCAAATTCTGTTGAGTAAATTCCTTTTATTCCTTTCTTGACTTCCCTTTCTTTTTCCCTTGAATTTGCTTTTGCTCTTTTTAATGCAAGTTCCAATAATTCTCTTGTTATTTTTTTTACATTTTCAAAATCTTTTGCGCCAAGGTTTTTTCCCGCAAATCCTCCGGCAACAACTTTTCCTGTAAAAACTCTAACTCCAATGTCAGCTCCATAATCTTTTCCCGCGCCTTTAGTGTTCCCATTTAGCGCTTCCGCGTATTGGCCGTTGGAAACCTCTAATCTGAGATCGGCTAATTTAACCTTGTTTTTGGAGGAAAATGCCTGTAATTCGTCAAAAACCGTTTGTTTTGCCTCTGAGGCCTTTTCTATCGGAACAAGCATTGCAATCAGATTCATGATGTCCGATTACATTTAAGAGGGTTTCCCAGAATCCGTGTTTTTTCGTGTTTCCGACAAGCTTTTTATATTTCAGGATCTTTTTACTTAATAAGATTGCCATGCGACACTTTGTTAGCAGAAACGGATCCACCTCAAACGGAAAACTACATTTTACTTCTCCAACTTATGCAGGAGAACCGCATAACCTTTATGTTGAACACAAAAAAAGGTTGGATTTTTTGCGAGATCATTATCCTCAGAAAATAGTTTCCAGTTTGCAGGGTTCCGCAAAAAAAATTTTCAACGTGAAACAGATCCTCTATGATGCAAGGGAAAAAATCGATGCGTCCGAGTTTGATGCTATTAATCACGAAATAGATAAGGGGCTAAGTGATATTGATTCGGTGGTTCATCATCTCCATGAAAATGTCACTACCCCCGAGAATAATAGGCACGAGCCGGATATTATTGAGGCAATGGTTTCAGATTTAAATATTGAATTAACTGGGTTGAGCAAAGAAGTGCTGCGCGCTCTGTCCAACCGAAAACTCAAATAATTTTCACTTTTTCTTCAATATCGGCAGTTTTGTCAGCGGGCTTTCAACAACCTTATATTCGGGCGGGAGTTCCTCTCCGTTCTTCACTTCTTTTGAAAAGAAATAAAGTTTTCTCCCGTTTTTTGCAATTGTTGAATTGAGAAAGTATTTCATTCCTTTACTGTTTTTGTGCTCGTAAACCATGTGAAAACAAAGCCCGAAAGTTGTATTTAAATCTATTTCCGCTTTTTGTTTCGTTATGGGAAAGAAAGCGGTTCTGGAAAAATTTGATTTGATTGTAAAAGGTTTTTCCAAAAAAGACAGGATTGCATTGGTGCACGATCTTGATGCTGACGGTGTTTCGAGCGGTGCAATAACTTTCAATGCAATAAAATTTTTGCGCGGAAAAGAGCCGGATTTGGTTGTTACCCAGCAGTACAAAACAGTAAGGCTTCTTCCAAAAACAATTCAACTTCTCAAGAAAAATAAAATAAACAAAATTGTGTGCGTTGATTTTGCATTTGATCAGCAACCTGAATCATTGAAAGAAACAGAATCCATTGTGGATCAAATTTTGGTTCTTGACCATCACAAGGATTACAAGTACGCTGCAAACAAGAAAACTTTTATTCTAAAGGCCAATTACATTAAGGAAGTTGATCCAAGTAAGTATCCGACCTCAAAACTTGTTTTTGACCTCTTTTCGAGGCATGTGAATTTGGAAAAATTTTCCTGGGTTGCAAGTGTTGGCTTGATTGGAGATAACCAGCTCAAGGAGTGGGAACCGTTTGTTCAGGGTTCGGTTGCCGATCATAATACTTCATTGGAGGAAATTTATACAGTAACAAATATTATTTCAGCAATTGAGGTTCTTGTCCCAGAAAAATTGAATGATCTTTTGTATTTTATTGCAAATTCATCCAAACCAAAAGATGTTATAAAATCAAAGTTTGCAAAATATTCTAAAACACTTGATGCTCAGGTTTCGAAAATATTGGAAAAATTTGAAAAGAAAAAAGAGGTTTTCGAAAAGCAGCAATTAGTGTGGTTTGAATTTGAAGCAGATTCCAACATCAAATCCGCTGTCATAAACAAAGTGAGCAATGAATTGTATCCGAATAAAACAATTATTTTTATTCAGGATAAAAATGATGGTTTTGTTTCCTTTTCCGCGAGAAGACAGGATTTCAAGGTTAAAACCAATGATCTGCTTGAAAAGTGCGTGAAAGGATTTGAGAATGCCGGCGCCGGAGGGCACATTCCGGCTGCTGCGGGAAGAATAATGAAAAAAGATCTTGCGGAATTTAAGAAAAGGGTTTTGAAAGAATTATCCTGAAAGTAATTTTCATTATTTTTCAGTTTTTAAATTTGCCCAAAATTTGAGGCAATTAGCTTTGTGCCTAATAATTTCAAGTGTTTTAAAGTGCGATTTTTGTAATTTTTCTAGGTGATGTCAATGAACAAGTTGCATGCATTTGCGTTTGTACTCTTGATATCTCTATCTTCCTTAAGTGCGGCCAGTGAGGACAACGTACCCTATGTAGATATTGCTAATCCTGTTGATGGTTCAACGGTTAGTAATATTGTCGCAATAAAGTTTAATGCTGTGGGAAAGGCTCTGAAAAATCCTTTTCTTGCAATAGAGGGTTCGTCTGTCGGACAGGAATTTCCGGTTAAAAACTGTACAACATCGGTTGAAGACGGCTCAAATATTCAATATATGAGTTGTTCTTACGATTGGAATTCAAAAGGTTTTGAAGGCCAAAAAATAAGGATATCAGCTTCGGTTGATTCATCCTCGGGAACTGTTAGAGATTCAGTAGGGGTACTTGTTTCTGGTAAACGCATTTAGGGAAATCAAAGAAATTCAAATTAAGTCCTTCACTTTCCCCATTGGATAAATCTTGTCTTCGACTGCGAAAACCTCAAACTTTTCTATGTTTGTTAGCAGCGGGCTGAGTAATTTTCCATGCAAAACATCTGTTCCCATTGAAACAAAGTTGAATGAAGGCAGTACTATCAATTCTTTTTTCTTGTAAGTCCCGCGCAAAAAGCACTTGTATTTTTCCCTTTTCACTCCATCAGTTATCACAACCGCGGGATGTTCATGCCCTATTATTATTGTTTTAATTCCTTTCAATAATTCCTTCGCCGGCTCTTTGTGTCCATGGATAAAAAGAATTTTTTCCTTTTCCGCAACATAAAAATCAACAACTTTTATTTTTTTCAATTCCGCAATCGGATTTACAATCGTATCATGGTTTCCTTTCACAATAATTACTTCATTGCACTTTCCCCCAATAAATGCAAGCAGTTTGAGCACTTCTCTCCATTCTTGTTCAGAAATGTTTCCGAATTCGTGTTTCAAATCTCCATTGATTATAATTTTTTCAGGTTTCACTTTTTTTAAAATTTCATTTAGGTGCTTAAGAATTTCATCGTAATTCACTCGCGGCATGAAAACCCCTTGCTTGTTCAAATGCTCCTCATAACCCAATTGTAAATCGGTTATTGCAAGGATTTTGCTTTTAGGGAGCCAAAGTGCAAGATCAATCATTTCGAAATTTTTTGCGATTTTCGTGTTTTTCTTGGGCTCCATGTTATAGTTAGTAATTAAATACTCTTAAATTCTCTGATTATTATGCCCTTGCGACATTTTGAAAGAACTCATGAAAGTTTGGCACGCCTTTCCGGAAGTCAATTTCCAAAAGGGAAAAAACAAAGAGCATTTGCCAATCTTTTGATGGAAAATAATCACGCTATTGAATGGAATACTTATTTGGGTTTTTACGGAGGGTTAGTTGACTCTGCTTTGCATGGTTTGCATTATTTTTTTGAGCACGGAATCAAGTTTACTCTCCTTAATGTTCCGGAAAATATCCATGCGAGACTTGTTCAAATGGATCCCCATCTTCGTGAACCAAAAAAGCTGGTTGCACCAAGATTTCAAGTGGATCGGGAAGAGTACTTAAGGCGTCTTAACGCCCGTATAAAAAGTAGAGATGTGAGAAATGCCGCTTATATAAAACAAAACCGTCTTGCCGCAAAAGAAAATTGGCCTATTGTTGAAGCCTCTGAACCCCGTAAACCGAAAGCCAGATCTATACAACCAAAACCAAGGCCGATAACGAAGGCACGCACTAAAACAGCCAAACCAACGGAGACAATTCAACCGAAACCGGAAATTGAAGAAACACAAGTAGAACAGCCGCGTATTCAACAAAAGCCAGAGCCTAAAAAAGAAAAACCGCCGCAAACACCGAAAGCTATTGTAAATCCTGAACCAGAAGTTAAATCTCCCAAACCGCAATCGCCAACAAACAAATATTCAAAACCCGGTGACAAATTCTAATTAATTTTTTTCCGCGATTTTTTCCTTTACTTTCGCATGCATTCTTTTTATGAATTCCAATCTGTCTTCCATTTTCATTATGTCCATGTAACCCTGCATTGCAATGTTCCACGCAAACGGGCTTGGAAATGCTGAATTCAATTGTTTAACTTTAATCAATCCTTCCTGAATTCCCTCGATGACCTTTTCCGCATCTTTAATATCCATTGCATCCTCAAGAACTTCCCTTCGTGCTTCTTTCAAAATAATAAAATCATTTCCTATTCTTCGCACTGCGCTCAGCAATAACCTTGAAGCCATCTGCTGTCTTCCCGCGCTCTTGCTTCTTCCCCTATAGGAACGTAATATCATGAGCGAGCGCGTGGCAACATGCCTGAATCTTCGCGCGAGAATTTCAGAATTGTTTATTGAAAATTCCAGTATTTTTCTGAAATCCTTTTTGTTAACTAATTTTATAATTTTGTCAATCGGCATTTTGTCATTTGAGGAAAGCATGAATCCATTATCATTCATTGAAATTTCTACATCCTTTCTCATTAATTTTGAAATCGCATAACCATAAGCGAAACTCAGTGCATCATTTGTTTTTCTTCCATAAAGAGAATGGAACACCAAATGGTTTTTGTAATCCTGAACAAATCTTTCAATTATTATTTTTCCATTATTCGGAATTTCCAAATACTCGAACTGCTCCCTGAAATATTCGTATAGTGCAGAAGCGGCTCGTTCATCCACATACACATATTCCTGCAGCCATTTCACAACTTCCTTTTCGCTTTTTTTGGATTTGAGTTTCTCCTCCATCAATTTCCTAAATTTGCCTATTTCTATTGCCAAATCAAAGCTTAGGGGGAGCATTTCCGAGAACCAGGAAGGAACTGTGGGAGCCCTATTATGTGCCGCGATAACCTGTGCCGTCATTCCGCGGGTGTACTTGAATTCATAGGTTTGGCCTCCTAAAACAAATACATCTCCCTTTTTGAGCCTCATAAGAAAGCCTTCATCTATTGTTCCTATTGCATGCTCGCCTATTTTGACTTTTATACGCGCCTCATCCGGTATTGTTCCTATATTGGTCATGTAAATTATGCGCGCCATTTTCCCTCTTTTTCCTATCATTCCTGTTGCTTCATCAAACCAGATTTTTGCATAAACATGCCTTGTTTCAAGGGAAGCGTATTTTCCGCTGAGGTAGTCCACTATTTCATTGAAATCAATCCTAGGGAGGTTTGTGTAATTGTAACTTTGTTTTGCCAATTTGTATAATTCATCCACGTGGATTGGTTCTTCTATTGCAATTCCGTAAATGTGTTGTGCCAAAACATCAAGTGCATTTTGCGGGATTTGTATTTTATCGATTTTTTTTTCGAATGCCGATTTTACCATTACCGCGCACTCAACCAAATCATCGCGATCAAGCACAATTATTCTTCCTTTTACTGTTGAGTGCAATTGATGTCCGGATCTTCCGATTCTTTGTATTGCGCGCGCAATGCTTTTCGGTGAACCTAATAAAATTACAAGATCTATGAAACCAATATCAATTCCTAATTCGAGAGAAGTAGAACAAACAACTGTTTTCAATTCTCCGCGCTTCAATCTTTCCTCAACACTCAATCTTACTTCCCTATCGAGCGAGGAGTGATGTGCTCCGATTGTTGTTTCCTTGAAAAAATCCGGGAATTTATCTTTCAAATTGTGAACAACTCTTTCGGTTGCGCTTCGAGTATTAGTAAAAATTAATGTTGTTTTGTGTGCGCGAATTAAATCATTGAGCGTATTGTACAAAGCGGTTTGTGTTTTTTCCATTGTAGTGTCAATAAAACTCGGCAGCGGACTTATTACTTTCAAATCAAGTTTTTTCAAAAAAGAAACATTAACTATTTTGCAATTTCTTTCTTTTCCCTTTTCATTTCCAACCAAATAATGCGCAACTTCTTTGAGCGGGGCAACGGTTGCCGACAAACCAATCCTGCACATTCCGGGAGCCAATCTTTGCAACCTTTCTACTGAAAGAGACAGATGAACTCCGCGTTTGTTTTCCGCGAGCGAATGTATTTCATCCACAATCAGCCATTCAACCGTTCTCAAGTTTTCCCTGAATTTCGGTGCGTTCAAAATTATTGCCAATGACTCCGGTGTTGTGATTAAAATGTGCGGAGGTTTTTTTGTCATTGCGGCTCTTTCACTTGTTGTTGTGTCTCCTGTTCTTACCGCAACTCGAACATCAAGTTTTTTTCCTTGTTTGTTTGCTGTTTCTTTTATTGATTCAAGCGGGTCAAGCAAATTTCTTTTGATGTCGTTGTTCAGCGCGCGCAATGGAGAAATGTAAACGCAGTAAATTTTATTCTCGAGAATTCCTTGTTCTTCATAATTGTGGAGTTCGCTTAAAATGGAAGTGAAAGCGCTTAATGTTTTTCCCGTTCCGGTTTCAGCAGAGATAAGAGTGTTCTGCCTGTAATGAATGTTTGGAATAGCGTAGAGCTGCGGCTCGGTAAATGTTCCGAATTTTTCCTTAAACCATTGGCTAACCATTGGGTTTAGCATTCCGAAAATTTGCTTGTCCGTGTGTTTTTCTTCCTGAAATTCTATTGACATAAAAACCAAAACTCATTTGCTACATAACTGATTGCGATGAATCAATTCTTACATAATTCTAAATGCGAGTGGTTATAAAAGTTGGGGAAGTTAGGTGCCGGTGCAAACAAAAATCTATTAGTAACATTTAAGTAGATCATAAACCTTATTTGGCGCATGAAATTCGCTTTAGTTGGGGTTGTTATGTTCACGCTGTTCCTTGGGGGTTGTGTAACCATAAACCTCAACGGCGATTCAAATGATCCGGTGTGCGGGAACAATGTTTGTGAAACCGGGGAAACATTTTTGAGTTGCATTGATGACTGCTTCGGCGAAAACCCCTCCTGTGGAAATGATGTTTGCGAATCAGGCGAAACGGTTCTATCTTGTCCTAATGACTGTTATGTTCTTTGCGGGGATTGTGGGGATATGGAAAAGGCTGTTTGCGGCAATGAGATCTGTGAGTTCTCGGAGGATACGGAAACCTGCCCAGTTGACTGCACCAACCTGGTTGCTTGTGGCAATGGTGTTTGCGAGTCGTTTGAAACAAGTGAAACCTGTGAGGAGGACTGCCCTTTTGAGGAAAGCGTTTGCGGTGATCGTGTCTGTGAATTTGATGAAACGCTTGAAAATTGTTCCAGAGATTGCGGCGATTGCGGAAACGGAATTTGCGATGACGGTGAAACATTCCAACGCTGTTCCTATGATTGCCCGCTGCCCATAAGAGTGTGTGGTGATGCGGTATGCGGCCCGGGAGAGGATTCCGAAACCTGTCCAATTGACTGTAGCACAATCAATGGATTGGGGAATGTGTGCGGGAACAACGAATGCGAACCCGGAGAAACCGCTGTTTCATGCGCGGAA
>Ga0209542_10012379_pt1 | contig 14935 bp, 9 predicted proteins | sample RifCSPhighO2_01_FD_184028 | JGI IMG/M metagenome (GOLD analysis project Ga0209542, IMG submission 184028) | Soil microbial communities from Rifle, Colorado - Rifle CSP2_plank highO2_0.1 (SPAdes) (version 2) | ecosystem: Environmental > Terrestrial > Deep subsurface > Rock core/Sediment ...
TCGATACGTACATACCAGCCGAAAGGGCCATTCTGACTACTTTTTCTGAAGCTCGAAAACCGGCATTATCAGAGTCCAGGACAACCAGAATATTATCGGTAAAACGTTTCAAAATTGAAACGTGCTCGGGAGTAAAAGCTGTGCCTGACACTCCAATTACGTTATTGACCCCGGCCTGATGAGCCAAAATAACATCGAGTTGTCCTTCCACCAAAATAACTTTATCCATTTCTCTGATAGTAATATTCGCCTCGTTTATTCCAAAAAACACTTTGGATTTATGGAACAAGCTTGTTTCCGGACTATTGATGTATTTGCCCTGTTTCTCGGTGTCTTCTGTAATCCCTGGTAAAATTCTGGCAGAAAATCCTATCGGTCGGCCACCAATATCCAAAAAGGGGAATAAGATGCGTCCCCGAAAACGATCATAGTACCCCTTGTTAGATTTGACTAAAAGACCCGCTTTCTCTGCGTCAGTTTCAGCTATACCCTTGCGACGCAAATGTTCACTTAATGCCCGCCAAGCTTTCGGCGCAAAACCAATTTGAAACTTTTCTATGGAGAATTGTTCCAAACCTCTATCTTTCAAATATTGATTACATTCTACAGATTTTGTAAGTTGATTTCTATAAAAGTTAACAGCTTCAATTAAGGCTGCTCTTATTTTACCGGTTCCACTAAATTGGCCCATATCCTTGTTAAGAGAAACCCCGGAGCGATCGGCTAAAACACGCAGAGCCTCTTTGAATTCAATGCTCTCTATTTCTTCAACAAAAGTAAATATATCCCCCCCGCGATTGCATCCAAAACAGTGGAATGTTCCTCTCTCCGGAGAAATAAAAAACGATGGAGTGCGCTCGTTATGGAAAGGACAACGCGCCTTCATGTTGATACCGGCTTTTTCAAGCTTGATATAAGAACCAACGACGTCGGCTATAGTTAATTTACTTTTTATAATTTCAACTGTAGACTCCATTGTCTCTGATTTGATTAAGAGGGCGATCTGACCCAAAATCACTTACTTAGAAGATAAATTTACTTTTTTGTGATTGCCCGTAACCCAGTACCTGCCGGAATCATACGACCTATTAATACATTCTCCTTAAGACCTAGTAATTTATCATGAGCACCCCTTAGGGCTACTGAAATCAATGTCCTTTGAGTATTTTCGAAAGAAGCGGCGGCAAGGAAAGATGGGGTGGTCATTGATACGTCCGAGATACCGAGGAAAACCTCCTCGGCCGTGGCTTTCTTTCCTCCTTCACCTCCAATAAAACGATTCTCCTCTAATAATTTCAAAGCGCTTACAATTTCTCCCCTGGAAAAAACGGTATCACCGGAATCAGTTATCTTTTTCCGAGAGAACATTTGACGCACAATTACTTCAATATGCTTCCTGGAAATTACCGCTCCTTGGGAAAAATAAATCTCATGAATAACGCGTAGTATGTAATCTTCCGTAGGGATACGACCAGCTAGATTGAAAAGAGCCGAAATATCAGCCGGACCGTCTGTCAATATGTCACCCTTCTTGACAATTGAACCCGGTTTAACAAGCACCGTACGATTAAGCGCGACCTCATACTCAATCCTATCGCCGACTTTAATCTTCTTAGAGGCGGCATCAATTAAAATAACAATGAATTGCACACGATCATGTTTTTTCACTTCAACAACTTCCCCCGAAACTTCGGACACGAGAGCAGGATTCTTGGGCGTTCTATTTTCAAATATCTCCTCCACTCTTGGCAAGCCTGTAGTTATATCTCCTTGAACTGAAGCCACACCGCCTTGATGGAAAGTACGCATAGTCAATTGGGTTCCTGGCTCACCAATTGCTTGAGCAGCCACCACACCCACAGTCTCACCAATTTTTACCAACTCGTTACGTCCGAGATCCAAACCATAACATTGCCGACAAATACCATCTACTGTTCTGCAAGAAAGCGGGGTCCTGACACGAACCTGTTTAATATTAGACGCTTCAATCAAGCTAGCTTCATGCTTGAAAATCAATTCACCTGCTTTTAATTCTATTTTATTTTTAGTGTCTTTAATATCATCCAAGAGTACCCTCCCCCTAATGTCGGCACCGAAACTAGAATGAACGTGCGAAGCAGGAAGTCTATCAATAATCCGACCCTTATCATCGCCACAATCCCCTTCGGAAACTATGCAACTATCCGCGACATAAACCAATTTTCTAGTTAAATAACCTGCCTTTGCAGTGTTAAGGGCTGTGTCAGTTAAACCCTTTCTTGCTCCATGAGTTGATATAAAATATTCCAAGGGAGAAAAGCCTTCCGTGTAAGAGGCAATAATTGGAAAATTCACTGTTTTACCTGATGGATTGACAATGAGACCTTTCATACCGGCCATTTGCGAAACATTACCGATTTTGCCCCGAGCGCCGGAAACTAGCATATTCATAACCGAACCATCTGGATCCAGAGTTGTTGGTAAAATTTTATCCAGTTTACTTTTTGCCTCTTGCCAAATTTCAATTGACATACGATATATCTCTCCATCTGATAGGAAACCCTCGGAATATTTCTCATCAAGAACCGAAATAACAGCTCTAGCTTCCTTTATGATCAGCGCCTTTTCCTTAGGTACTTTAACAGCATCTATTCCCCAAGTGATACCGCTCTTTTTTGCATATCTGAATCCAAATCGCTTAATACTGTCCAAAATACCCGGCAACTCACTAAGGCCATATTTTGCGATTAAATTATCAACCAATTCGGACATATCGGTGAATGTGATCGGTTTATTTATAAAAGTAAAATCGTCTGGCAAAAAGCGATTAAACAACAAACGTCCAACAGAAGTTCTAAAAACCTTGCCTTCAAATTGGGTGAATTTTTCTTTGTGAGTAGGTAAAACAAGCACTTCATCCCGCAGGCTTATCTGACGATAATCATATGCGGCAATGGCCGCATTGGGACTAGTAAAATATTTAAGATCAAGACCTTTAGCTCCTTTGTTCGGAATCTTGGTTGTCCAATAACATCCTAAAATAATATCAAGAAGTTTAAATTTGGCTAAAATCTCATTATTGCCCGGACCCAGAAGATTTTTTTCTGAAGCCATTATTGTCTCTGCCTCCTCTTGGGCAGCCTTAGACAAGGGCAAGTGAACAGCCATCTGATCTCCATCAAAGTCTGCGTTGAAAGCGCTACAAACAAGAGGATGGACTTGTATTGCGTTACCCTCAATCAATACGGGTCTAAAGGCCTGTACACCCAATCTGTGCAAAGTAGGGGCGCGATTTAAGAGAACACGTTTATCTTTGATTACATGTTCCAAGATCTCCCATACTTCTGGAATACCTTCGTCAATCAATTTACCGGCCCCGCGAATGTTAAAAGCCAACTCTCGCTCAAGAAGCTTGGAAATTACAAAAGGCCTAAATAGTTCCAATGCCATATGTTTGGGAAGACCACATTGAGAAAGCTTAAGTTCGGGACCAACAACAATCACGCTCCGAGCAGAATAATCAACTCGCTTGCCCAGTAAGTTCTGTCTAAAACGACCATGCTTACCTTTAAGATTATCTGAAAGCGATTTCAACGGCCGTCGCTGGGCCTGATTAACCGCGCCAGTAGCTTTGTGAATGGAATTATCTATTAGAGCATCGACAGCTTCTTGTAAAATACGCTTTTCATTGCGCAGTATTACATCCGGAGCAGAAAGTTCCATTAATTTCTTCAAACGGTTGTTGCGATTAATAACTCGTCGATATAGGTCGTTGATATCGCTTGTCGCATGACGTCCGCCATCTAAAGCAACCATTGGTCGGAGCGCGGGTGGAATAACCGGTATAGCTTTTAGAAACATCCATTCTGGACGCACACCGGAACGCCGAAGTGATCTGAGAAGGTTTAAACGCTTTTCTAGCTTTGGTTTTTCGCTTGCATTGGCTTTATCTTTATCTGTCATAGTGGACTCAAAGAGTTTCTCCAAATTTAGGGCCCTAAATATATTATAAACGGCTTCGGCCCCAATTTCAGCCTCAAAAACATTGCTGTACTTAAGTGAAAACTTATTATAAGACATTTCATCTAAAATCTTCCAAAGTTTGATACTTTCAAGTTCTGCCTTAGCTTCGCTTAAAGCGTTCTTTAACCTATCTTTAGCCTCATCATTCTGAAGTGTCTTAATTTTAGATTTATATTCCGTGTCAATTTCTTTAAATACTTTTTGCCTCTCACCTTCATTAACCTTTGTAACTATATATCCAGAAAAATAAATCACTTTAGAAAGATCGACCATTGACACGCCCAGTAATATCCCCATGCGGGAAGGAATACTCTTAAGGAACCACACGTGAGCAACTGGAGTAGCCAGTTCGATGTGACCCATGCGTTCCCGACGAACAATGGATCTTGTTACTTCTACTCCGCATTTTTCGCAAATAATATCTCGATAGCGAATCCGGCGATACTTACCGCAATAACATTCATAATCCTTCTCTGGACCAAAAATAGCTTCGTCAAAGAGACCCTTGCGCTCACTGCGTTGGGTTCGGTAGTTAACGGTTTCGGGTTTGGTCACCTCGCCAAAACTCCACTCCCGAATCCTTTCGGGACTGGCAAGTCGAATAGAAATAGTGTTAAAATCCGCAGGTTCTTTGAGTTTTATAGTTTGATTAAACATACATGTTTATGGCAGTTTCTTCAATTCTATATCAAGAGCTAATCCTCGCAGTTCGTTTAGAAGGACGTTAAACGATGCTGGTAAATTAATCTGGCCGATGTCCTCACCCCGCACTATTGAATCAAAGGCAGCCGAACGGCCAACAATATCATCTGACTTTATAGTAAGCATCTCTCGTAAAGTTTGAGCCGCTCCATAACCTTCAAGCGCCCATACCTCCATTTCACCAAAACGTTGACCGCCACCTTGAGCACGTCCCCCAAGAGGCTGTTGAGTAATAAGGGAATATGGCCCAATCGAACGCATATGAATCTTGTCCTCTACCATATGGTGAAGTTTGAGCATATACATATAACCGACTGCCACATCCTGTTCAAATGATTCTCCTGATTGCCCGTCAAAAAGTTTGACCATACCTCCCTCCGGTATACCAGCCTTCACCAGCTCATTTTTAATCTCTTCCGTGTTCGGACTAGTAAATGTTGGGGCGATAGCCTGATACCCGAGAGTATGAGCGGCCATGCCAAGATGCATCTCTAATATTTGTCCAAGATTCATACGTGATGGCACACCAAGAGGTGTAAGCACAACATCAACTGGTGTTCCATCAGCTAAATAGGGCATATCTTCCTCTGGTAAAACTCTAGAGACAACACCCTTATTACCGTGTCTGCCAGATAATTTATCGCCCACCGATACATTCCGCAATTGGGCCACTTCTATATAGATTCTCTTAATGTTGCCTGATTCGAGTTTATAGCCTTTATCTCTAGAGAAAACTTTAATAGAAATTATTCGGCCGCGCTTGCCATGCTCCATACGCAAAGAGCTATCCTTTACATCTCTCGCTTTCTCCCCAAAGATTGATCTTAGTAAACGCTCTTCTGGAGTAAGTTCTGTCTCTCCTTTGGGGGTGATTTTCCCAACTAAAATATCATTCGGTCCCACTTCTGCGCCAACGCGGATAATACCTTCTTCATCAAGATTTCTAAGTTTTGTCTCACTAACATTGGGTATATCGTGAGTAGTCACTTCTGGTCCAAGTTTAGTATCTCTAACATCGCAAACAAATTCTTCTATATGTATGCTGGTAAACTTGGCATCCTTTACTAATCTCTCGGACAAAACAATCGCATCTTCGTAGTTGGCACCCCCCCAAGACAAAAAAGCTATTAGAACATTTTGACCTAAAGCCACTTCACCTTCGACAGAAGTGGAAGTATCAGCCAATAACTCGCCTTTTTTGATTCTCTGGGCTATATTTACCACAGGTCTCTGGTGAAAAACCGTAAATTGATTTGTTCTCGAAAAATTTACTAATTGATATGTTTTTAAATTATCAGATGAATCTTTAACTACAATTTTTCTTGAATCTACAGCAACAACTTCACCGGCATTTTCTGCTAATACTAACCTGCCAGAAAAACGAGCGATTTCCGCTTCTACACCAGTAGCTACGAGAGGGGCCTCCGGCACAATACATGGTGTGGCTTGCTTCTGCATATTAGAACCCATAAGAGCTCGATTCGCGTCATCATGTTCTAAAAAAGGAATCATCGCCGTAGCCAGCGAATAAGCTTGATGAGGAGCGACATCAATAAAATCTATTTGATCTCTTGAGACAACTGTCGGATTGCCATTTACGCGCGCCTCTACATCATCTATGGTAATCATACCATTTGAATCATAAGGAGTCGCCCCGTGGGCGATACGATACTTTTCCTCATCAAATGCGTTCATATAAACTATCTTTGAACTTATCTTGCCATTTTTTACACACGCATATGGAACTTCAATAACACCTAAATCATTCACTCTGGCATATGAAGAAAGAGTGAGTATAAGTCCAATATTCGGCCCTTCTGGAGTCTGGATCGGGCAAACCCTCCCATAATGTGAAGTATGCACGTCGCGCACTTCATAACCGGCTCGTTCGCTAGTAAGACCACCCGGCCCAAGAGCCGACATACGACGTAAATGTTCAACCTCAGAGAGTACATTCTCTTGAGCCATAAATTGAGAAAGTTGATTGGTTGTAAAAAATTCTTTCACCCTAGCCGCTAGTGGCCTTGGAGTTATAAATTGGACAGGCAAAACTGTGTCGGGATCGGCAGTGGACATACGATCTTGTATATTACGCTTCATTTGAGACATGCCTTGGCGAACTTTTTGTTGTAGTAATTCTCCAACCGAACGGACACGTCTAGAACCTAAATGATCAATATCATCATCGCTAGCGTCCGGTGAATCTTGTAATGTAATAATATGTTTAACTATTGCCACAATATCATCAAAATCCACTATCTTCTTTTTGAGTGAGATCTCGCTTGTGTCCATAGCAAACCTCTCATTAAAACGGATACGGCCGACTGGAGAGAGATCGTATTTCTCTTCGCTAAATAGGCCCGTTATAAATGCCTCGGCTGTTTCGGGTGTGGCTAAATCACCTTCACGTATTTTTGAATATACTTCGACTAGAGAATCCTCTCGGGTCTTGGCAGTATCCTTGGCAAAAGTATTCTTTAAGTACGGAGCCCCTAGGGCCACTTTGCCAAAAGTATCTATAATTTCTGTATCCGATTTCCGCGAGAAAGCTCGAAGAAGCGCCGACACGGGAAATTTCCTCTTCTTATCTATACGCACATATATACAATCGTCTTGCTCCATTTCAATCTCCACCCAAGCTCCACGGGAGGGTATAATTTTTGCTCCAAAATACCTACGACCCTTAAGATAATTAGACGAAAACATAACCCCAAAAGACCGGGCTAGTTGGGGTACGATTACTCGTTCAACTCCATTAATAACAAAAGTTCCGTGAGTAGTCATAAGTGGGAAATCAAGTAAAAAAATATCCTGTTCCTTCTCATTTTTATTTAATTTATTTTTCAATCTGTATCTGGCACGCAAAGGAGCTTCATATGTAAGCTTATTTTCTTTAGCGTGATATTCATCAATAATTGGTTTATCAAGGGTAAAATTTACGAACTCAAGACTAAACTTTTTACCGGAGTAATCACTAATGGGAGAAAACTTATTGAAAATTTCCTTCATTCCCTCTTCAAGCAACCAAACAAATGATTTTGTTTGGATATCCACAAGATTAGACAAAGCCAACAGTGGCTTTTTAAAGCGAGAAAAATATTTCTTTTGTGTTTTAGGCATAAAAGGCAAACAAAACAAACGACCCTAGTCAATTTGGGCTAGGGCACTTTATCCTCCCTAACTATTCTCTTTTGGATAACATTAGTGGCCTATAAATATCAAACGAAAACCAAGAAAACGTTGGTAGAGTCAAGTATACACACTGGTTTTTTGCTGTCAAGTGTGCGTATCTGTCAACCCCAAATCCTGTGGATATCCCCACTTTTGGGTTACCGGGTAACCAAAGATTTATTTTGTTGGTTACCCGGTATCCAACATTAATCCTCTAGTAAAATTTCCTTAAGCTCTTCATAGTCTGCCCTCTTGGAACGCATATACACTAAATTATCTAGTGAATATTTTTTATACTCTTCTTTATTTTTAAATTGCTCCAGAATAAGACCTTTTTTACATAGATTGCCCACATCGAGAGTATATTCATTCCAGCTCGACCGGACTAATTTATTCAATTCACCGGACAAGTTGTGGACCCGGTTATTTAGACTTATATAACTACTCAGGTGAAGCAAGTACTCGTTACTTTCTATAAGCTTTGCCTTAAATTGACCCTCAAACAACGAACCTGTTCTGTGATATTTTAGATTAAAGAAATTAGCATACCCGCCCAATCTCTTCATGAACTTACTTAAACCGTCATCCTTAATTGGGGTAATCAACATGTGAAAATGATTTGGGTTAAGGCAATAACAAAGGATATCAACCAATCTTTTCCTGGGCTTAAGTTTGTGCTCCCGACCTAACCTAGAGTACTCGAAAATACTGCCAACTGGTTCTTTTGAGTTGTAAAGATCCAGTCCGAGAATGAACCTATCGGCATCTTCTTTATCCATAACAATCTGACGATGATCAACACCTCTGTTGTAAACATGATAATACTCACCAGCCACAAAATTAATCTTCCGCATATCTAAATTATATATGTTGGATACCGGGTAGCCAACAATAGAATGTGGATATTATTAAAAATCCCAGTAAATAGCCGTGTTCGAACGAATTGCTTCTAGAGCTCGTTCGACTCTTTGACCAATCCCGATCCCACAAAGCTTATAAACTTCCTCTATGTTTACAAACCTATGGGCCTTTAGTTCATCGGCCTGTAATTTAATCTTACTTTTTTCAATGTCAGTAAGAATGCCTCCGAAAAATACAAAATGGAGCATTTCTTCTTTCCCGGCTTGCGTATGCCTGTAGTCAACTACGATCAAACGTGAGTCTTTGAGCTCAAGCCCGAGTTCCTCTCTTGTCTCACGAATTTCTGTTTCTCGTTGCCAGATATTGGGCTCGTTCCTCTGGGGTAAATATTTTCATGATTTTGTTGTTGGATACCGGGTATCCAACATTCTACCGGGTATCCAACATTCTACTTTCTGGTTGCTTTCCAGGTTTCGATGTTCTTTTGGTGGCCGCTTAGGAGGACCTTTGGGACGCGATACTTTTTGCCCTTGTGGGTCAAGATTTCAGGCCGGGTGTAGACCTCGCCACTTGAGACACGCAACTCCTCGAGCGACTCGTCATGACCAAGAACTCCGGGGATCTGGCGGGTAAGCGCATCCACAATAATCATGGCTGGCAACTCTCCACCCGTGAGGGTATAGGGGCCGACACTAATCTCATCTGCCTTCAAAATCTTTTTGACTCTCGCGTCAATACCCTCGTAGTGACCGGAGATAAGAATTATGTCTTTGTACTTTTTGGCCCAATTGATGGCAAGCTTGTTTGTAAATTGTTTGCCGCGCGGACTCAAGATAATTATTTTGGATTTTGCCTTAATCTTGCCAACCGCGCGCAGGATTGGCTCGGCACTAAGCACCATGCCGGGTCCGCCGCCGTATGGCCTGGCGTCTGCCTTATGATGTTTGTCACGACTGAAATCGCGAGGGTTAATAACTTTGATGGAAATCTTTTTTCGGTCTCGGGCCTTCCAAAGCATAGAAGCGCCCATGTATCCCCCAAGCGCCTCCGGAAAAAGTGTCAATATGCTAAACCTAATCACTAGTACCTATTACTACCTAACAACCGGCAATTACAGGTTAAGATCAGACATGGCCTCATCCACCGTCTTCATGGTCGGAGTAGGCACAGGATCTCTCTTGTAATCACTCATAGTTGGGATAGGTTCGTTACTTGCTCCAGCACCCAACCCACGAGTTGAACCCTCAGGTTCGTTGATCTTTAGGTTCACGCGAGCACCATTTTTAATCCCCACTACGCGCAAAATTGCGCGGATGGCCTTGGCCGTGTGACCCTCTTTGCCAATAACCTTGCCCATGTCCTCTGGGTGGACATCCAGTAAAAGTAGGACCCCTCTCCCATCGATGGTGCGGCTAACCTTGATGCTCTCGGGATGATCAACTATAACTTTGACTATATACTCAAGCACCTCCTGGTCTTTCTCCATGGTATTTCTGAACTATTTAGTAATGAGAGTATTGTAACTAAACTGCGGCCTCTGTTGCAACATCTGCAGTCTCGGCTGCTGGCTCTGGAGCTGCTTTGGGCTTGGTCTCCTTTGGGGCTTCAGCTGGCGCATCGGGCTTAGGCTCAACTTTAGCCTCGACTTTGGGGGCCTCCTCAACTTTCTTTATTACTTTAAATGGACGGACATCGCGCTTCTTACCTGTGATAAGTCCCTCGCGCAAAAGTCTGTTATGGATAGTGCCCGAACATTGAGCTCCCACCGAGAGCCAGTACTTAACCCGATCTGCCTTAATCACCAAATCCTTGCCTTTCTCCAGGCGAGCGTCGTAGTGACCTAAATTCTCAATAAACTTACCTGTCCTAGGACCAGCAGCCTTATCGGTAACAACAACCCGATATGATGGGTCATTGCGCCTGCCAATTCTCTGTAATCTAATCATTAACATAAGCGCCACTCTATCAAAGTATCTATAAATTGTAAACGGGCGAGGGATTTCTCCCCCGCCCGTGGAATGGATGTCAGACGTCCATTCCAGTGTTCACTATCCGTGTCCCGAAAGGAGCTGGAGAGCGGTGAGGGCGTGCGCGCAATGCCGATGTTTGGGCACAGGCAAAAGAACTTCCTCAACTCGCTCGGCAAGCTCGCCAGAAAGTCGCAAGTCTGCCTCGAAGCCAAATACTTGTCGCGCAAGCTCCTCGGCCCTTATCTCGGCCTTGGCGAGCAAGCCACCTTTAATGACGGCTTCGTCGATTGTATTGGCGCCCGACTCGAGGAAGCGGAGTATGAGCTAGAGTGAATATATAATCCAACCAAGTCAGTGGTTGCAAATCATCGAACTTTTTATTTCCCACGAAATCCTCCGAGTCCCGCGACAAGCGGGATTTGGCTCCGCATTCTGGCGGAGGCGGCAGGTACGCGTATCGTCCGGTCCCGCAGGATGCGAGATTTTGGCCAGTTAAGCTGGCGGGTGCGACACGCGCGATTGTTTGAAAACTAACCATTTACAATACTACACACAAATCATTTTCTGGCAACTGTCCCATTATTCTCACGATCGTTTATATAATGGGACATCGGGAAAATAGCCGAAATAAGCGAATGTGTTATGATTAATAAATGAAACAACGAGGAAGCAGGCCACAGGCAAATGAAGTAGGGGGGAAGTCAAAAAACAAGGGTCACAGGACCCGATTTTCGCGTGCCAAGCCGAGGAGGGTGGATAAGGGTATGGGTGGAGAGCTAATCGGAGTGATCAAGATGTTGGGAAGAAAAGGGGGGGTTGTGCTAAATGAAAAGACGCTGGAGGAAATCCGCATTGACCCCAGCGCCCTTGGCAAATCATTAAACGGTGACACTGTAAAAATTGAGATACACGAGCGGTCGCACCGCCAAGGGACGGAACGACCGCGGGAGACAACGGGCAAAGTGGTTGATATTTTATCACGCGCCAAGACACGATTTGTGGGAGTGGTCCAAGGCGACTTCTTGGTCCCGGATGACAGAAGGATGTATGTAAACATATTTATCCCCAATCACGCCAAACGAGACGTTAGAGAAGGTCAAAAGGTGCTGGTGGAAATGTTGGAATGGAAAGGAGAGTATCCCGAGGGCCACGTACTTGAGGTGCTTGGCAAGCCCGGCGAGCACGAGACAGAGATAAAATCTATTTTGGGCGAGAGTGGCATTATGTACGACTTCCCAAATGCCGTGGAGCGAGAGGCGGCCGAGATCAAGAAGCACATCCGCGAGATTATGCAGGCCGAGGTACCAAAACGCCGCGATATGCGCAAAACTACCACGTTTACTATTGACCCACTCGACGCCAAAGACTTCGACGACGCTCTGTCACTTAAATCGCTTGGCGGTGGCAGGTGGGAGGTGGGGGTGCATATTGCCGATGTCTCTTTCTTTGTTAAACTAGGCACAACCCTCGACAACGAGGCGGCCAAGCGCGCTAATTCTACATACTTGGTGGACCGTACAATCCCCATGCTACCCATGACTCTATCGGGCGACATCTGCTCACTTGTGCCAAATCAGGATCGCCTCACCTACTCGGCAATCTTCGAGATGGACGAGGCGGGTAATGTGTATAAGGAGTGGTACGGCCGCACTGTCATCCATTCAGTCAAACGCTTTACCTATGAGACGGCCCAGGGTGTGCTTGATAGCGGCGCCGGAGCACATGCCGAGGAAATCAAAATTCTCTGGACCATTGCGAGTAAGCTCCACAAAGAACGTCTGGCCAAAGGCTCGATTGTTTTTGATAAAGATGAGGTGAAAGTTGAGATGGACGAGAACAAGCGGCCCGTGCGAATTTACGTTAAGGAGCACTTACTCACCCACCGTTTGATTGAGGAGTTTATGCTCTTGGCCAACAGACACGTGGCTCACTATTTTCACAAAGCCAGCAAGGGTCAAGCAAGTGGCACCCTTTACCGTATTCACGATACACCCAATAAAGAACGCATCGAGAATCTCAAAATGTTTCTCCAGTCACTGGGATATAAGATAGAAGGTGATTGGAAAAAGTTTGGCCACAAAGAGATTAACGCTCTATTTGCGCAAGTCAAAGGCGCGGATATTGAAGAATTGGTCCAGACGGCCGTGCTCCGCTCCATGGCCAAGGCTATCTACTCTATACGCAACATTGGCCACTTTGGCCTGGGCTTTGAACACTACACCCACTTCACTTCACCCATTAGGCGCTACCCGGACACAGTGGTGCATAGAATGTTAACTAAGCATTTGGATGGCAAGCCTGTATCGACGAGCGAGATTGAAAACTACGAGCGTATAGCCAGGTATTCGAGCGAGAAGGAGAAGGAGAGCGAGAACGCCGAGCGAGAATCGATTAAGTTCAAACAAGCAGAGTACATGCTAGGTCGTCTGGGCAAGGGCGAAATTTTTGACGGCATGATTGTAGGCGTAACCGAGTGGGGCCTCTTTGTAGCCGACAAGGTCACTCGCACTGAAGGCTTGGTGCGCATAAGTAGCCTAGGTGATGACTACTACGAGTTTAATGAAAAGAAATTCGCCCTAATAGGCAGTAAGACCAAGAAAATCTTTCGTCTCGGCGACAACCTCAAAGTCAAACTCGCCGAAGTCGACGTTGCCCGCCACCAAATTACCTGGTCCCCAGTCTAGTTCAAATTATTGTGTGTCCCATTATTGATACGATCATGGGAATAATGGGACATAATTGATTCGGGGCGGGAACCGTAGTCCCCGCCCCTGGCCTCACTTTTCGATGTGCCCGATACCCCTCTCCCTGTACACCAATCTTGAGGGCTAGTAATTGCTTTTAATAATACTCGACCTTTTCTCTTTTAACAAACTGCATAGGAGACATCTTGAGGGAGGTACAGATTTGCTATTACCTACCATCGCCTATTGCGCGAAAAAGAGTTAAGATGAGTACATGACCATTGGAGTTCTACGAGGGGGACCGGGAGCACATTACGATAGGTCGTTGGCCAGTGGCTCGCTGGTTTCTAGGGCTCTCCGAGATAAATACCCCACACGGGATATATACATAGACAGGGTTGGTATGTGGCATTTTGAGGGTATGCCAACAGTGCCACAAAGGCTACTCTCCCATATTGACTTCTTTTGGAATTGTTTACATGGAGAGTACGGTGAGGACGGGGTTTTACAGCGTGACTTGGACAACTTAGGTGCTAGGTACACCGGCCCTGGAGCAATTCCAGCCCGCTTTGCTTGGCGCAAGGATCTAGCTAAAAAATTCCTGCGCGAAGCGGACCTGTTGGTACCGGATAGTATAAACGTTAGATTGGGTGATGATTTGAGCAACGTAAGTCGTGAAGCATTTGCCAAGATTGGCGGGCAATATATAGTAAAGCCGGCTAAGGGGGCTAACTCAGAGGGTGTCTTCTTTTCTCCGAGCTTCTATGATTTGGAGCAGGTGCTTAAGGTAACTCTGGGTAATTTTGACCACGTCCTAATTGAGGAGGCGATCCACGGTAAAGAGATTAAGTGTTTGGTGGCACGTGGCTTTCGGGGTGATGATTACTATTCATTCCTACCCGTAGAACTTGATAAACGCTCTTCAGTAGGTATTTATCGACCCAATGATAATCGCGTGAGCGTAATTGTTCCGGCACGACTCTCTATTTCGGAAAAAACTATGTTGATGAACACAGCGCGAATGGCTCACAAGGCTCTAGATCTCGGTGAGTACTCGCTTGTTGATATGATTCTTGCCCCGAGGGGTGTGGTGGTGCTTGAGGTAGATGCTTTACCAGATTTGAGTGATGGGAGCGTACTCTCCAAATCTCTCTCTGCCGTCGGCGCCACCCCTAGCGAATTCTTTCGTCACGTGGTTACTTATGCTCACGATTGACCCGCCAAGAGTTATAACTATTTCCAAACCATCACTTGTCCGATTATGTGTCTGCTATTGCCTTGACACTTTGCTCACCTGAACAGAGGAAGAAGAAGCCACTCCTCGGCGTTTGGTGGAACACAGAAGTGGTCAAACCAGAACGACTTCGAGAATGAGTAAATTTGAAGTTGTATACACCGAAAAAATATGATACTCTGAGCGAAGCCCGAAAAAGAGAAGTGTATCTCAAGAGTGCCGCTGGCAGGAGATTTCTAAAGAGCAAGTTGGGCCCGTAGCTCAATTGGTAGAGCGCCGCATTTGCAATGCGGAGGTAAGCGGTTCGAAAC
>Ga0209542_10012380_pt1 | contig 14934 bp, 22 predicted proteins | sample RifCSPhighO2_01_FD_184028 | JGI IMG/M metagenome (GOLD analysis project Ga0209542, IMG submission 184028) | Soil microbial communities from Rifle, Colorado - Rifle CSP2_plank highO2_0.1 (SPAdes) (version 2) | ecosystem: Environmental > Terrestrial > Deep subsurface > Rock core/Sediment ...
TTACCGGACCATCAGACAAGGTCTGGTGCATTTAGAAAATGATGGTCTGCCTCGCCTGACTGCCAAAGGACGCCGTAGGCTGGCGCTGTATCAGCCAAAAATTCTTGGCAAGAATGCCAGATTGCTTCTAGTGTTTGATGTACCAGAGCGATTGCGTTATAAACGCGACAAGTTGCGAACCATTCTTAAGGAATTTCGATTTCAACAGATTCAAAAGAGCGTTTGGGAAAGCCGCTACGACAGTCGCCAATATCTGCAGGAAGTGATCAAGGAAGAGCGGCTGGAGGAATATATTGTTGTTTATGAATCCGTTGCTCTCAATCTTTAATAAGAAGAAAACGGTGCCATAATTCTCACGATCGTAGAGGTTGTGGTACTGGTTTGTGATTGTTTTTGGGTCAGAATGGAAGATAAGGTGGGTATAATCAAGGAACAATGATAGAGAGACCGCTGAAAAAAGCAGTATCGTAGGTCAGTCAATTACGGATGCTGAAGCCCGTAGTCTCATCACTCACCTCAAAACCTTCCTGTAACTCTTACCAGCACCGGCCTCTCAATCGTCTCAACAGCCTTTTTCTGCTGGGCATTCAACCCAGCAAACGCCTTCCTAAACTCCTTCCTCGTGGTGAGCCTGTCGAATCCATCCACCTCTTTATTTTGCTCTAGCATCCGCCTCGGCACTTGTCCCGTTAGATTCTAATTTACTTCGTAGCGCTTTGACGTCTTGACGTCAAGACGCCGGACCGGAGAAGATTAGAACTTAACTAAGCATTCCGACTATGGCATCAACCGTTTCTTCGACAGACTGATTTGTGGTGTCCAGCTTCTTAAAGCTTTGGTAATAGCGGCCGTTGGAAAAATGGCGGTAATGTTCTTTAACACTTTCTTCACCCAGCCCCTTATCACTAAGGCGGGCAGCATCCCGTTTAATGGCGGTTTCAAGCTGAGGAAGCAATAAAACTTTATGTGTTAATTGAGCATGCTTTTGTATATTAGACCAAGCCGGTTCGTCTAAATAGCCATTAATAACTACGCTATATCCTTCTTTTGCGAAATTGGAAGCTAAGATACCGATACTATCTCCCACCAACCCCCATTGATCAAAACCCCAACCAGCAGGATTGCTCTGGTCTTTGTAAAAGCCGCTCACAATCATATGCTTTACGTGGTCGACATCAATATTCGCGCAGCGCTCAAGCTTCTTGGCAACTTTCTCTCCCACAGAGCTCTTGCCAGAGCCCGCAGGCCCGCTAATGGCCAAAACAATCTGCTTCATAGACTAATCATAACAAACCGACTCACCCCGGCACTTGTCCCGCTAAATTCCGCAGAAATTTATATGGGATTATTGCAGCTCCAATCTTCCTACCAAGTGGTTCGTAACATTGACAAAATAACATTATTAGTCTATGATATTAATCTATGTGGAAGCTAGACATCTTACGCGAAGGGTATGCTCCCGAAACCCACGAAGACGTTTCGATAGTGTATGAAACTCACCGTGAAGGTATTGCTAGACCCTTCACAGATACCGTAGTAGCCTATAATGCCCTCTCCGAAAGAATAAGAGGCATAAGAGCTTACGGTGATATGGGCGGCAGAATTTACCCGACTTTTCTTGAAGACAGTGTGCAATTTAGCGGGAAAGGCGGGCCTATAGTTGAAACGATGACCAGGACAGCACCCATTCAGGCTCATGTGGTTCACGAGCTAGAGGGCGAAGAAACTTGGGAGCTAACACTCTCTCCAGAGAAATAGTCTCAAGCCTGTTCCGCCGAGAGAGCAATATCTCCGGCGCTTGTCCCGTTAAATTCCGCAGGAAACACGATCTCTTTTAACTGTCTTTTGTATCCTTTGTAGCTGAATAGTAGATTTCCAGCGCACGCTGTATCTGTTTACTGTTTGCCGCACGTACTTGCTCCGCTGTCAGTTCAAAATATTCTTTGCTCTCAGGGTCTGTCTTTAGTGCAACAATGTGGGTAGGCGTTAGCGGCATAGCAAAGCTATCCGCCTCAGTGATTGGCACGCCCATCTTGCCCTTGTTGGTAATTGTTATTGCTGGAATATCGCCAATAACGAACTTTATGGATTGTGGAGTGTGGGCAATTTCGAGACCGTGCCTCTCCATAAATTTGTCAACTTTTGCCACGTTGTCGCCTATTATTTTCGGCAAACTCCCAACAACCGTTCTTGGCCAGTCCTCAGCCACTTTCTGCTTTACAAGATCACGATAACTTGGGTACGCTGAGGAAACATTCTCTATAATTTGCCTAGCATACTTTTGCTTTGCTTCAGCCATTAAATCTAGGAGAGCGAAGCTTCGGACATAATGAAGAGCCATAAGCCTCTTTATCGTATTCGCATGTTTAGGAACGAGCAGCACGTTTGCATTCACCAAGGTGTTAAGTGCCTTTTCTGCGTGATTCTCGATGTCTGCTCCCCATCTTCTCTCAGATTGTTCAATTATTTTTACATCGATGTCTGTAAACGCAATATCAGTAGGAGGTAACAAGGTGACTTTTCCTGTTTTTTTCTCATGTTGAGCAACCAGCCCTTCATCATTTGTGAATCTCTTTAAAACAACTTGAGATATTAAGTGGGTTCGCACGATACCTCCACTATATTGTTATTAACGGCTTCTCTCAAGAACCGCGAACTCGAAGGGGTATTGGTTTTTGGCGTCAGATGATTGAGATAATATCGTCAACGACCTTTTTAAGAGGTTGAGTCGCATCGATGATTTCTGCGCCAAGTCCGCGATATTCCCCTTCTCCACGTTTGTTGCCTTCAATAATTCTGTCGATTTCATGTGACTTCGTGCCATAATCGTGGTCCCTTTGGTTCTGTAGCCTCTTACGGATAGTTGCTTCATTCGTTTTTAGCCAAATTACTTTATCGCACAGAGATCTAGCTTCGGCCTCGTTTGCTCCACCGCCACATACAAAAACTAGTTCTCTTTGCGCTTTTTCGGCGATCTTGTTTAACCAGTCCGTTGAAATGAGCCACTCATGCTGATCCAGCCACTCTTCATTCCGCGCCGGCATCTCCCCCAGTTCGGCAACTCGCTCGCCAGTTTGCTTGTTGTACCAGGCACTTATGCCGTGCTGCTCGGTATCGTAAGCCTTATAACCCCTTTTGCTAAGCTCTTTAGCAACAGCAGATTTACCAGATGTAGATATCCCCGTTACGAAAACCAGCGGCATAACTAAAGCTTAGCAAATCAAAGAGTTATTCTTTGCGCTCTAAAACAGTAAACTCGAAGTCGTATTGGTTTTTATCGCCGGCGGGGGTTCTTTTTGCTGGAACTCGTTCTTCTAGTCGACTCTACCGGTTCTGTCATAAATGATTATCGACGGGGACTTTTCCCTAGAATCTTTATTGGCGTCAAGTATTCTTTCCATCATTATTTTCGTTCCAGCTTTTTGACCAATTTTTGCCAGTCTTAAATTTAATCTTCCCCAGGCATTTAATTCAGGTGGATAATATAAAGCCCTAACGTCCTCGCCATCGGTATCTAGAACTGGCGTCTCTTCGTAGGCTGCATTTACAAGCACACGACCAGTGAAGCCAAAGTAAACTTGATCCCAAGTCCTACCCATGCTGGCTGTTTCCGCAGCAACCTCTGCAACCGTGGGCGGTATAGTAACAGATGAGCCCTCTGCCATATACAGATTGTATAATCATATACGAAATAGTGCAAATACACTTCTCAGGCTCTTTCTAGAACAGTAAACTCAAAATCGTATTGGTTTTTGTCGTCGGCTGAGTAGGACTAGGTTTTATCTAATAACCAAATGCCAGCGGACTTTTGCTCGCCGTGTTTCCGCATCGCTGAATACAACTTCTCCGCTTTGACCAGTCTCCACTTAGGCTGATCGGGGCTAGGGTCAACGATCCGTATCTGTCCGTCCAGGATTCTGTCGAAAACTACTACATGGCCCCAGTTCTTGGAATCATCATCTATAAGCTCGCCGTGATGAAAACACAAGAGCGCATCGCCATCCTTGTCCTCGATCGTCGCAAGAAGAACTAACAATTCTTGGGGTGAGCCTATTTCTGATACTAACTTTTTAGAAAACTTCAGGGGGATATCATGTTTTTTGAAAGCGGAATTCGGTTCATACTCCGGCTTGTATATCTGCGTGCCATAGCCAGCAGGGGGTGGATTTTCAGCCGTTCTTACTATGTGAAATAGCCCAGCTCTATCGGGATGAACAGTCAAACCGAGATAGTAGCCGATTTCTTCAGCAGGAAGCAGCGGAATATCATTTTTGTACATCACCATCTGAATGCATGTGGGCACACAACTGGACGGTTGTTGTGTTAGTGGGATGTACCTTGAATCTGAGGGCGATGCTTTGAGATCAGCCATAGCCTAATCTTAGCAAACCAAAGAGTTATTCTTTGCGTTCTAAAATAGTGAACTCGAAGGGGTGTTGATTTTTGTCGTCAGTGAGGTTTTTAATCCTAAACGCGGTAAACTTTGTACTCGCCTTCTTCCAAGGCCACTATTGGCAACCCTTTGTCTTTATATGACCGAAGCTCTTTGTAGGCCCTATCCCAATCAATCGGACCTCTTGGATCGTCATCGCCGAAATCAGATTTATAATGGGGAATAAATTTGATAGGCAGGATACCAAACCCGTCACCGCATTGTCGCCAATCGCATGTCCAGTAGTGTGTGGCAAGCATGTCTGAGCTAGCGGAATTCGTGGCAACTACCTTATCCTTGAATAATTTGGTAGTGTCATATTGCCGCATCCAATATTGCAGTAAATGGTCATCGCCACCGTGAAAATATATAACATCAGCTTTCTCGCACTGTTCGATAAACTGATCCGGCATAGCCAATTCGAAGGTTGGCTTTACTCCATCAGGCATATCCTCTGTTATCGTGTCGCAGTAACCTGGAAATTTTACTTCCCAGTATTCTCTCCCCTGAGCAAAATTACATAAAACAAATTTAGGTTTCTTGCCAAGACCTTTTACGACTTCTCGATGAAACTTTCGTTTTAATTCAGGTTGGTTTTCTATACCCCCGGACTGCACGACATATTTTGTCATAGCACAATCATAACAAACAAGAAGTTATTCTTCTCGCTCTAGAACCGTAAACTCAAAATCGTATTGGTTTTTGTCGTCGGCTGCGTGTTTTTCGGACGAAACCTGCTTCCATTCTTTTGGGTCGTAGTAAAAGAACTTGTCGCCGTCTATTTTGGCATGCACTTTGGTCAGATAAATCCGCTCCAGCTTGGGCATAGCTTCCCTGTAAATCTGCTCCCCACCAATGATAAAAATCTCCTTTGCCCGCCTAAACTTCTCCTCTACGGATGAAGTTTGTGCGGGCGATGGCCCCTTAGACTTCTTCGAAGTTTGTGCGGCGGAACCACCTTCGGCTTTTTTGGCCAGCTCTATTGCCTCACCCAGCGAGCCAACCACCTCGCACCCCTCCGCACGATAACTCTTGTCGCGCGTTATAACAACGTTATAACGACCCGGAAGGGCCCGGCCAATGGATTCATGCGTTTTGCGCCCCATAATAATCGGATGCCCCATAGTAATCTGCTTGAACCGATCCATCTCGGCCGGCAAATGCCACGGCAACCCACCCTGCTTCCCAATCACCCCATTATCCGCTACTGCTACTATTGCTGAAACCACTAAACGCTCCCGCCGGTCGCTTCAGGTGTTAGGCTATAGGTTATAGGTGTTAGTTGGCCCAATGGTGCTCGAACCTCGAACCTCGAACCTAGAACCTGATGATGAGCGTAGCGAATCATACGGCAATAGGAGCGTAAATTGCCGGATGCGGGTCGTAGCCGACCAGCTCGAAATCATTGAACTTGAAGCTGTCAATATCTTTAACATCGGGATTAATTTTCATCTTGGGTAGCGGCTTGGGCCGGCGCTTTAACTGCTCGTCAACCTGCTTCAGATGATTAAGATACAGATGAGTATCGCCAAAGGTGTGTACGAAGTCGCCGGGTTTTAAGCCGGTGACCTGAGCTACCATCATGGTCAGCAGCGCATAGCTGGCGATGTTAAACGGCACGCCTAAGAACGTGTCGGCGCTACGCTGGTACATCTGTAGCGACAATTTTCCATCAACGGCATAAAACTGAAACAATAAATGGCACGGCGGCAGGCCAGAGACGGCCATCTCTTCAATATCTGCGGCGTTCCAAGCCGATACAATAATGCGCCGCGAATCCGGGTTCTTTTTGATTGTCTCAATGGCTTGCTTAATCTGATCAATCTGCCGGCCGTCAGGCGTCGGCCAGCTACGCCACTGGTAACCGTAGACCGGCCCCAATTCCCCGTTCCACTTGGCGAAATCAGGGTCTCGCTTGATGCGATCGGTAAATTGGCGGATGCCATCGTTCCACTCCTCACTGTTAGGCGTCGGGACCCTCTTGCCCTGCTTCATCAGATAGGCGCGGTACGGCCAATCGTCCCAGATATGCACGTCATTATCAATCAAGTACTTGATGTTGGTTGACCCCTGCAAAAACCATAGCAGCTCGTGGATAATCCCCCGCATAAATACCTTCTTGGTGGTGAGCAGAGGAAAGCCCTCAGACAGGTCAAAACGCAGCTGGCGGCCGAAGACGCTGATGGTGCCCACACCGGTACGATCGGCCTTTTTAACCCCGTTTTTCTTAATATCTGTCAGCAAATCCAAATACTGCCTCATCCCGTCAGAACTCACTTCCCTTGCCTAAGCAAGATTTCGTTTGACGGTGATTATGCGATTCAAACGCCAGATATCTAACTGAGCTTCCTGAGCTTCTAACGGGACTCATCCTGACCTAATTTTATCACTGACGATAACGGGAGCGTGTTGTCAAATCTGCTCAACCTGGCTCTCAATGCCTCTCTCCGAACCGTTCTCGCGCGGACGATAGTCTGCCTGAGCTACGAATAAAATTATAGCATCTCCGCAGACATACCGACCCGGCTCCACTTCGGTTTAGTTCTGCGAGGAGGCATTGAGGGTCAGAGTTCCCAACACCTACTAACCGGCCAAAATATTTGATAAGATTAGCCATAAGAGATATGGAGCAATTTGTTGGTGGGCTGAAGAGTGCGGGTTTTGAAGGTGAAGTAGATGCCAGCCCGCAGACTTTAGATTTTTACAGTCACGACGCCTCGCTGTTTGAGTTACGGCCTCAACTGGTGGTTTTTCCCAAAAATATGTCCGATTTATCACGCTTGGTTAACGCTGTTAACCAAAACCGTGATAGCATCCCTAACCTTAATATCACGGCTCGCTCGGCCGGCACTTGTATGTCCGGCGGGGCTATCGGCGAGTCCATCGTGGTGGACTTCACCAAACATCTCAATCAGCTGGAACACATCGAAGATTTTAGGGCTCAAGTCCAGCCCGGTATGCTCTACCGTGAGTTTGAAAAAGCCACTCTGGCCAGAGGCTTACTGCTGCCGACCTTCCCTGCCTCGCGCGAGCTAGCTAGCGTCGGTGGAATGGTGGCTAACTCCGCTGGTGGTGAAAAATCGTTGGAGTATGGAAAAACGGCTCGTTACGTCAAGCGGCTAGATGTGGTTTTAGCTGATGGGCGTAATTACATCTTAAAACCACTCAATCGCCAAGAGCTGGAGCGCAAGAAGAACCAGCGCGATTTTGAGGGCGATATCTATCGCAAGCTACACGAGCTTTTAGAAACTCATTACGACGCAATCAAGGCCGCCAAGCCTAAAGTCAGCAAAAACTCCACTGGCTATAACCTCTGGGATGTCTGGGATCGCACCACCGGCATATTTGATTTGACCCAGCTTTTCGTCGGCTCCCAAGGCACGCTGGGGCTAATTGGCGATATCCACTTTAGGCTGATCCGCGACAAGCCCCACTCCGGGGTGCTAACGGTGTTTATGAAGAACATCGATCAATTGGGAGAGATTATCAACACTGTACTGGAAGACAAGCCGGCCAGCTTTGAAGCTTTTGATAACCATACCCTGATGCTATCTATGAAGTTTTTTCCTTACTTTAGAAAGACGCTGGGCTGGAAGGGCCTGATCAGGCTGGGCTTTCAGTTGCTGCCCGATGCCCTGATTTTGCTCAAGGGCATCCCCAAAATGGTGCTACTTATTGAATTTACCGGCAATACCGCCGAAGAGGTGGCCCAAAAAGTCCACGCCATGCGGCTTAAGCTTGAGCCTTTTAAGCTGGAAGCCATGGAGGAAGATTCCACCGAGGCCAAAGCCTGGAAATTCCGTATAATGCGCCGCGAAAGCTTCAATTTGCTTCGCAAAAAGGTTAAGGACAAGCACACCGCCCCGTTTATTGATGATCTGGTGGTCCCGCCGCCGCACCTTCCCGAGTTTTTACCCAAACTGCGCGACATCGTCAAAAAATACGATCTGTTAGCTACCTTAGCCGGCCATATGGGCGACGGTAACTTTCATGTCATCCCACTGATGAAGATTGAGGATCCGGCCGAGCGCGCCAAGCTGGCGCCGGCCATGAAGGAAGTCAACGATCTGGTGCTTAGCTACGGCGGTAGCCTGTCCGGTGAGCACAACGACGGGATGATCCGCGGCCCCTGGCTGGAAGCCATGTACGGCAAGGAAACCGTTGAACTATTTCGCCACACTAAGAGGATATTTGACCCAAACAATATCTTCAATCCCCACAAGAAAACAGACTCCTCATGGGAGTTCTCAATGTCTCATATAAGACAAAGTTTCTAGAGACTATTTCAGGAGGGGGAGGGCTTTGACTATTTGCTGTTTCGGGCGCGGGAGGTCAGGATAAAGCCGATGGCCGGGATGATGAAGTTGGGGCCGCGCTCTACGAGATCCCAAATTTCCGGATAGAAATCGCCGGCGGCGGTTACTCTGGATAAAGCTGTCAAGAAACCCCAGATAACGCCCCAGGCGTAGAGAGTCAGCACCAACTTGGATACAGCTAAGTTCTGCAAGGCCGGTGAAGCCTTTTTATAGAGATAGCCGATGGCCGCTAGCGCCAAAACAATGGCGACGGCGATGTCTACCCAGCCGATAATTTTGACCCAGTTGACGGCTGAGTCGGGGTCTATAGCTACCCCCAGGACATTTTCAAAGGAGCCGCTAAGCAGCTCCACAAAGCTGGCTTTACCGCCGATGGCCCACAAACCATGCCCTAAAAACACCGTCACGGCGCCAAGAGCCGTCAGTGCGTAAATGCTATTGTCGCGCTTTTTGATATTAGCCATTTTTATTCCTCATTACTTCTTATGCTTATTGTAGCCCTCACAACGCCCTTTCGCAAGAAGTTATCCCCAAGAGGCAAATGGACTAAATTACTGCTATCTCTCTGGCTCTAGGGAACTTTGTCTTTCTTCAGCCAATGTATGGACAAACTCTTTTTGCCGTGCTCCTAGATACGGAATACCATCGAACATCTCAGCGTCAGCCAATAGCTGGAGGCTGTCAAGGTTGAGCTGATAGCCCGCTGCGGTGCGCAGTTCAATGCTTTTATCAATTTCGGCATGGAAATCAGCCGAGGGACCGATTTTAAACATTTCTACCTCAATGTGGTCCTCGCCGATTAGCAGGTGCCCTTTGGGCAAGGATGATCCATTTTGGGATCTGCCCACCCCCGTCATTCTAGCGAGTTCGTTCCACAACTTGGTATGAATACCTCTTGCAAACCCCTCGTGGGATCCGGCGAACGCTTCCAGTTCCGGAAAGCCAACATAGCCTAAGGACGGGCGCGGTCTTTCCTCCGGCTTACTTGCGTCTAAGTTCTCTGGTACTGATATGACTTGTACCTTCGCGCCCCTTAAATCTACTAGGCCAAGAGCGGCTCTTAGTCTTGCCCTGTCAACTGATTCAACGCCGCAACCGGTGATTAAAATCCCCTTTTCAGGATCTCTACGAGGTCTCATATCTATCAATTATCCGCGCTTAGCCCCGCCCCCGCAAGCATAAGCCGCTATTTTAGCAGAGCCTAAAGTTCTTATACTTGCAAATGGATTGCTTGAGGCGGAGAATACTTTTTAAAGGAGTTTTTATGCCAAGAATTGAGCTAACCTGCCCCCTGACCGGTGAACAATGCCGCTACTACGGCTACTGCAATATGACAAAACGACGGATGGGCGGTGGTGTTCCGCTAGATGTGTATGCCGAAGCTGTTACGGAAGAAGTCAATGCCAGAGCGCCCGGCCCATTGTTGGGGGCGGACCGCAGTTCTTTTTGCTCGGAAAAACGCGTCAGGGATATCGGCATCGCGGCCACTAAGATGCGCGGTGAGGTTCCAGGAACCAATGATTTGCAGCTGGCGATCGTAGATGAGTGGGAGCAGGGGTTAACTGACGGCATCTTGCAAAACCGATTAATCTTTGCGCATCTTCCTCCGGAAGTACCGCCGGATGAGCCAATAATTCTTCTTCCTGATGGCCACCCACCCATAGGGCATGATCCTCGTCTAGAAGATTAAAGCTGGGCCTTGAGCACTTATCTCAAACTCTGTCTCAGCGCCTGAACTTGGCAATCAGGTATAATTTGGGCTAATGCTGAGCGTATATTTGATTTCCGGCCCTCTGGGCGTTGGCAAAACTTCGGTTTCTGGTGCGCTATCTAAGGTTCTGGAACACACTGCACAAGTAGTCGGTGATGATCTTTATAACCTAGAGGAGGAATCGGAATTGGCTTGGGAGGAGAAACTTCAGAGATCTTGGGCCAGGATTCTTTCAGAGACAAAAAGCAATCTCGATAAAGGCCTAGACGTCGTAGTGGATTTTGTTGTTGAAGATGAACTACCTTGGCTCCGCGAACAACTTTCGGGATACGACTCGCAACTCAGGTACGTTGTTCTCATGGCGGATAAGGAAACTCTTATCGAGCGACTGAAAAAGCGAAACGAGTTGAGATACAAAGACCGCTCAATGATACTGCTGGATCAACTGAGCAACGAACCTTCAAATAAAAAATACCTCCTCGACACCAGCGACAAAGAGATTTCTGAGATCGTCCAAGAAATCACAGACTCCCCTCGACTCATATGTTAGCTAACCCCGGGCTCGACCTCTTTCCCCTTGTGCTTGCAAAAGTGTAATCAGGGGCGGAAAATAAGCCTATGAGCGAACCTGTATCATCTGCGATTTACCAAATAGAAATTGGCTTAGATGCAGCCAACGATGCCAACCATGAGTTCGATGTATGGAAACGAGTTCAGAGAGCTGCAAGTAATTTTGATGACTCCAGTCCAGAGGGTATCTCTCCAGAACAGGTCCATGAAAACTTTATAGCGAAAGTTGCATTCGGTGGAGTATTTATTGGTAGGGAATCAGGAGCTGAGATGACGGCTCAAGGTCTCCAACCGCGCTCTCAAGCAGCGCAAGCAGAGCTAGATGTAAGCCGGCGGCCAGTCCCATTCCCGACCCGCCCAGATGAGTCAGATCCATCTAGTTTTTAGCCTGACTAACTTAAAAGAAGAGAGTAATCGGGCTCTATTCTCCCACCCCGCGTTCCCCTTGTGCTTGCACTGGACTACACATAAACCTTATCCTAGGGTAATGTCGCGTAGCCGAAGGACAGCCCGGCGCCCAGAAGAACTGAAATTCACAGAAGAGGATATTGGTTTTACCGGTTCTAGCCCAAATTTATCATGGCGTGTTCGTCACGCTCGATTAATTGCTGGTTTATCACTCCTAGCCCTTCCAGTTGGTACTGCTGGAGGGGGATTTTTGGGCTACAAGGCGGGCGAAAGTGTGGCCCGCTCTGAGGCCGAATACCATGCCGACAGGGCTGCTTGGTTGCAAGGATGCATAACTGAGCTTGAACCGTATACATCCAATCAGGAGGCTCATTTCCGATACTCATCACTACCTGATGAAGTTCAGTTTGCTTGCGAGGTCGCCGCCTTACCCGATGAGGTCAAGGGATTGACCAGCCTTTCTTCTACGCCGAATGTAGAGGTGGGACAACCTCAATTCGACGCTCCACTTACATTCAACGCTGGCGGTATGATTGCTGAGAAGGCTTCAGAAGAAAGAAAATCAAGAGAGGATAGGGATAGTTACGGCTATATTGGTGCAGCTGCGGGAGCCTTTTTGGGATTTAGCCTAGGAGCAGCCGCAGTAAACGTTATAAATGACCCGGGTTTGGTTCGTAGGTCACTAGGGCCTTTCAGGCAATTCCTCGGTGGAGGAATGTATGACGAACCGGAGAAAGATTAACCTCTACCAGAGAATACAGGCACTCCCCAGTAGTGAAGGTAATAATTTGAACATGAAGATTTTTAACGACCCAGGGCCCCCGAAGACCTCATGGGGCAAGGTAGCATATGTTGCAGCAATGCTTTGGCTTCTGATTATCAGCTTTAAGTGGGCCTTTATACTGTTCACGGTCTTGGGTATATCGATTCTTGGTAGTCCTGTGGCAAATCAAAGACCCCACATATGGGGATTTTTGGCCCTGGTTGGGGTAATTTTTACCATCTTAATTGTCTTTGTTTTTTATGTACTCTATCCAGCTATCTATAACTCTCTAAAACGCCGCTCCAAATAACCCTGGACTCTATTCTCCCACCTCAAGAAGTTAGGTAGGTTAGTATTACTTTTTGTCGCGATAGCGTAATTTAGTAATAGTGCTTGAATCTAGTGGGTCGTACCCAACAGTAATTCAGGTTTTAGAGCTGGACAGCCCCACCCTCTCCCCGCGTATAAAAATACTTGACTAGTCAAGTACTCTCTACTCTTGCTCAGTTTGAGAGGCTTTTTTGTGGGCGGCGATAACTAGTGCTGATACTACACCCAAGAAAAACAAGCCTGTAATACAGCTACGTACAAGACTGGCGTGGCTGGCCACGACCAGATAAAAGCCGGATGCCAGCATGGCGGCTGTTGTAGCGTAGGTCGCGTAAAATCGTCGTCTTGAGGGCGCGAAATAAAGGTATGAAGCGGCGGCTAAACTAGCCAGTGCGGCAATGATGTGAACTGCTAATGCCATTTAGCTAGATTATACACCTCCTCAGATAATGAATGAATCTGCCACGATCGCCGCTGATAACCCAGTTATCACTACCAACGAAATGCGGAACATCCGTTTAGCCCACCCCACATCGTCTTTGGTCGAAAACCCCTTGATGCCGGCACTCAACCACCACAAGCCTAGCACCAGAGCGATAGCCAGATAAAAATTGGTGGCGTAGTCATAAGCTGTCAGTAGCGAGGCGGCCGCGGTAAAACCCAGTATGTATAGCAAAATGTTGATTTTAGCTGACTGCATGGATTGTTTGACTGGCAAAATCGGGATGCCAGCTTTAGTGTATTCTTTGCGCCGGTAGATGCCGATAGCGTAAAAATGCGGCATTTGCCACAGCACTAAGATGGCGAACAGGGTGACCGCAGCGCTGTCCAGCTGCCCGCTTACCGCGGTGTAGCCAACCACCGGCGGTACCGCACCGGCCACGCTGCCAACAATAGTGCTATACACCGAACGGCGTTTCCAGATGCTATAAACGACCACGTAAAAGAACCAGCCAGACAGCGCTATTAGCGCTGTTAGTCCATTAGTCCCGAGTCCAAGAGTCCCTAAGCCTAAAACCAACAGAACCGATCCGTAAATCAGGGCGGATTGATTGGATATTCTTCCCTGCACCAGCGCCCGAGTCTTAGTGCGTGCCATCTTGGCATCGATACCGCGGTCAATATAGTTGTTGAAGACGCACCCCGAGCCAATCACCAGAGATAGCCCGGCCAAAGCGGCAACAAATAGCCACCAATCAATTCTGCCCTGTGAGGCCAAAAAGAATCCGGCCGTGCATGTAATTAGATTCCCACGGATTATGCCGGGTTTGGTGAGTTGGTAGAAATCCCTCACGGTATCTCGTCTTGGATAATCTCTTCCGGTCCCATGACATGGTAGTTGAGATTATCCATGATCCATAGCGACCCCAGCACGATTATCAAAAGAACCATAGCCATGAAGGCGAAGGCCATCAAGTTTTGGCGCGGTTTCCTCTCCTTGTCCAGGTGCAAAAAGAACAATAGCTGGACTAACAGCTGGACGACGGCAAAAGCTATCAGCGTCAGAGTCAGTCCCCAGCCTTTGAGCAGGCCGTCATCAACTACTTTGAAAGCGGTCAGCGTCAAAATAATCGACAATATAAATCCGGCTACATAGGTCCTGGTTGTCACCTGCTCACTCATATTTTAGCTACTCCCATGAGGTAAACAATGGTGAAGATGAATATCCAGACGATATCTAAAAAGTGCCAGAACATGGCCAGTAGGGCTAAGCGCCGCCCGGCCACAGCTGTTAGGCCGGTTCGGTAAAGCCTGACCATCAAAATCAGCATCCAAAGCAGTCCGATGGTCACGTGTAGGCCGTGAGTGGCGACCAATGTGAAGAAGGATGTCAAAAAGCCGCTGACCCGCCAACTGTGCTCTTCGCGCACTAAAGCGGCAAATTCGTTGATTTCCAGAGCTACGAAGGAGAACCCCAGCAAGAAGGTCAGGCCGAACCACATCATGGTCTTTCTCTTATCTCCGGCCCGCGCCGCCACTACCCCGAGACCGGCCGTGAAGCTGCTAGTCAGCAGTATCAACGTTTCCAATAGCACAAACGGTAGGCTGAAAATCTCATCGGCTGATGGCCCGCCAAAAGTGGCATTACGAAGGACCGCGAAAGTTGCGAACAGCGACCCAAACAGTAAACAATCAGTCATTAAGTAGATCCAAAATCCGAATGTGGATTTGGAGGCTTCGTTCATGATGTCCTCCCGGCTTCTATTTCGGCGACTTTTTTGGCCGAGATGGTGTATTCGGTATCTTCATCGAGTGAGCGAATCAATAGACAGACGGCTACTCCTACTAAGCCGATGGCGGCCAGCCACCAATAGTGCCAAATCACCGCGAAACAGCCCAAAGCCCCGAAGCCGCCGACAAACAACGCCAACGAGGTATTTTTGGGCACTCGGATGGATTTGTA
>Ga0209542_10012381_pt1 | contig 14933 bp, 10 predicted proteins | sample RifCSPhighO2_01_FD_184028 | JGI IMG/M metagenome (GOLD analysis project Ga0209542, IMG submission 184028) | Soil microbial communities from Rifle, Colorado - Rifle CSP2_plank highO2_0.1 (SPAdes) (version 2) | ecosystem: Environmental > Terrestrial > Deep subsurface > Rock core/Sediment ...
TATACCACTCGCTCCGTCATATACGTCTTTTAATTCGTCAATATATGGCTGAAGTAAGTAAAAGGCGCCTACCGCCGAACCAATGATAAACACCCAGTATATGGCCCTCATAATACGAGACCAAAACATGGAACGTTTCAAGGAACGCAACATATCGTTGTTGTCTTGCGCCAAACGAAAAGTTTCTTCTAATAACTTTCTCCCCTCAGGATCCATAGGTACAATTTAGCATAGTTTTTTAAAAAATAAAAGGGATATTATTCAAGCACTGCCTCCTGCGCAGCTTTCATTCTGGCAGTTTTTATTTCTTTTGTTTTGTCTAAAATTTGATTCTGATCAGCTGCTTCTCGTAATTCTTTAACGGTCGTGTTTTGGTTTCTTCTTAATACTGAATATCCCATAGCAAACGTCATCGGTATTCTTTTTTTTCTTTTTGTACCCTCCTCATCAATTTCTATCTCTATAAATAAATCATCATTTATTTCCGTTTTTTTCTTCTTAAAAAATTCTTCTAGCTTTTCATCAGAGATGGATGTAGCATCATTGAATTCATACCACACAGCCATTTCATCCCCACCTATTCTAAATGCAGCATCTTCTTCCCTCTTTGCCACATCCTTAAGACGCTTAGCAACTATTCTTAAGGCTTCGTCTCCCACTTGATGACCATAATTATTTATCAATTTAAAATCATCTAAATCCAAGACTATAAGCATGCCTTCATTGGGCGGGATTGTCTCATGGCGTGGTCCTTTTATTTTCTTTACTCTTTCAACCAAACTTCCAATCTTCTTTTCAAAAACTCTAGTATTAAACAAACCGGTCAAGTGATCTTGTCCGAGCTTTTCATCTAAAGACGCAATCTCAATATCTTTTTGAGCTAATTCAGTGTCTTTTTTATCCAACTCTGCTTTAAGTCTTTCCACTTCCGCCTTGGCAATGGCTTCTGGACTAGTTAAAACATCCGCTTTTCCTTCTATTGACATATATTCATGATAGCACAAAAAACCCCAGATTTTCAATGAGGAGTTTTTATGTTAGATTATATACAAGTCTTCGTAGTTAAATGGATATAACGACTCCGTCCTAAGGAGTAATTGCAGGTTCGATTCCTGCCGAGGACACAAATTAAAGTGCCAATAAACCAACTATTCTTGGTTTATCAAAACCGACAGTAACTTCATCGCCAATCACAATAACTGGCACACCCATTTGTCCGCTTCTTTCCACCATTTCTTTTCTTTTTTCCAGGTTGCTGGCTACATCGTACTCCGTGTAGGCGATATTGTTCTCCTTGAAATAGTCTTTAGCCATGTGGCAGAAGTGGCAAGTCGGGGTTGAGTAAATTGTTACGTTTTTCATATGTTTTTTCTTCTTTTATCTATTAATAGTTCCATTATAACATGCTTGTCAAGCATTAAAAATAAAGCTATATTTTATACCAAGCGGGATTAGTTTAGTGGTAGAATGAGTCCTTCCCAAGGATTAGACGGGGTTTCGATTACCCCATCCCGCACATTTATTTCTTTTCCCCTAACGCCATTATAATCTTGATAACCGTATCGGGATTGAGCGACATACTTTCTATCCCCTCGTTTACGAGAAACTGCGCGAAGTCCGGATAATCTGACGGCGCCTGTCCACAAATTCCAATGTACTTCCCTTTTTCTTTACATTTGTGAATAATTTCCGCAACCAATTTCTTAACGGCGGGATTATTTTCATTTGCAATGTGAGTGACAATTCCGGAATCACGGTCCAACCCTAAAGTGAGCTGAGTCAGGTCATTAGACCCGATAGACATACCATCAAAAATTTCCAGAAATTCATCCGCTAGTAAAATGTTTGATGGAATCTCACACATAACATAAATTTTCAAACTTTCATCTTTGGCGCGATCTAGCCCAAACTCTTTCATCACTTCTATCACTTGTTTCCCTTCTTCTGGTGTTCGGCAAAACGGAATCATGGGGACCACATTTGAGAGACCCATATCTTCGCGAACTATTTTCATCGCCTTGCATTCAAGACTGAAAGCTTCCTTAAATTTAGGGTCGTAATATCTAGAAGCTCCGCGCCAGCCCAACATCGGATTCTCTTCATGCGGTTCGTACATTTCCCCGCCCACGAGCGTGCGATATTCATTGGTCTTGAAATCAGAAAATCTAATGATAACTTTGTTGGGATAAAAAGCGGCGCCGATTTTCGCAATTCCCAGAGCCAGCTCGTCTACATAAAATTGAGGCTTATCTCTATAAAGAAACGTCATCGCTTCAATTTCTTTTAACAACTTTGTAATGGCTGGGGTTTTCTTCTTTTTATTTTCTTGTTTTAATTTCTGATAATCAATCAGAGCGTTCGGATGTAAGCGAATGTGTGAAGCGATAATAAATTCCAATCTTCCCAAACCCACCCCTTCTGCGGGAATATTGTGGTTCTTGAAAGCATCATCGGGCGAACCGATATTTACCATAATTTTTGTGGCTACTTTCGGTATTTTATCCAGATGGTGCTCAATTACTTCAAATGGAATAATCCCCTCATATACATTACCCACCTGGCCTCCTGAGGCGTCTACAGTGACTTCTCGGCCGTTTTTAAGCGCTTTTGTAGCATTATTAGACCCCACGATACAAGGGATGCCCAATTCGCGAGAAACGATGGCCGCGTGAGAAGTACGCCCGCCCTTGTCCGTGACTATGGCGCTCGCAATTTTCATTATCGGCTCCCAATCCGGGTCGGTAATTTCGGTCACCAGCACCTCCCCTTTTTTGAAAGAATTTATGCTTTTTGCATTGTGCAAAACACGAACTTTCCCCGCGCCTATCTTGGATCCGACGGCAATACCAGAGACCAATATCTTGCTTTTATTTTTTAATTTATATTCTTTTAAAATGTTTTTATCTTCTCCGGAAACGACAGTTTCTGGTCGCGCCTGCACGATAAAGAGCTCATCCGTCTTCCCATCCTTCGCCCACTCTATGTCCATCGGCTGATAGCGATTATGTTTTTTGGAAAAATATTTTTCAATTTGAAAACACCATTTAGCAAGCTTGATGGCTTCTTCGTTGGTAATAGAAAACTTTTGTTGATCCGGTAATGAAACCTTATCTTCTTTTGTACCGTCTTTGGCATAAATAAGTTTGATATTTTTCTTACCGATATTCCTGCCAATGATGGGATTCTTTATATTGTTTTCCAAACTTGGTTTAAAAATAACAAATTCATCCGGAATGACTTTCCCTTGCACGATAAATTCACCAAGGCCGTAAATACTGTTGATGACGATAACTTTATCAAATCCCGTTTCGGTATCAATCGTGAAGGCCACGCCCGAAGCGGACAAATCAGAACGCACCATACGTTGCACTCCTACAGATAAAGCCGCGTCAAAATGTGAGAATCCTTTATCCGCGCGATAAGAGATAGCTCTGTCGGTAAAAAGTGAAGCAATGCATTTCTTGGTGGCAACGAGTACATTTTCTATCCCGTGAATGTTCAGATAAGTCTCCTGCTGTCCGGCGAAAGATGCTCCCGGTAAATCTTCAGCTGTAGCCGAAGAACGGACAGCTACTGCGCTCTCTTTGCCGTATTTTTCACAAAGTTCTTTATATGCTTCCGTGACCGTGTCTTGTAAATTTTGTGGCAAACTAGCTTTTAAAATCGCTTCCCGAACTTTTTTCCCCCTGATTTGCAGGTTTTTAATATTTTTTGTATCAAGATCAGCAAGAATCTTTTTTATTTCATCATCCAATCCGGTTTCCTTAAAAAAATGACGATAAGCATCTGCTGTCAAAGCAAAACCGTCCGGCACGTTTACGCCAAGTGGCACAAGATTTGAATACATCTCTCCCAATGCCGCATTTTTACCTCCCACAGACGGAACATCATCAATTCCAACCTCACTATACCATTTTACAAAATCTTGTTTTTCTTCTGCCATAATAAATTAAAATTTATAAATTAATAATAAACACACACTATATTTGTATAGTAAAATTATAGCATAAAATCAATTAATTTAATTAACTAAATTCATCTTCCCCTTCGTCTTCGGCCCAACCAAACCATCTACCACTAATCCGTTATCTTTTTGCCATTGTTTTATCACAGCTACTGTTTTTGGGCCTAAAATACCATCAATTATCAAACTAAGATTTAATTTAGCATTTAGAAATCTCTGTAGCTCTCTAACTGATTCCCCCCTGCTACCATTTCGAAGTGTAGTGGTGCCGAAATTGTATATTACTACAGGAGGTGTAGTTTTGGGTATGGTTGGTAGTAGGATTGTGTTTTTTAATGTTTTAGTTTTAGTAGACATAGAGCCACTACTTCCCGAAAAACAGCCTGTCGTGGTAAAAGAATCATCAGCACCGGTTGTCTCATTTAAAAGTATATCTTTTGAATAAACACGGTAATGATAAGTGGTACATTTTAAGAGGTCAGAAAAAGAAGCTGAGTGGTTAGTAACTCCTGCTCCAGTGTCTGTTTCTGTTGTGGAGGTCCCGTAAGAATCCGTCAACCCATAATCAACTCTGGATGATGAGTTTTCATCGGTAACCCAAGTAATGGTTACTCCGGTACTGTTTGGATTTGATGAAATATTAGAGATGAGAGGACCAATACTGTCATCAACATAAGTTATACAATCGGAACACGTAGCAGTTTGTGTGTAATTAGTAACTACAACATCGTGGGTACCGACAACATTGGCCGGAGCGGTGGCAGTGAGCTCCGTGGAAGAAATAAAGGTGACATTGGTAGCAGCTGTTCCACCGACCGTTACCGTAGACGCATCAATAAAATTCGTACCATTGATTGTGATGGATTGACCGCCCGCAATGTCTTGCATTTCCTGTCCTGTTACAGAAATAATAGTAGGAGCTTCTGTTAAACTTAAATAATCAATAAGAACATCTGCGAATAGTTGATCGCCGACTGAAGACATATGTCCCGGACTAGAATCAGACCAAAGGCCGTTGGCGGAAGCTTCAGCATAACTACCGGCAAACTCTGATACCTCAACATATCCATGGCCATCTTGGCGAGCAAGATCTTGAAGAGACGGAAAATACGCACTCACATCTCCTGCGGGCCCGACAGTGCTATAAATAGTTGGCGGAGCCAAAAGAATGTCTGTCGTTGGACTAGCAGTTCTTATATTGGTTATTATTGTCTGAATACTACTCATGTAAGTATCAACGGACTCAGTTCCTATATCATTAGTTCCTAAAGTAATAATTACTAAACTCGGGTTTAGCTCTGCTATCTCACTTTGCCACAAACTAGCATTCACTGCAGACCAATTAGGTCCTCTTGAACCGCTCATTCCTAATTTTTCTATTCTTATACCTCCAGAATTAGCTATCTTACAATCAACACCAAAAAGAGTAACGCCAGTTGCACCTGCGACGCTGACCGTCATTGCAATAGTGTGTTCGGCTAATGTCTGGCCGGTAATATTAATAACTCCCAGAACATTAGATGCATTAGCAGTAGATACTGTAGTCGCGCCAGCAGAATCAACTGAATAATCAAATGAACCGCCACCAGATTTTTTTAAATAAAATATCGTGAAATCCGTACCAGTGCAGGTGACACCTTTCATTGCTGGCGTCGTGGTATCGGATGAAATAGTGTGCATAAGGTTAGGGCCCACACCAAGCTTAACAGCAGAGTCACTCCATGTACCGATAGTTGTCTTTGTTACTTCATAGACAGGAGGAATGGGGTCAGGAAAATTATCAAAGGGAGGAATATTGCCAGCATAATATTTGAGAGGAAGGTTATAAGGATAGGAGTCAACCGGAACATACCCCGCGCCAGCATACGGAAAATTGGCGTTTATATAATAAAAGAATGGATGAAGAATATGATTTCCAGCTGTCCATGAATCCCCTATATACGCGATTACATCACCCGGCTCAATTGAAAAACCACAATTTAAATTGGGTGGATTACAATTTGGATATAGTGACTCACCTGGAACATAAGAAGTTGCTTTTGTAACGAATGGCGTAAATAACAAAACACAAAAAGCCAACATGACGGCAAAAAAAATAACAAAACAACTTAGTTGAACTCTTTCTTTTTTTTCTATCATGTATTTATTTCTTTTCCCCTATAGCTCCCCTCGTTTTCGGCCCCACAATGCCGTCGGGCACTAAATTATGGGATTTTTGGAAATTAATAACAGTAGCTTTAGTGATTGGACCAAAGATGCCATCAGAAGTAATGTTCAGTTTAGTTTGTAAACATTTCACTTGTTCACCTGTATTACCTTGTCTTAGAGTTAAAGTGATTAAACATGTTGTAGGAGTATTAGGAGTTGGATTAGAAGTAAATGTGGTACAAAGCTGTCCATTTTGAGTGTTATATTTCTGACCTGTAGAGCAAATGATTTCTGTAATACTTGGATTTACTTCTGGTGTAAAAACTACTATTTTTGGTTTTGGACGTGAACCGCTAATAGTTGGACGTGGATAAGCAACAGTAATGATTAAATCACCAGAATCTGTACTTCCATTAAATGAAAAATCAGAATAATTATCTGTAATTGTATTAGGAACAAATACGTTTACTCCACCAGCTCCGTCAATTATCTTTAGGGCGGTGTTGTCCTCGATAGGATTATTCACAGTTACATTTACTATACTATCTATTGCTACCACAGCATCACTACTTGAAGTGATGCTACCATAAACAGAACTATCGTTGACGGTAAGTGCTAATGTAGAACCATTATTTTGTGTATAAGTACCAGCACCAAGTAAAAGACCAGTGGTGCCAACATTTAAAGTGCTTCCATCTTCTACAGTAAGATTCGACACTCCAAAAGCACTAGTACTTCCAGCTTGCAAGGTTCCATCACTTACCGTGGTAACACCAGCGTATGTATTGGTACCACTCAAAGTGCTAATACCAGCACCAATTTGATTAATTGCGAGAGTTCCAGTAATGGGATACGAAAGAACATAATTTGATTCATTGTGATTCACATTTATCACACCGGTACCTGAACCACCGAACAAATCAACAAGAGAAGTAAATGTAATGATGCCAGAGGTAGTATTACCAGCACCAATATTAAGTGTCCCAGTCGAGCCACCAGATACACCCATAGCAATTCTAGAGCCTAAAATTACTTCAGCACCATCTGATAGGGTCATGGTCCCAGCACCAGATGAACCAACATATATATTTCCACCTGTTGAAAATTTAGACCCAGTACCACTAATATCAATTTCTCCTATACTACCAACACTATTAGCAATAGCGGAAGTATTGACCGAGGCCTGGGTTACTACGCCACCGTTTGAAATTACTAATTTACCAGTTCCGCTAATTCCTGTACTGATTCGTTTAGTAACTGTTGATAGCTGAGAACCAGCACCATCTACAGTAATAATTCCATTTGAGCCAGCCAAGTTGCCAATAAACACATCTTGACTTGAAGCAGCACCCCCAGAGCTATTCACGATTACAGTTCCTCCATTTATTATATTTAAATTGCCTCCATCTACTGTCAAGGCTCCATTAGACAATCCCCCAACACCCACAGACAAAGCTCTATTATCCACTGTAACTGTACCAGTATAGCCAACGTTCATTTTTAAGTTGGCAATAGAAGCGGTATCAATCATGGCATCATTTAAACAATTACTAACAAAATTAATAGTATCACCAGCAAGAAGTGCAGTTACGTTTCCACTGTCAGCACAGACACCAGCGACAGTATTCCAGTTGGCTGTATTACTTGTATTTGAATTCGTTGTACCGCCCACCCAATAATAAGTGGCTGCGTTTGCACCATAAGCAAATCCAAAAAACAAAAATATGCTCAGCAGACTAAATAAAATTTTAGATTTTTTATTCATATTTAAAAATTTAAATTAATAATAACTTAATTAATAATACTATATTTTTGGTATCTTAATCAATCTATCGTATTTCACTTTTCTTTCCGGTTTAAGTGGGGCGCCCGACTTTAATCCAAAACAATTAAAGGCATATGCCAAATCTGCGATAAAATCATCATCTGTTTCCCCGCTTCTGTGGCTTACAATAAGTTCTATATCATTTTCTCTCGCCAATTTCATAGTTTCTAATGTTTCAGAAAGTGTGCCAATTTGGTTCGGTTTTATAATCATCGCATTTATGCTTCCCCTTTCTATCGCTTCTTGTAAAAGATTTTTATTAGTAACGGTCAAATCATCTCCGACTACGATAGTTTCATTATTTTCTTTTAATTTTTTAAAGCTTTCAAAGTCTTCTTCTTCAAATGGGTCTTCTATGGAGAGCAAATTAAATTCTTCAATTAAAGAATTGTAAATATCCAAGAGTTCTGCTTTGGAGACGTCTTTACCGTCAATTTTATACATACCGTCTTTATAAAAAGATGTCGCTGCCACATCAAGCGCAAGTCTGACCTTGCCTTCTAAATCATTTTGCTTTATGGCGGTTCGGAGATAAAAAAGCGGTTGTTTAATGTCGCTTATTTTCGGCGCAAAACCTCCTTCGTCGCCCAGCGAAACAGATTCTTCTCCCAAATCTCTTCTGATTAAATCTTTCAAGGTATTTTGAATTACTATACCAATTTCCACCGCTTCCTCAATGTTTTCCGTGTCTGGCACAATATGATATTCCTGAAAAGCTAAATCATTTTTTGCGTGTTTCCCGCCATTTATTAAATTCATGTACAGATATGGCGTTTTTCTAGAAGGTTTCATCTCTGCAAGAGTACGCAGATGTTCAAATACTTCTACCCCAGAAACTTTGGAAGCCGTCTTTGCACAAGCAATACTCACACCAATCATAGAATTACCTCCAAGATTATCTTTATTGGAAGTGCCGTCCAACTCAATCATAATTCTATCTATTTCTTTTTGGTTTAAAACATCCTGACCAATCAACGCAGGAGCGATTATATTGTTTACTTTATTTATGGCTTTTGTAACTCCTTTATTATCCTCATCTCTTAGTTCATGAGCTTCATGAGCCCCGGTAGAGGCCCCAGAAGGCACAGAGAAGCTGTCTGAATTATTTCCCACAGATACGGTCACTTTCAAAGTTGGATTGCCCCGTGAGTCTTTTATTTCTTCCGCCACAATTTTAGTGATTTTGCTCATGTTTTTGGTGTTTTTTAGTTAAAAGAATCATTAAATCAGACACGTTTGCGTTTGTCTTATTTGTGATAATCAAATCCTTTGTTTTTTGAAAAAATGAATATGAGTCAAAGCGATCCAAATAATCACCCACATCCAAATTCAACCCCCTTTCTCCTCTGATTGTATCCATATCCACGACAGCCCCCGCAGCATCGCTATTGTCTATGCCGTCAGAAGCAAAAGATATAAAAACACTATCTTCATCTATATATTTTTCTTTGATGGCGGAAAGCCCCATATGAAGATTTCTTCCTCCCTTCCCTGCATCCTCGGGAACGGTGACGCTCGGTTCTCCCGCCGCCAACACGACAGTATTCTCTCTTTTGCAAGAAAATATTCTCTTGAGCGCGCCTCCGACTTCATCATACAAATCGGTGGAAACCACATCCACTTGAAACCCGAATTCTTGCGCCTTTCTCTCCATCGCTTCCACCGCTATCTTATTTGAAACAAGCACAAAGTTGCGCACTTTTTCAAAATATTTATCTTCTTTGGGTGTCTCAATCAAATTAAATTCTCCCAAATTATTTTCAGTAATAATATTTTGGGCATCTTCTACAGTCGTCTCGTCTTTATAGGTTGGTCCGGAAGCTACATCTAGAAAAGCATCCCCTGGAACATCGGAAAAAATGAGTCCGACTACCGTCGCAGGATACGCGATTTTCAGGAGTCCGCCCCCTTTGAATAGGGACAGGTGTTTTCTAATGGTGTTCATTTCGGTTATCGTCCCGCCTGTACCCAAAAACGCATCATAAAGTTTCGCGCCTTGTATATATTCATCTTCGCTGGAGCAAAGCAAGGCCGAACCACCGCCCGAGACGAGCGCAATAATTAAATCTTTTTCGCCAGAGTTTTTGATTATTTCATAGATTCTTTTTCCCGCCACGATATTCTCCTCACTTGGCTTGGGGTGAGTCCCGACGAAACTTTCAATATGTTTAGTATCAACTTTGGAAAGCCCCACGACAGCACCAGCGCTAATTCTTGACCCTAATACTTTTTCCAGCGCCAGAGCCGCCTCGGAAGAAGACTTGCCGAAACCGATAACCTTTATTTTTTCAAACAAAGATAAATCAAAACTTTCTCCCTGGATACTCAGAATATTTCCCTCAAGCAAAACGGATTTCAAAATCACTTCTTCCGTATCAATAGCCTTCAGCCCGGACTCCATAATGCCGAGAGCCAGCCTACGATTTTCGCTTATCGCCAATAAATCAAAATTTTTTATAAAGCTTTTCAACATTTCAGTTTAATTAACTAGATTAATCGGAGAACCGGAAAGGAAATTCTTTATATTATCAATCGTGGTCTCTACAATCCTCGCTTCAGCCTCGCGGGTGTCAAAGGCAATGTGCGGAGTCATCACCACATTTGGCATTTCAAGCATCGGGATAATGTCCCCTTTTTTAAATTCATTTTCTCCTTCCAGAACATCCAATCCCGCTCCGGCGATAGTCCCGTCTAATAGCGCGTTCACTAAAGCTTCAGTCTCTATGAGCTCCCCACGAGCAGTATTTATCAAGTATGCGCCTTTTTTAAAAAGAGAAATATTTTCTTTGTTAATTAAGTGATGGTTTTCCTTGGTATAAGGAGCATGTAAGGTAACAATATCGGATTGCGCTAAAACTTCTTCTAAAGTTTTATATGTGAAATTATTTTCTTGTGAAAATTTTATGTCAGGATATAAATCATATGCTAGAACATTCATATTGAAACCGCGAGCGATATGAATCACATTCTTTCCGATTTTCCCAGTGCCAACCACCCCGAGAGTCTTTTTGTCTAAATCAAAACCTTGCACATTTTTGGGTGTGGAGTAATCTCCATTTTCTTTTAGGGAGTGATTCGCTTCCCGAACTTTTCTGGATAGGGTCAGAAGCAGAGCAAAGGCAAACTCGGCGACAGTCTCCGAACCATAAGCGGGGACGTTGGAAACTTTTATTCCCTTTGTTTTGGCATATTCGCAATCAATGAAATCAAACCCCGTAGTACGAGTAGCTATGAATTTCAAATTAGGAATTGCGTCAATAACACCCTTATCTACTACAGAATCTTTAAATATACAAACAACTTCCGCATCTTTTGCTTTATCTACACTGTTTTCATCCAATTTTTCTTCAAAAAAAGAAACGTCTACACCGGGAAAAGATTGAGAAAAAGTATTCTGCTTGTTTTTTAACACCTCAAAAAATGCGATTTTCATAACATTATTATATCACAAAATCTATTTAAAGATATTCTTAAAAAAGGAGAAAAAGCCGTCGGAAAAGCTGGTTTTAGGGGGCGCTGGCGGGGTTTTGTCTTCTACCACCACAATCACGTTTTCCCCTTCTTTGGCCAGCCCATAATTTTCTCTGAAAAACTTCTCCTTACCTTCTTCTGTTTTTAAACTTTCTATATCGGATACAAGTTTTTCTTTTTTTTCCTTCAGTTCAATTACTTTATTTTCAACTATTTGTTTGTTTCTGCCGGTTTCTCTCATTTGGCTCCAGAAACCGAGCACACTCCACGCGAAAACTAATATCACGACACCTAGCAATATCAAAACAGGCTTTGACTGCATAATATTTCTCCACACTCTTTTTTTCTGAAAATTTCTCATATTTTATAAAATATGCTACACTCAGTATATGCTTTTCAATAAAAAACATCAAAAGAAAATCCAAGTCGCTTGGGCAGTGGTTAGTGTGCTAATCATCGTCAGTATGATATTGCTTTATTCTCCAATGTTCAGATAGTTTATTTGTCTCCCGTTCGCATCATTTTCAAGAATATATCTTGGGAAATATTCACTTTCCCTTTTTCTTTCATCTTTTTCTTTCCCTTTTTCTGCTTTTCACGAAGCTTCATTTTGCGGGTAATGTCTCCCCCATACATATGCTGGGTCACGTCTTTTTTCATACCCGAAAGAGTGCGAGAAGAAATAATGCGTCCGAGCGCCCTGCCTTGAATTTTTAAAGTGAACATTTGTCGGGGCAAAATTTCCGCCAGTTTTTCTACCGCCTTTTCCGCTTCTTCTTCCGCTCTTTTCTTGGACACGACTCTAGAAAAAGCGGGTACCACTTCATCAGCAACCAACACATCCAGCCGTGTAACATTCGCTTTTCGCATCTCTCCGATTTTATAAGAGATAGAACCATAGCCTGAGGAGGTACTCTTTAATTCATCAAAGAAATTTCGCATCAGCTCCCGCAGAGGCATCGTCACAGAAATAGAGGAGCGATTATCTCCGAAATTATCCGTCTCCCCTATTTCGCCTTCGTGGTCAAATAGAAGTTGCATAATGTTGCCGATATATTCTACCGGAGTGATTATTTTCAAATTCACCCAGGGTTCAAATACATCTTCAATGAGGCCGTCGTCCGGGAAAAAGTATGGGGAATAAATCTTTTCCCGTTTTCCGTTTTTCATTATCACCTCATAAGTTATGGAGGGCGTGGTAATGACCAACTTCAAATTAAATTCGCGTTTTAGTCTCTCGGTAATAATTTCCAAATGGAGCATTCCTAAAAATCCACATCGGAATCCCTTGCCTAATGACCCGGAGGATTCTTCTTCGTACGAAAAAGCCGAATCTGAGAGTTTCAATTTCCCCAAAGAAAGTTTCAATTCCGCAAAGTCGTCCGCATCCTCGGGGAAAACAGAGGCCCAGACTACAGGTAATGGTTGCATATAACCCGGGAAAGCAGGTAGTGGATTTTTGAACATAGTAATTGTATCTCCAACAGAAGCTATCCCTGGTTTTTTAATTCCTGTAACAATATAACCGGTATCTCCGGCAGATAAATATTCGCAAGGTGTTTCTTCCGGAGAAAAAGTGCCAACTTCAAGAGCGGTAAATTTCTCACCGGAAACAGCGAAAAGGAGCGTGTCTCCTTTTGTCACCCTGCCGTCCAATACCCTGACGAAGACTATTACTCCTCTATGATTTGAATATTTGAAATCAAAAATAAGCGCTCTCAAATTATTATCACCGGAGTAAGTTTCCTTTGGAACTGGAATTCTTTTTACAACCTCCTGTAAAAGATTTTTCACCCCTTCTCCTGTGCGTCCGGAGACGAGCAAAATTTCATCTGGGTCACAATTTAGAAGCTTTACAACTTCTTCTTTTACCTCATGCACCCTAGATAGTGGTGAATCAATCTTGGACAATACGGGAATGATTTTAAGACCTCCCTCGCGTGCCATAGCAAGCGTGGTAAGCGTTTGCGCCTGGACTCCCTGTGTTGAGTCTATAAGCAAAATAGAGCCTTCTACAGCCTTTAGAGCGCGAGATACCTCGTAGGAGAAATCTATGTGCCCGGGGGTGTCAATGAGGTTTAAAATATATTCTTGCCCTTCACTTCGTTCAGGGCCGTTAGAATGATTTACTTTGTAAACCATTCTAACGGGTTGCATCTTGATGGTAATACCCCTTTCTCGCTCCAGGTCCATAGAATCCAAAACCTGGTCACGCATCTTGCGCGTTTCAATGGTATGTGTAATTTCAAGCATTCTGTCCGCCAAGGTGCTCTTGCCGTGGTCAATGTGCGCGATAATTGAAAAATTTCTGATGTGTTTCAGGTCCATAATTTTATCTTAATCTAAATCTAAAATTCCACACGTTTGGTGTTTCCATAAATTGGCGTACATACCGCCCCTTTCCAAGAGTTCTCTATGAGTACCCTCCTCAATAATTTCACCCTTATCAAGCACCACAATTCTGTCCATTTTTTGAACAGTTGAGAGACGGTGCGCTATCACTACTGTGGTTTTCCCTTTCATTAATTCACTAAACGCGTCTTGAATATATGATTCACTAATACTATCAAGTGAACTGGTTGCTTCGTCCAACACCAAGACTGGAGAATCTTTCAACATAGCGCGAGCTATCGCTATCCTCTGCCTCTCTCCACCAGAAAGCTTAATTCCGCGTTCCCCCACCAAAGTATCATATCCGTCGGGTAAATTTAGAATAAATTCATGCGCATGAGCTTTTTTTGCCACTTCAATGATTTCTTCTTCAGTGGCTTGTGTTTTGGAATATCCGATATTTTCTTTAATACTTCTGTGAAATAAAATGGATTCTTGTGGAACATAAGAAATATTTTTCCTTAAATCTTCTTGTTTTATTTTTGTAATATTTTGTCCATCAATCAAAATTTCCCCGCTTCTGACATCTATAAAACGCAAGAGCATTTTAATAATGGTTGATTTACCCGAACCGGAATGTCCAACAAGACCCACTTTTTCGCCTGCCTTGATTTTAAAATTGAAATTATCAAAAACCTCAGCATCTTTCACATATTCAAAATTCACATTTTTGAAATTTATGTTACCCACTGAAATTGAGCATTTTTCCGGATTTTTTACATCTTCTATGTCGGGTTTTTCCTCAAATATATCCACCATTTCCTGAGCATCAGCCAGAGCCTTAAACAATCTCGTCATTGATTTTCCAAGGTCCCATAGGCGGTCAAACACATTAAACATATAGACTTGAACCAATACCACCGTACCAGTTGAAATAGATTTTTCAAGCCACATACTTAACATCACATACAAAATTATGATCTGAAGTATCCCCATTAAAAACCCCTGGATCATATTTTGAAACATAGCAAAATTCCAGGCCTTGGAACGCTTTTGATATTCGTCAAAAGTTACGTCTTTAAACAAATTAGATTCTTTATCCCTGTTTGAAAATGTTTTAATATTTAAAATATTGGTAAAAGCATCGGCAAAACGAGCGGTAACTTTGGAGTCCGCCCCCGCCTCTAATAAATC
>Ga0209542_10012382_pt1 | contig 14932 bp, 12 predicted proteins | sample RifCSPhighO2_01_FD_184028 | JGI IMG/M metagenome (GOLD analysis project Ga0209542, IMG submission 184028) | Soil microbial communities from Rifle, Colorado - Rifle CSP2_plank highO2_0.1 (SPAdes) (version 2) | ecosystem: Environmental > Terrestrial > Deep subsurface > Rock core/Sediment ...
CCAATAAATAAACTTTGTATTTTGATTTCGTCGGCATCACGCGGGCAGCTTCCTTTATCTCGCGTATGTCGTCTATTCCGCGGGTGCTTGCCGCGTCCATTTCTATAAGGTCAACAAAATTCCCCTTGTCCACTTCCGTACATACATCGCATTTAAGGCATGCCACCGAGTTTTTTGGAGAAACGCAATTTAAATTTTTTACGAGCAAGCGGGCCATGGTCGTTTTGCCGGTACCGCGCGGACCCGCGAATAAATAGGCGTGGGCAATATTGTCCATTTTTATGGCGTTTTGCAAAGTTTGCACTATATGTTCCTGTCCTACAATTTCGGAAAAGGCCGTAGGACGATGTTTTCTATATAAAACAGACATAGGTTATACCCATATTATCAGAGCGGAGGACAAAAATAAATCCCCCACCTTTTGGTGAGGGATAAAAAATTAACAGTGAATTGTAGAATCGCGATGAGGACCAACAGAAATGAATTTTGCCGGGCACCGCAGAACTTCTTCAATTAGCTCCACATAGGCGTTTGCCGCGTCCGGAAGATCTTCCCGATGCCGCGCCTGCGAAGTGCGTTTGGTATTGTGCCAATTGTCAACTGTTTCCAGCCGAGCCGGCCGACCGTTAAGACCGCACTGGGCATGCTTGCAAAAAGTATTCTTTTTCTCGGAACATTTGTAGCCCGTACCAACTTTTATCTCGTCCAATTCATTAAGAATATCCAGCTTTGTTACGGCAAACGAGGTAAAACCGTTTAATCTGGAAGCATAACGCAAAAGCGGAAGGTCCAGCCAGCCACACATTCTGGGGCGCCCGGTTGTAGCTCCATATTCGTTGCCTGCCGTACGCAAAAGCTCATCTATCTGAGGAGTCGCCTTTGTCGGGAAAGCGCCGGCGCCTATGCGTGTTGAGTATGCCTTAACAACGGCAATTACTTCGTCTATCTGTTTGAAGTTGAGCCCCGAACCGGCCAAGGCATCTGAAACTCCGCCATCGGAGCTGGTAACAAACGGGTACGTGCCGTGGTTAATTCCAAGAAGTACCGCCTGCGCTCCCTCAAGAAGAATATCCATTCCATCATCCGCGTATTGCCAGATAAACTTTTCCACGTCCTCTATAAAGTCGGCTAGCCAGAGGGCATAAGACATGTACTCGTCATAAAGTTTTTTAGCCGAAGGGAGTTTGCCGTCGTAATCATAAACATGCACCAGCTCGCGCTTTTTCTCATCGTAAATATCGTAAAACTTTCTCTTGAAAGCTGATGGAACAAGCAAATCCCCCGCTCTTAGGCCGCGCCTCGCGTATTTATCCGAAAATACAGGCCCGATGCCTCGGCGGGTTGTGCCGAGCTCCTCTTTACGGCTTCGCTTTTTCTCCTGCGCCTCATCCAGCATAACATGCCAAGGCATAACTAGATGCGCTTTAGCGCTTACAAGAAGATTGCGCGGCTGTACTCCGGCTTCTATCAGTTCATTTAGCTCCTGTACAAATGTTGGCGCGTGTACGGCGCATCCGGCACCCACGATATTCAGGGTTTGCATATTAAAAATTCCGGCTGGAATTATATGCAGTTTAAACTCCCCAATCTCATTTACGATGGTATGGCCGGCATTATTGCCGCCATTAAAGCGCACGACCATATCCGCGTCTTGTGCTAAAAGATCAACAATCTTTCCTTTTCCTTCGTCGCCCCATTGGGCGCCTATGACCGCAGTGACAGACATCCGGACGTCCCCTTTCTGTCAGTTTTTATAGAACTGCCTACAGAGTACTACAACAAAACGATAAGGACAATCCCCGTATTATTCTTTGGGGCGCATTGTCGGAAATAGTTTTACTTCGCGTAAAGCATGAGAATTGGTCAAAAAAGCGGTGAGGCGGTCCACGCCCATACCAAATCCGAAAGCCGGCGGCATGGCGTACTCAAGCGCTTCCACAAAATCCTCATCCATTTTCTGGGCTTCGTCGTCGCCCTTTTTTCGCAGTTTTTCCTGCTCCTGGAAAAATTTTCTTTGCAGGACAGGGTCATTAAGTTCAGAGTATCCTTTTACAAGCTCCCATCCTGCCGCTACAAGCTGGAAACTCGCCGCATATTGAGGGTTGCTTTCCAAGGGTTTTGCCAAAGGAAGCATTTCGGAAGGATGATGTATCACAAAGGTGGGATTCTTAATTTTGGGCATACAGTACTTTTTGTATATGGCATCGGCTACTTCGGATTTAGAATGCGCGTTTTTGGAAATTTCTACGCCCAATTCTTTGGCTTTCTTTGCCAGTCCGCTTAAATCGTAATCATCGTATTTTACATCCGCATACTTTTGCAATAATTCAGTAAATTCTATCCTATCCCACGGAGTTGAAAAATCAACTTCCATCCCTTTTTTCTTTAAATTGTCCACGGAAGCAGAGGGTAAATATTCAAACTTCTTTTTTCCGACAATCTTTTTAACAATATAAGATAATAATTTTTCGGTTAACTTCATTCCCTCTTTGTAATCCGAATATGCCCAATAAAATTCGAGCATGGTAAATTCCGGATTGTGGGCATAATCGACACCCTCATTTCTGAAACTTGTTCCCAGTTCATAAACCTTGTCAAATCCGCCAACCAGCAAGCGCTTTAAATAGAGTTCGGGCGACACGCGAAGATACATATCCATATTAAACGCGTTAAGATGCGTCTTGAATGGTTTTGCGGTCGCCCCTCCCGGGATATTTTGTAAAACGGGTGTTTCCACCTCCATAAACCCGTTCTTATTCATAAAATCGCGCAGTTGCGCGACAAGCAAAGAACGCGTTTCAAAAATATTACGTACATCTTTGTTCATTAAAATATCCAGATAACGCTTCCGGTATCTTTGCTCCACATCCTTTAACCCGTGCCATTTTTCGGGGAGGGGCCTAATTGATTTTGCAATTATTTTAAAATCCCGCGTATCAAGGGATATTTGGCCTCTTTTCGTTTTAAACATTGTCCCTGTGGCCTCTATAAAATCTCCGACATCCAGTAATTCAGCAAGTTCTTCGTATTTTGACTTGCCCAAAGCGTCTTTACGGAACGCGATCTGCAACGTACCCGAAGAATCCCTCAATTCAGAAAAACTTAAACCGCCGTGCGTCCTGAAAGACATGACCCGTCCGGCAAGCTTTATATTCTTTTTTTCTTTTGCCAGGACGGAATATTCGGCAAGCGCCCGGGCTGTCGAATGGGTAATTTTAGTAAATATCGGATAAGGTTCCCGTTTTTGTTCCTTAAGTATTTTTCGTTTTTTAAGGCGTGTTTCTATTATTTGTTTTAGCGTAGCCATTGCTTTTATTGTAGTGTAATTGCGTCAAGGGCGCAATTACACTAATGGGATTGCAGGGGGTCTTCCAATTCACAACCTCTCGGAGCCCGAGCGGGCACGGTGTCCCGCGAAGCGGGACGAGCGAGGGCGAGAGAGAGTGCAAAATCCTCGCTGGGAATTTTGACACTGTGTTGTGAATTGGAAGACCCCCTGCAATCCCCGGCAATTTAAAAATACCCGGGTATCCGGGTATTTTTAAACTATCTTTGTTATTTTGTATCTTTTCCTTCCTTTTGGCGTCAGGACCTCGACATAATCTCCAACTTTTTTGCCCATCATGGCCCTGCCTAAAGGAGAAAGCATCGAAATTTTTCCTTCTCCCGCCTCGGTCTCAGGGCTCCCAACAAGCATTATTTTGATGGAGGTATTAGCTTTGTTGACAAATTCCACGCTTGCGCCGATATCGACAATATCTTTTTTCCGCCTTTTAATGACATTGGCGCCTCTTATTCTTTTCTCTAACTCTTCTATTCTCTCTTCTAAAGCTGTTTGGGCCTCTTTTGCGGCAACATATTCAGCATTTTCTATCATATCCCCCTGAGCGGACGCCTCCCTTAGCCATGCGGCTATCTCCCATGTTTTTTCATTTTTGAGCTTGTCTAATTCTTCTTTAAGCTGGTCCAGGCCTTTTTTTGTAATATATTCCATGATTGCAAGTGTTAAACGCTAAGTTATTGTTCTTTTCTGGCAAAATTTTTGAAATACCAATCAAAAATGTTATACGCGACACGCACCGCCTCATCGCTTGTTTTTCCTTCCTCTAAAATAACGGCTATTGCTAATTCCGGGTTCTCATATGGCGCAAAGCCGGCAAACCACGCATTGTCCTTTTCTCCGGAAGTTTGGGCGGTACCGGTCTTTCCGGCAACCTGTTCGGGAAGTTGGGATAAAAATCTGCTTGAGCCGGTTATAACCGCTTGTCTCATACCCTCTCTCACCACCTTAATATTATCCGAGGATATAAAATTTCTGTTTATTATATCACCCTCCAATTCGCGGGCAACCCCTTCCTGTGAATAAATTCTTTTTACGATATATGGACGGTATAGGGTGGTTCTGTTAGCGAAAACGGATATGGCAGAAGCAACCTGCAGAGGTGTTGCCAGGATGTCCCCTTGTCCAATACTGGTGTTATAGGTATCGCCTACAAACCACCGCTCGCCCTTAACCTCTTCCTTCCACTCGGGACTGGGCACCCTGCCGGAACTTTCAGAATCAAAGTCAATCCCCAATTTTACACCCCACCCGAACGCTCCTAGCCATTTAGTTATTTTCTCTATCCCTAGTCCTTCAAAATCCTTAAATCCGCCGCCTATGGTGTAAAAATATACATTACTTGATACAGCAATTGCCTCCCTCATGTCAACTGCTCCGTGGTTTTTCCAGTCATTAAATCTATAAACAACTGACGGGTCATACACGCTTGGCACTTCTAAAAAACCCTTTGTGAAGATATATTTATTGGGACTAATAACATTTTCCTCCAAGGCCGCTGAAGCTATAAGCGGTTTTATTATAGAACCTGTGGCAAACTGTCCCAGTGTCGCCCTGTTGAACAGGGGCTTGTCGGGGTCGTTAAAGTAGGCGCCAGCTTCTTTGTCTGTTAAACCGCGCACAAACGCGTTAGGGTCATAATCCGGCAAACTTACAAGCGCAAGTACTTTGCCCGTGTTCGGATCTAAAATAACCACAGCGCCGGACTTCAGGCCGTTATCTTTAAGTGATTTTGCCAACGCGTCCCTTGTCACTTTTTGTATTTCGGAATTTATGGTCAATTCTAAAGCAGAACCCTTTTGCGCGTCCTGTAAAACCCTTTCCTGAATTATTTCCCCCGTGGATGTCACGAATTTGGCGAACAGTCCTTGCACGCCCTTTAAATACTTCTCAAAATAATATTCCACCCCTTTTTTACCCGCCGTATCCGCCAAGGAATAGCCCGGAAACTTTTCCAATTCATCGGGATTTATATAAGATGTATATCCTACCGCGTGTGCGAAAAGATTACCCTCAGGATAAAAACGAAGCGCGTGTTCGTCCAAGAAAACAGCCGGGTTATTTTCAATAATTTGTGAAAATGGAGCGACATCCGATTCTTCAAGGTTTTTAAAGAGCACCAAACTTCCAATATTTCTATTTTTTGCCGACAATATCTTTTCATGCACATAATCATAGGACTGGTCGGCAAAAATCTCCGACGCTAGTTCGGCAATACTGGCAATATCTCCATCCTGAAGCTTAGAGGGGTTTACAATAATATCGAATGAAGATATTGAAACAGCTATGGGCTTACCGTCTGCCGAATATATATCGCCTCTGTTTGTTCCTATTTTATTTGTCTGCTGGACATTCTGATCCGCTATCCGCTTGTATTTATCCAGATTTATTATCCCTACATAAAAACTATATCCGGCTAAAAACAATAAACCTGCTATTACGGATACAAAAAGCAGGTTTATACTTAATGGACTTACCGGTATTTCTAATTGTTTTTCCCCCGAGTCCCCAAATAAAGGACTTGCGGCATCAGATAAAATATCTTCGGGCCCCATTTCCTTTGGATTTATTTTTACCGAAAAATCCGACAGGTCAGTTGAGCGCCGGGAAATATTAAAAATTTTATTGAAAAAAGGCATTTTGCCTAAAATGTCGGCGGTTTTTCGTTGTAATTTAAGTCAACAAGCACTTCGTGCAACTTATCCAGATTTTCTAAAACTATGCCCGTTCCGCGCACCACGGCGGTAAGAGGGTCTTCCGCGATTCGCACGGGCATTTTTGTTTCCTGGCGTATCAACTCATCAAAATGTCTAAGCAAACTTCCTCCTCCAGCCAATACGATCCCCGATTCCATGATATCCGCCAGCAATTCGGGCGGGGTTTGTTCAATACTTGCTTTAATAGCGGAGACAAGAGCGTTAATTGAAGGTGCAAGGGCTTTGCGGATATCTTTGTCCGTCACTATTATTTCCTTGGGCAATCCTGTAACCATATCTCTTCCACGCATGGGCGCCGACAACGTTTCCTCTAGGGGCAAGGCCGAACCCAATTCAATTTTTATATTTTCTGCCGTTCTTTCGCCCAAAAGCAGATTAAATTCCTCGCGCGCGTAATTAACTATATCCTCATTCAGGCGGTCTCCGGCTATGCGCAAACTCTGGCTTACAACAATTCCGCCAAGAGAAATAACCGCAACTTCGGTAGTTCCGCCGCCAATGTCAACCACCATGTTTCCGGACGGTTCCTGTACGGAAAGCCGGGCGCCAATTGCGGCAGCCATAGGTTCTTCTATAAGATAGACCTCTCGCGCTCCAGCAGCCCTCGCCGCGTCCTCTACGGCTCTTTTTTCAACCTCTGTGACCCCCGAGGGTATTCCAATAACAACGCGCGGGCGGGGCAGAAAGCGAAAGGACTCGGAGTGCACCTTATCAATAAAGTACTTCAGCATTTGTTCGGTAATTTCAAAATCTGAAACCACTCCGTCTACCAAAGGGCGGGACGCAACTATATGCGCGGGTGTTTTACCAACCATTCTGCGGGCTTCTTCTCCTATCGCCAAGATCCGTCCGGTTTTTTGATTTATTGCTACAACCGAAGGTTCGTTTATTATAATGCCCTTTTGCCCCACATACACAAGAGTGTTTGCGGTTCCAAGGTCAATTCCAATATCCTGGGAAAGTTTTCCTAAAATTCTATTAAACATTTTTTAAAATAAGGTCTTCTATTGGCACTATTTCTTCCTTTTCGGCATTCCGCATCTTAACCTCCACTCCTCCGGCTTTCAAACTTTTTTCACTAACAACGGCTCTTTGCGGAATTCCAATAAGGTCGGCTTCGGCCAATTTTTCACCGGCGCTTAAATCTCGCCTGTCATCATATAGCACTTCTTTGTTTTGGGCAACCATTTTTTTATATATGTTTTCGGCTTCTTCCTCGCCCCCCGGAAGCGCTAAAATATGCACGCTAAACGGAGCCACGGACACGGGCCATATCATTCCCCTTTCATCGTTATGCACTTCTGCTATGGCTCCCATAAGGCGCCCCAAACCAATACCGTAAGAACCCATAACAACGGGGATTTTGTTTCCGCTTTCATCCTTATAAATAAGACCTAGCGGTTCAGAATATTTCGTTCCGAGCTTGAATATATTTGCAACTTCAATTGCCTTTGCCTCCTTCAAATCCTCTTTTTTAAGATTTAATTCGTCTAAAACTTCATCCGTATAAACCTCTTTGTTTATAGCTAACTTCTTTTTTTCGTCTATGAATATAGTGTCCTCGCCTGCTTCCGAGAGTGTCTGGAATTCATCGCTGAATTTACTGAAAGCGCCCCCGTCGGCAAATGTTCTGTATGTTTTGTCCGCTATTCCGGTCCTTTCAAAAATTTTTCCATACGCTTCCGCGCATTTCTCATAAAATTGTTCCAGTTCTTTTTCGTCCCTTGTGAATGAATACAGGTCTTTCATTAAAAACTCGCGCCCCCTCATCAAACCGCTTTTTGCCCTAAGTTCGTTCCTGAATTTGTTCTGGATCTGGTACGCGTAAACAGGCAGATCCTTATAAGAATCAATATGATGCTTCATTAGATTAGCCAAAGGTTCTTCGTGCGTATTTGCAAGGCCGATTTCCGTGCCGTTAGCCAGTTTTGTCTTAAACCATGTATCAATGACCTCGTCGCTCCAGCGGCCCGTCGCCTTCCACGGTTCCGGATCCTGCAGGGCAGTTAAAAGCACCTCTACCCCGCCTATGGCGTTCATTTCCTCCCGGATTATATTTTCTATTTTCTCCAAAACCCTAAAACCTAAAGGTAAATATGAATAAACCCCCGCCATTTCTTTGTTTATAAAACCGCCCCTTATTAAAAGAGATGCGTTCTTTGAGGTCTCATCCTTAGGCGCTTCTTTTCTTGTTTTTGTAAATAATTGAGATTGCCGCATATTAGAATATTCTGCCTACATCTTTAAATGTTACAAAAATAATAAAAATTATCAAAAGGGCAAAACCTGCTGCGTGTGTCATTCCTTCCACCTTTTTACTTACCGGAGACCCTTTAACTTTCTCGGCCATTAGAAACATAAGCCGGCCTCCGTCCAAAGCGGGGAAGGGAAAAATGTTTATAATGGCGAGGTTAAGCGATATTATAGCTATGAATTGGACCATGTACGCAATACCAAGCTCTTTTACGGCATCCGTCATATAGGCTATGCCTATGGGGCCTGATATGTCATCCGGCAAAGAACCCGTTGTCACGGCAGATTGAAAAACCCTGCCAAATCCTATCATGGTTGCTTGTGTGGCCCATAGGGTGGTTTTAGCGCCCTCCCAAAGAGCAACATGCGGAGGCTGGCGCAAAATACCCGCTCTTTCCAGCGCTATTCCCGTAAGGCCCTCCCCCTCCGGCGCTTCTTCTCTGGCATATACTTTGATTTCAAGCAATTGGGAACCGCGTGTAACTGTAAAGGCAATTTTCTTTCCTTTGTTTGCTTCTATAAATTCCTGAACTCCTGATACAGAAGTTACGGATAATTGCTCACCCTCGGCCTCAAGGGCCCTTATTTTATCCCCCGCCTTAAGGCCTCCTTCGGCCGCCGGAGAATCGGCATTCACAGCAACAATGTATACGGCAATATCGCTCACGTTAGCGCGCTGTTCATCTGAATTTACGATAGTAGGAGTGCCAAGCATGTGTCCGGCAGAAAAAAGAGCATATGCCAATATGATATTCATTACCACTCCGGCTACAATTACGAGAGATCTCCTGAAAACCGAGTTGGATGAAAAACTTTTAGGGTCTTGGCGTTCACCGCCGTCTTCTCCGAATATTTTTACAAAACCTCCTACGGGAAAGAGATTTATGGAATAAAGCGTTTCTCCTTTTTTAAATCCAAAAAGACGCGGAGGAAAACCAAAACCGAACTCTTCAACCCGCATCCCCGCTCTTTTGGCAACTATAAAATGTCCAAACTCATGCGACAGCACGAGAATGGCTATAATTGCTATAAAAATTAAGATCGTTAAAAACATAAATTATTGTTCCATTATTTCTTTTTCTTTTCTTTCGATCGCTTCGTTGATACTTTTATTATAATCGTCAATCATTTTTTGTAGTTCCTCCCTGTACCGGAATTTATCGTCCTCGGATATTTCTTTTTTCTCCTCCGCGCTGTCTAAATGGCGCATAGCTTCTTCTCTGGTATTACGCACGGATATGCGCGCCTCCTCCCCATATTTATGGGTTTCAATAGCCAATTGTTTCCTTCTCTCTTCTGTTAGTGGGGGCAATGTAAGACGTATGGCATTCCCCTCCGCAACAGGGTTTATGCCTATATCGGATTTTAAAATGGCGCTCTGCACCGCCCCTAGATTTGAAGGGTCCCACGGCTGTATCATAATCTGGTTGTGCTGAGGAATACTGATAGAAGCTACTTGTTTAAGCGGGGTCTTTGCTCCATACACTTCTACTTCTATATCCTCGACAAGAGCAGCGCTTGCACGGCCCACGCGCAATGTACGCAATTGCTGTTGCAATGATTCTATATTTTTTTCAAGTTTTTTTGTTATTTCGGACTTGTCCATATCATTAGTATTCAAAATTGTTAACAGCCACTGAATTAAGGGCGTATTTTACATTGATATTTGTGCTTAAAATAAGCGAATATGCCCGCACAAGGTGAAGCAAAAGGTTGTCTTTACCCTCAAAATCTTTTTGGACACGGATATATTCTATCCATATACCAAGCGCCTCAGGGGTTCCACCATCCATTTTGGCATACATATCGCCTATAGTGAAGCGTTCCTTGATCGGGCCTTTCAGAAATAGCGCGCAATCTTTCCGATATCTCTCTACTTTCTCACGAAAATTTTTATCTTCCAAAAGCTTTGCAGCCAGGCGAGGCCTGCCTTCCCAATGCGGTTTCAGAGTAAGAATTTCTTTGGTATCCAGTTCTTTTTCCATGAGATCATCCGCCACAAAATGAAATTTTATTTCAAAAACACGGGAAATTATTGTGGGAGGTAAAAGTTTCGCATTATCCGCGATAAGAAAAAACACCGTATCCCCTCTTGGCTCTTCAATCGTTTTTAAAAGCGCGTTCGCCGACTCATTGCGCATACGATCCGCGTAATTTATTATTATTATCTTATACTTACCCGAAAATGGAGATAAACTAACCCGCTTTTTAATATCTCTTACCGAAGATATCCCTAGCGGCTCTGAAAATTCAATTATGTCCGGATGGTTTTTGTAATCCTCCTGAGAACCTATATTTTGCAGCAATTTAGCGCAATTTATTGCAAAATCCAGTTTGCCAACGCCAGCGGGCCCGCTTAAAAGATACGCGTGCGCCAATTCTCCCGCATCACGCATTTTGTTGAACATTTCCCATTGTTTTTTATGAAAAACTTGCATTTTCTATGCAACCCCCCACTCGTGCGCGAGTATCCTCTTAAGCACGCGCTTGAATTCCTGCTTAAACCTCTCCGTGCTAAACCTTTTACCTATTCCTTCAATTAACTGAGGATTATATCCGGCATAGTTCTCATTTATCCTTCGGATGCCATCCGCCAGAATAACCGGATTTAAATCGTCAAAAAATTCCCCGCTTACGCCCTCCACCACGCTCTCTAATACTCCGCCGGACCTATAAGCTAGCACCGGTTTTCCAAAAAGCATCGCCTCCACCGCTGAAATTCCAAAATCTTCCTTGCCCGGATAAATATAAACCCGGCACCTCTCGTAGCACTCCCTCACTATATTGTCGGGCTGTCTTCCAAGAAAAATTATGTTCTCCGATGCCATTTTTTCAAGCTTTTCCCTTTCTGGACCGTCACCCACTATAACGAGGGGGTATTTCATCCTGTTGAAGGCCCCTACCGCTACCCCGATGTTTTTGTAGTCCTGAAGCTGAGAAACAATAAGATAAAAATCCTTTGGTAATTTATCCAAAATCGCTCTTTTGTAAAGCATATCCGCTTTTGTTCCGCTGTCTATTATCTCCTTGCCAACAGCGGGATAAACAATGAACGAGTCCCTTTTATAGTATTTTTTGATGCGTTTTTTGGTATGTTTTGAATTGGCTATAAAATAATCAACCCGGGATACTGCTTGGAAATCCCAAATCCTGAAAACATGCGCCACGATACGCTCAACGAAGCTTTTTACATGGGGTTTTTCGCTTCCCTTGTCGTGAAACTCCCACAAATATTTTGTAGGAGTATGGCAATAGCAAACATGAATTGTGTCGGGATCCGTTATTATGCCCTTTGCAAAAAAAGCGCAAGAGGAAATTACCAGGTCATATCCGGTAAAATCAAAGTTTTCTACAGCCGGAACGGCCAAAAGAGAAAGATATTTGAATCGTTTGCGTAAAAACGATGGAGCTTTTTGTAAAAAGGAGGACCTAATGTCCGCCCCCGCGAAATATGACCGCACGACAGTTTCGTCATAAAACAAGGTATAAATAGGAGCGGAAGGAAATATCCCGTGCAAAACGCTAAGCACCCTTTCAGCTCCTCCGTACTGAACCATGTAATCGTGCATTAGGGCTACTTTTAGTTTTCCTTTCTTGTGGGACATCTGCTATTTCTTGTTCATTACGCTTCTCTTATATGTTTCCAAGTTCTCAAGAGCCACGCCTGTTCCTTTGGCCACGCACAAAAGCGCGTCATCGGCAACGTAGGCCGGTACACCCGTGGCTTCAGTTATCAGATCGTCTATATGGGATAAAAGAGAACCTCCTCCTGTCATTATCATGCCCTTATCCATTATGTCTGCCGCTAATTCAGGCGGAGTTTCGCGCAAAACGGTTTTAACAGTATAAACCACGGACTTAAGCTGGTCGCTTATGGCGTTTGTTATCTCATTCGTTTTTACCTGGATATTATTAGGAAGCCCAGTAGATAGATTTCTGCCCCTTAATTCATAAACCCCCTCATCCTTTTGAGGCAAAGCGCTTCCTATAGAAAGTTTTATGTCTTCGGCTGTTCTTTCGCCTATCGCCAGATTGTAATGGCTTTTAATATAATCCGATATTGCTTTGTCTATTTTATCGCCTCCTACGCGGGTTGAAGCGCTTGCTACTATTCCGCCTAAAGATATAACAGCGACCTCCGTCGTGCCTCCGCCTATATCAACCACCATATTCCCCGAGGGAGAGTTTATTGGCACCCCCGCGCCGATGGCTGCTAGAACCGGCTCTTTAACAACATAAGCGGCTTTGGCACCGGCATTCATGGTAGATTGTATAACAGCTCTGCGTTCTGTGGATGTAATGCCCGCCGGAACCGAAACCATTACTTCGGGCTTAAACAGGCGTATTCTTCCGGACACCTTGTTTATAAAGTACTTGATCATGGATTCAGTAATGCGATAATCAGCTATTACTCCGTCCTTTAGGGGCCTATGGGCTACAATGCTGTCTGGGGTCATGCCTATCATGCGCTTTGCTTCGGCGCCCACTGCCATAATTGAATTATCCCAAACAGAAACGGCCACAACAGATGGCTCATTAACAACTATTCCTTTTCCGGGTACGAAAACCAGTGTGTTGGCCGTTCCCAGATCTATTCCTATTTTCCTCGGTGACATTTTTATATCGTTAACTTTTAAGTTTTATATTCTCTTGATTTCCGCGCCCAATGCATTCAACCTGTCTTCTATTCTCTCATATCCTCTGTCCACTTGGTAGGTGTTGGTTAAAACCGTTTCCCCTTCGGCTATCAATCCTGCTATTATCAATGACATCCCGCCCCGTATATCCGCTCCTTCAATAGTAGCCCCCTTTAATCTTGACGGGCCCCGGACAATAGCCCTATGCGGATCCAGGATTTGCACATCGGCGCCCATTTTTTGAAGTTCCTTTAAATACTCCAGGCGTTTTTCGTACAAGGTATCGTGCAAAAGGGTCTCGCCCCTGCTCTGTGTGGCAAGAACTCCTATGGGAGATTGCAGGTCCGTTGGAACCCCCGGATGTATCATTGTCTGTATCTTGGGCAAATAAAAATTATTTGTGCCCGTTATCCTTAGCGAATCCTCGCTCGTCTTCTCCATATTTACTCCGGACCTTTTTAATTTGTGTGTAAAAAGTTCCAGATCCCGGTGCGGATAATTTTTAATAAGGACGCTTCCTCCGGCCAAAGCGCTCAAAACAGCAAAAGTTCCCGCTTCTATGTAATCCGATATAACTTCCTGTTCAGCGCCGGATAAATTGCTGGTGCCATTTATTATTATTCTGTGCGACGTTGGGCCGGAAATATCAGCCCCGATCTTATTCAAAAAAGATATAAGATTTTCTATATGAGGTTCCTCAGCCGCAATATATAGTTCTGTGCGCGCGGGCAAAGACGAGGCATACATTAAAATATTTTCTGTAGCGGTAACACTGAATTCATCCAGGACCACTCTGTAAGAATCGGCTACATCCTTGGGTTTTTTTATTGAAAACCTTTCGTCGCCTATCGTTATAACGCATCCCATATCGTAAAAAGCATTGAAGTGGGTTTCCAGCCCCCTATTACCTATCTTATCCCCTCCCGGATAGGGCATTTCCACTTCTCCAAATCTAGCCAGAAGCGGGCCCACAAGTACTACAGAAGATCGTAGTTTTGATATTTTGTCTACCGGCAATTTGGCAATATCTGCATCTGAATTATTAATACAGATACTATTTCCAGCGTTTTCTATTTTACTGCCCATGTCTTGAAGAATACCGAGCATAACCTCTACATCTTTTATGATAGGTACATTTGAAAGTTCGCACGATTCCGACGTCAAAAGAGTCGCGGCAATAAGTTTAGTAGCGGCATTTTTACTCCCCTGCACCTCAATTACGCCCGATAGCTTATTGCCTCCCTTAATAAGAAAGGATTTTTTCTCCCCGGCATCGATCATGAGCACATATTAGCAATATAAAATCGCAAATTCAAGTCCTTTAAATACGGTGAATATATGCTATATTGGAAAGGATGACTAAACGCCAGAGAACTATATTATTCGGAGCATTTTTCTTCTTGTTTTTAGCAAGCATTTTACCCATGTTGCTTTATACCAGAGGGTATCGGATAGATTTTGAGGCGCTAAAACTTGTTGAAACAGGCGGTATTGACCTGAATATAATCACGGCCGACACAAAAGTATATCTAGACGACGAGTTAAAAACAGAAACCAGTTTTGTATTCAAAAATGCCGTATTCAGGAATATTCTTCCCGGAAATTACGATGCGGTTATTGAAAAAACAGGATACAAAAGCTGGTATAAGAAAATTCCGGTAATGGCCGGGCAGGTTAACAAATTTCTTGATATAAGATTGTTTCCCGAAGAAATGATGCCCACTATTGTTGCCGAGCACGTTCAAGAAGTTTTTCCTTCACCCGACTTAAAATTCGCGCTTGTGCAAAGCGAAAGCAATATTTCTGAGGGAACCGTCGCGCAAAAAGGCATACAGCTCTTGTTGTCTGATAACAATCGGGAAACTATCCGGCCTATTTTGGCCCTGGCATCTGGAGAAAGTATAAAGGAGATTTTGTGGTCTTGGAATTCGGACATATTTTTTATATTCGGACAGTCAGCAACCGGCGATTTTGCTTATTCGGGC
>Ga0209542_10012383_pt1 | contig 14931 bp, 17 predicted proteins | sample RifCSPhighO2_01_FD_184028 | JGI IMG/M metagenome (GOLD analysis project Ga0209542, IMG submission 184028) | Soil microbial communities from Rifle, Colorado - Rifle CSP2_plank highO2_0.1 (SPAdes) (version 2) | ecosystem: Environmental > Terrestrial > Deep subsurface > Rock core/Sediment ...
GTCAATTGTCCATAGCTTGAGCTATACGATTGCATACTACCAGTTCCTGCAGGCTGCACTAAACGGATAAGTTGCACTTATCCAGCAGCCTGCATTTATTATTTACAAAACTAAGAATTAGACCGTACATCCACCGCCTGAAGGCAGGTGGAATTCTAATTTAAACTATGAAGTCAAACTAGGAAAATGCCAAAAGAACTAGAAAGAACCTTCTTGCTAAAAACTATACCAAAAGACCTTACGAAAGTAAGATCAAAAGAGATAATTGACATCTACGTACCGAAATCAAGAAGCCACCCCACGCTCCGCATAAGAAAGAACGGCGAAACGATGGAGATGACAAAGAAGGAGCCAATAGATGATGACGCAGCAAAACAGTTTGAACACACAATTTCGCTCGATGAAGAAGAATTTACAGCACTGCAGGTTGATGGTAAGAAACTTCACAAGATACGCTACTACTACGAGCATGAAGGAAAGATAATCGAGATAGGACTATTCAAGGGCGCACTCGAAGGACTTGTATTAGCCGATGTCGAATTTTCAAGCGAAGCAGAGATGAATCATTTCGATATGCCGGATTTCTGTCTTGCAGAAGTCACCCAGGAAGAATGGGCAGCGGGCGGGATGCTCTGCGGCAAGTCCTATGACGAAATATCAATGCACCTTGAGCGTTTCGGCTATAAAAAATTATACATGAGATAATTATTATGAGATCTGAAGAGATTCTAAGATTCCTTAACAAGATACCTAAAGGCAAAGTAACTACGTACGGTGCTTTGGCAAGGGCTACTAAATCCTCGCCAAGGGCAATCGGTCAGGTCATGCGGCATAACGATCGTCCTGATTTTTATCCGTGCTATAAGGTAGTTGCATCCGACGGCAAGATCCACGGTTACAGCGGCTGCCTGAAAGGTGCAAAAGTTGGCAGGAAAATATCTCTGCTGAAGAAAGATGGAATAAAGATAGAAAACGGCAAGATTGATCTTAAGAAACATCTTCACAAATTCTAAATGTGTTTTTTATCGTGTAACCTGCGCGTGCTTTACGAACTCCGCCAGTTCATGCGCTTTGCCGTGTGTGAAATGCTTGCGCACAGGTTCGAGCAGCTCGTTAACATACCGTGCTGTCGTGGACTTTAGGTCTGTGGCATGCAGTTTGCCTTCCTTGTAATCTTTCTCAAGATCCGCAAGGCTCGTGTATGTTACATCGCCACCAAACTTTTCTGGTCTTTCTACTTTCACGATGTTGAAGCTCTCAAAAATTATGTATTTCATGTATTCTATTATCGGGTTCTCTTCCAGCGTTGCGGGGCAGTAGGCTTTATCTATCTTTCTCTTTACTTCCTCGGCACTGTCCGTCATGAATATCGCGCTGTCTGGAATGCTCTTGCTCATCTTCATAGCGATCGCACGTTCCACAGGGTCCGTCACGTTCGATGGTGGCTTGCCAAGGCCCTGCAGCATGTGTATACTGACAACAACGGGCAAGCTTCGGCCCGACTTCTCTTGCCAGGATATTCACTTTGCGCTGGTCCATGCCCAGATGCGTAATGTCAGCCCCAAGATGAAATATATCTGACGCCTGCATACAGGGATAAAATATCTGCGCGCCTGTAAGGCTGTCTTTCTCCGATCGCCCCATTATCTGCGAGCATCTGACTATTCGGTCAAGAGTGCTGCTTCTGGCTATGCTTATAGTGCGCTTCCAGTACTCCTTGTCAAGAGAGTCGCTGGTCCACAGAAATTCTACCTTCTTCAGATCCATCCCGCACGCTTTCCAGACTTCGATCTGATACTCTCCGACTTTTTTTATCTTCTCCAGATCCCCGCCCATCTTGTTGTTCATCCACGCGAACCAGTCGGCCACCCAGAACTTGAAATGCACCCCCGCCTTCAGCATTTTGTTAGTGTTGATCGCTCTCATAATCCCTTGAGCGATATGCATCTGACCCGAAGGCTCAAAGCCGTCGTACGCTACCGGCCGCTGTTTTGTTTCCAGAAGCTGCCGCAGCTCGTCGCGCGTTATGACTTCTTCGCCTGTAGATGTGATAAGTTCCATTCTCTTTTCGATATCCATAGTAAACATTCCACCAGAGTGCTTTTATTTTCGTTATTGAATATTTCGTAGCTTCGTTATATAAGCCGAAAAACCCATACTGGTCTAATGATATTAGGCGCGATGAACAACCCGCACAGCAATCTCATCAAAGAAGTTAACTGGATAGTTAAGCGTTTTGATTTCCTCGACCTTACTCTTGAGATGCCAAAAGCCCATCCGAGTACAATAAAGATACACGAGCTCAAACAGGTGGCGACCAAGCCAATCGTCGGCCATACAGCGCCTTACCTGCATATAGGTGCGCCTGAAAAAGATGCGCGTATGAGTGCTGTTGCCGAGTTTGAGAAATGTCTCGACGTTTTCGAACGTCTCGGTGTTTCAAAAGCAAACGTGCATTTTGATGGCGATGACGTGGACGCGAACATATGGACGCTAAGAAAGCTCGTCTCGCTGGGGCAGAGTTGCGGCATAGAAGTGATGGCAGAGAACACCCCCGGCCTGTTCAGCGATCCGCTCCTGCTGAAAAAGATATTCGATAAAGTTCCGCGGCTGTTGCTCCATCTTGATATAGGTCATGCAAATATCGGCTTTAAAGTAAACCAGACTCCATTGATATTAAAGTACCTGTCGAAGAAGCTTGCCCATGTGCATGTAAGCGACAACAGCGGAAAAGGCGACGAGCATCTTGGTATCGGACGCGGCAATATAAACTGGCCGCGTATGCTGGCGGCTCTGAAGCTTGTTTATGACGGAACTATTACAATTGAAGTATTCACAAGCCCCAAAGAAAGGGTAAACGGGGCTGTAAAAATAAGAAAAATATGGGACGATCTATGACGTACATAAAAATACTTGGCGGGGGCGACGAGATAGGGCGAAGCTCTATAATGCTGGAGAACAAGAAGAGACTGATACTTGACCACGGTGTAAAGATACAGCCCGAGCCGCCGACCTATCCCGCAAGGGAAAAAGCCGACGCCGCTATCATCGCTCACGCTCATTTAGATCATGTGGGAGCGGCGCCTCTTCTCAAGAACATGCCTGTTTACATGAACGATGTAACTCTGGAACTTGGAACGATGCTGATAAACGATTCGATGAAAGTTGCAAAGAAAGAAGGCTTTGGCGTTCCGTACAGCAACAACGACGTCAAGCGTCTCATCAAGAACACAAAGATAGTGAGATACAACGAGAAATTCCGTGTAGGCGAGTTTACATGCACACTCTGGAGCAGCGGCCATATACCAGGCTCTTCCTCAATTCTTGTTGACGATGGCAAGAAGACGTTCTACACATCTGATATACAGACGCGTCCCACCCATCTTCTTAATCCATGCAACCTGCCAGATAAGGTTGACACATTGATAATTGAAAGTACCTACGGAATGCGTGTGCAGGAAGATCGGGCAAAAGAGGAAGCACGTTTGCGCGAGATCGTTGACGAGACTATATCAAACGGCGGCAGCGTGCTTATACCAGTGCTTGCCGTCGGTCGTGCCCAGGAAGTCATGCTTATACTGCAGGACCATGCCAGGAAGATGGCACTTGACGGGATGGCCAAGCTTGCAAGTGAAATAATCGCCGAATACAGTGCTTACATAAAAAATCCGAAAGGCTTCAGAGAACTTCTAAGATCAGTAAAGTTCATGCACAACGACAGGGACCGCGAGAGCGCGGTAAAAAAATGCCCGATAATAGTGGCGACAGCCGGCATGCTGACGGGCGGTCCTGCCGTGCGGTATCTTCGTGAGATACAGGAAAACAAGCACAGCAGCGTAATATTTACAAGCTTCCTTGCCGAAGACAGTCCGGGTCGCGGGCTGAAAGACACGAACACCTTTGCCAACGATGAGGAACGTTTTGCTGTTGCAGGCACGGTGCATCAGGTTGAGCTGAGCGCGCACGCCGACAGGACTGGTCTGCTGGAGATAATAAAAAAGACGCGGCCTGAAACGGTAATATGCGTTCATGGCGACCAGTGCAAAGAGTTCGCGAAAAACATAGAAGAAGAATTCAACATACAAGCATTTGCTCCGAAGAATGGTGAAGTTGTAAGAGTATAAACCTTCTGCGTCATATTTATTCTTATGATAGAGATAGACGGCTCGCACGGGGAAGGTGGTGGCCAAATAATCAGGACATCTGTTGCGCTTTCGGCCATAACAGGTAAGTCCGTAAAAATAACCAATATCAGATCAGGCCGACCAAACCCAGGACTGCAGGCGCAGCACCTTGAGGCTGTGAAAGCCGTGGCGCGGCTTTGCAACGGCAAAACTGACGCAAAACTTGGCGCTACATCTCTTGTATTCGAACCAAGTCACATACAAGGCGGGCATATCAACATAGACATCGGCACGGCCGGCGCGATTTCCCTCGTCCTTCAGGCACTTGCGCTGCCCGCTGTGCATGCGGAAAATCCTGTTACGCTCCGCATATCGGGTGGCACACACGTAAGATGGAGCCCGAGTATGGATTACATGCAGAATGTCTTCTGTTACTACATGAAAAAGCTGGGTATTGATTTTGATATTAGCATAAGCAAATATGGGTTTTACCCAAAAGGCGGCGGAGAGGTTGCCGTAAAGATAACACCGCGCAATCCCAAGAAGCTTGAGCTTACTGAAACTGGAAAGCTGATTAGCACAGAAGTGATAAGCCTTGCAACAGAGGACCTGAAAGCCCGCCAGGTATCAGAACGCCAGATCTCAGGCACCGAGCATTTCATTAAGCTTGACAAAAAATCCGTGAAGTACGTTCCTGCAGCATCGACGGGCTCTGCTGTATACGTCCAGAATATTTACGAAAACTGCGTCCTTGGCGCATCGGCCGTCGGTGATAGAGATGTTACAGCCCAGACAGTAGGCGAAGCAGCAGGGCACGAACTAAAGGATCAGACAGGCTGCGTGGACAAACACATGGCTGATCAGCTTCTGCCATTTCTCGCCTTCGCGCCGGGCAGCAAAATAAGAGTTTCAGAAATAACCGAGCACTGCCGAACAAACATATGGGTCATAGAGCAGTTCGTATCTGTTAAATTTATCGTAGATGAAAAAAATAAGATTATCGAAGTTATGAAAAAATGATCAGTTAGTAGGATGTAAATAATCTCGTTTGGCCTGTTCGACGTACCTGTCCCCAACACTCAATTCTTCCTCAGTTACTCCTTGTCTTCTTAGTACATTTTTGTGTAACTCGTAAACCATTAACGTTATCTCATGTTCATGAGGGACATCTCTGAGCATTCTGACACAACCTGCAACATTCCATGCCAAGTAGTCTTGGTTGTTATCTGGAGACAATTCTATATCAATTCTTAGTGGTTCATCTGCCATATTTTAATGGTATCAAAAACCTTCTTAAGGTTACTTCAAACATTTCAACATTTTGTCAAGCGGTCGCGTATTTATCACGTCTTCTTTCTTTGTCCAGCCTCTTCTTGCTGTGAGAACGCCCAGTTTCATAAAGCCGAGCTGATCAGGCGCGTGCGCGTCCGTATCTATAGCAATCAGGCATCCTGCATCAACTGCCGCTCTTACGCTGACATCATTAAGATCCAGTCTGTTAGGCTGCGCATCTATTTCGAGTATCGTACAAGTTTCTTTCGCTTTGTCGATTATTTTTGGCATGTCCAGAGCTACGGTTTCTCTTCTATCTATCAGTCTGCCTGACGGATGGGCAATTATATCAACGTTCGGGTTATCCATTGCAGCTAGTATCCTTGAAGTATTGTCTTTTTTCAGCGCCGAATGCAGCGACGCAAGAACTATGTCAAGTTTCTTCAGTACGTCATTGCTTACATCAAGCCGTCCGTCTGCGCGTATATCTATCTCAGCACCCTGTAAGATGTGAATATCAGAATGCTTATTGATCTTGTCAATTTCGGCCCGCTGTCTTTCTATTTCCTTTTGACCCATCGCGTTGGCAATTTTCATATTTCCCGCGTGATCCGTTATGCAAATATACTGGTAACCAAGCTGCGAAGCAGCTTGGGCCATTTCCTCCACTGTATTAGAGCCATCGCTCCATTTTGTGTGCATCTGCAAATCGCCGCGAATATCGCGTAGCTCTATGAGTTTAGGCAGTTTGCCGTGCTGCGCCGCCTCTATCTCGCCGCGCATCTCTCTTATTTCCGGCGGGACAAACTGCATTCCAAGTTGCTTGTAGACTTCCTCCTCCGTGTGGCCGGCCACAAATTTATCGCTTTTTAGCAGCCCGTACTCGCTCAGCTTCATGCGCTTTGCTATCGCTATGCGTCTCATCTCTACGTTGTGCTCCTTCGATCCTGTGAAATACATCAGCGCTGAGCCGTACTCCTTGTCCGTCAGCACTCTCAAATCAACCTGCAGTCCGCTGTGCAGGTGCACCGATGCCTTGGTCGGCCCTTTTGCTATAACATCGGCCACGTCCTTCATTTTTGTGAAGAATTCTATCGCCTTGTCGGGTTTCTCTGAAGTAACAAGTATGTCTATATCTCCGATTGTTTCTTTGCCCCTTCGTATCGAGCCCGCAACGTTAACGCGCTCAGCGTGGCCCGATTTCTTCATTTCAGCCACGATTTGTTCGGCTATAGGCACGGCATAGCCCAGCAGCATCCTGCCGCCGCGTTTTTTAGCGTGTTCAATGCTCTGCAAGATGTTTTGTTCTGTCTTCTCGCCGAGACCGGGAACGTTTCGGAGTTTTCCCGACTTGCATGCCTTCTCGAGGTCTTTGATGCTCTTTATTTTGAGCTTCTCGTAAAAAAGTTTTACTTTCTTTGGCCCGATTCCCTCAAGCTCGAGCATGTCGACAAGCCCGGGCGGAAATCCCTTTTTCAGTTCGTCCAGATGTTTTGACTTGCCTTTTTCCAGAAATCCCGCAATCGTCTCGGCTATACCTTTGCCTACGCCTTGCAGATCTTCCAGCTTGCCTTCCTGCCACACAGCTTCGACGTCTTTTGACATCGTCTCGACGGTTTGCGCTGCCCGCCTGTAGGCTATGACCTTGAAGGCTATCTCGCCCTTTATCTCCATGAGGTCTGCTATCTCGTAGAGCAGCGCGGCAACTTCCTGATTTTTCATAATTATAATCTCACTTTAATCTATATAATGCTCCAATGAAATAATTGAATATGCGCGTAATAAAGAAGTTCCCCGAATCGGCCGGGTTTGTATCAAAGACATTCGACGACGTCATAAAAAAGTCAGGAGTCCATTTGCCCTATTCGTTAATAGAATTTCACGTGCGTGACCGCAATACAACAATTATAGAGGACGATAAAGCCGTAATATGCATTGATTGCAATAGCCCGTTCATACCGGAAAAAGACACAAGAGCTCTGTCAACGGCTTTAAGGTTCGAGCTGTTCCGTCTTATGCTACGGCCTGACATGCCGCGGGAAATTGAGGATGTTATTGTTGGCAGGGAAATGATAAAGCAGGGACTGGGTGATGACTTATTCTATTTGTATTACACAATGCTCATGAGAAAGAAACCCGTCTCAATGATAGATTACGTACATGCATCGATACCGTGGATAACCTTTCGTGGCATCGACAACTACAATTCTTCTTTTCTAAAAGAACTGCTTGCCAAGCTGCAGAAAAAGAAGTTCCCCGAGGCGACGAAGCTGCTTAACTGTATGTGCAACGACAAATTCGACAGCGCCGTGAAAGAATACAATAAACTATTTGCGAAGAAGACCTGATGATATCTATAAACATAAGCCGCTGCATCTGATTAGATGCAATTTGTAAAGTACAGGTGGGAAACATCCGGCCTCTCTGGCGAGCCGTTCCTTTCAGTAAGAAAAGACAACACAGTGGGAAAAGTCCGTCTTCTTGATCAGGACGTGAGCATGAAAATTTTCGAAAAGACGTGTATAGGCTACACAAAAAAGACGCGCCATCATCCATGTCCACAGAACAGGCAGGTCGATGACGAGCGCATGTGTCGCGAGTGCATGCTTAATGATGATTTTTTTATGTGCGTCAAGTGTGACGGGTCCGAATGTATAAATGACCCCCAGAGAAATAGTTGTGCAAAGTCAAAGTATTACGTTTATCTTGCGGCGTTCTCAGATGTGCTGAAAGTCGGGATATCCCAAGAACACCGCGTACTTGAGCGTTTGATAGAGCAGGGCGCGGACATGGGGGCAAAAATTGCATTGATTCAGGACGGAAAACTTGTCCGGGAAATCGAGCAAAAGATACGCAGCGAACTAGGCATAAAAGACCGCCTGCGCGGCATAGAGAAGCAAAAGCTGCTGTTTGGCAACCCCAACACGTCTGCAATAAACATCTTCACGGCCTTCGCAAAGCTGCGCAAAAATTTCGGCGAATATTTAATTGGGCCGGAGATTTACAACCTCCAAAGCATTTATCGGATAAACTCCCTGAGCGAGCATCCGAAGCCGTTCAGTTTAGATTATGGTTCGTCAATAGAAGGCAGAATCGTCGCGGCAAAAGGCAACATACTTGTCATGAGAAACAGCGAAGGTCTGCACTCTTTCGACGCGAACAAGATGATAGGATTCCGCACGGAAATGGTCAGCGCCTAAATCATGCTATTTGTTGTCATCAGATGCAGCATCTGTTTTATCATGAAATTGACGCCGCCGATTTTCGGCGAGCCGTGGCCTGGCAGAAGATAATCAACCTCAAGCTGCGAAAGTTTCTTTAACGAGTCTATCATCTGCTCTTTGTCGCCGCCGAGATCTGTGCGTCCTATTGCCCCGTCGAATACGGTATCGCCTGATATGAGTATTTTCTTGGTTTTATCGTAAAGACATATCGATCCTGGTGTGTGGCCGGGCGTAGAGATTACTTCAAAATTAAAATTTTTCGTCTTTATCGTCGAGCCGTTGCGCAGCAGCCTGTCAACAGTCATTATGCGGTAGGTGTGTCCGAACATTTCAGCAAGCGCGCCTTCGCCCGTCTCGACGGCCTTGCGGTCGGCAGGGTGCACTGCTATCTCCAGTTTCAGCCAGTCGCGGAATTTTTTATTGCCGCCGATGTGGTCGAAATGGCAGTGCGTGTTGACGAGCGTCTTTGGATGTGCGCCCAGAAGTTCTATTTCCTTCTTTGTATCGCCGAAATAATTGCCTGTGCCTGCATCTACGAGAAGCGTGCCGTCCACAAGGTATATGTTGCAATCGGAATTAGTTCCGCCGAGAACCTCGATATCTTTACAAACTTGCATAGAATAAGTTAACCTACAAATCTTATTAGCCTTTCCATTCCCTAACTGCGCGTTCGTAGCCCTCTTTTGTACCGATGTCCAGTGCAATGCCGTCATGGATAAAGCCTGAAAGCTGTCCCTGTCTGCACAGGCGGTTGAACAGCTCTTCTATCATTATCTTCCTCTTCGGCACCATGCTGCAGACCTTTTTATCGAAGATGCATAGACCTGCGTTCACGAGCCGCGAGACGTCTGCCGAAAGCCGTGGTTTTTCCTCAAACCTCAGTATCTGGTTGCCGCGCATCTTTACTACGCCGAAATGGCTCGGGTCTTCCGTGGTTGTCAGCATAACCGTAGCGAGTTTCCTTTGTTTTTTATGAAACTCGTAGATTTCGTGTATATTGGGGTCCATCAGCGTATCGGCATTAACCATCAAAAAACTTCCGTCCGTGTAATCGCCCATCGTGCCGATAGCGCCGGCAGATCCAAGCGGTTTATCCTCCGCGAGATAAGTTATCTCAACGCCGTACGCCCGGCCGCTGCCGAAATACTGGCGTATTTTTTCTGCATAGTCCGATGCGATCACTATATTTGTTATGCCGTGAGACCGAAGCATGTCAATATGGTGCTCCAGCGCCGGTCTGCCGGCCACGGGCACAAGAGCTTTGCCGGCGGGTTGTCCGCCGGCCATTATTAGAGCTGTCTCGAGTCCCCCGGACATCGATTTTGCAAGAAGGCTCTCTATAGCATGCGACCTGTTGCGTATTTCCCGCCCGTCGATCATGCTGTCCACGCGCCGCAGCACGTCTTTCTTTATCGTTATCGTAATGCGTTCTACCATGCTTGGAACCTCTTTTACTCGGCTGCTACGTTTCTATCGCTGCACCGTAAAAGTATGAAGAAGTATGAACAATAAACTATAAAAGCGAAAGTCCACGTATATGAGTTAAAGTTTTGGTGATAAAATGTTTCGTTACGGGGATATCAAAATACTTCCAATGAATATAATACCGCTGTGTGTTGAGAATGGTGTTCTATACTGCATGCGAAGAGACGATATAGAAATTACCAAAGGTGATAAGGGTTTTTACAGATGTATTGATAACGAACTTCATAGCATAGATCCTAGTATGCTTCCGCAAGCGGCGAGATTATCTGCGGCGAAGCACTACGGATATTATTTTGATGCTTCTGGGTCCGTTTCTGACAGATAGATTTTCAAGTGATACTATGATACCCGAACACTCCGTGATGCAGCATGCTAATCAGGCTGTTGCAAAAAGCAAGGCACCTGTGCGTATTTCTTTCGGCACGTGCGGTGACAGCGACTACTACACGGACTTTCTGGGCTGGGGCAACGGTATAAATGCTACAATAGACCTCTACTCTTACTGTGAAATTCACAAACTGGATGAAAATAAAATTGTTCTTCGCTCCCTTGAAACAGGCCAGACCATAGAATTCAACTCGCCCAGCGAAATAGATTTCGGCGACCGGTCGCTCAATATGATGAAAGCCGTGGCAAAGCACTACGGAAACAACGGAATAGAAGTAATAACTCATACAGACGCACCTCTGGAGAGCGGACTTGGTGGCAGTGCTTCTCACGCCGTATCAATGATACGCGCATTCAACCAGCTTAACGGCATAGAGATGACGGACGAGAAAGTAGCGCGGCTTGCCTATCACATAGAGCGTAACGTCCTGGCTATAGAAGGCGGATACCAGGACCAGTGGGCTGCTGCATACGGCGGTATGAACTACATGCACTTCACAAAAGGTGCAGTACAATTAACACCCGTGAAACTTACTGGCCGCGAACTGGAAGAGCTTGAAAATAGTTTGCTGCTATTCTACGTGCCCCGCGAAAAGAGCGGATCTGCACTGCACGCAGAGCAGAGAAAGAAAGCAAAAGACAGCGTGGCAATACTAAATATCAAGCGTGAAAACGTGATGAAAATGAGGGCTGTTCTTGAGTCAAGAAAATTCTCCGATATAGGCGATATAATGCACCTTGATTGGAAAGTCAAGAAACTTACTGCGCCCGATATAACAAACCAGAGGATTGATGAAATTTACAACGCGGCTATGGAAGCCGGTGCACTGGGAGGCCGTTTCATAGGTGCCGGAGCAGGCGGGTCTGCTATGTTTTTCTGTCCAGGCAAAACAGAAAACGTCACGCGGGCCCTGGAAAAACTGGGCGCAAGACCAATAAGGTACAGGTTCGAGCGCAGGCACGAGTCAAGAGACTACAGGGAGACAATAAAAGATCGCATAATGGAGGAAGCCGCGCTTGTCGACAGCATGCTGCACGACCCGAAATTGATAGAAAGTGTGCATAACATTGCAAACAGTGTAGTCGAGTGTTACAAGAACGACGGGAAGATAATTGTATTCGGCAACGGCGGTAACGCAGCAATAGCCCAGGACATGGTAAGCGAGATGGTTAACATGATGAAGATACCTAACAGGCCGATGCTGAACGGTATCGCGCTTACTGTTAACACATCCATAATGACCGCAATATCAAACGACTCGTCGTTCGATAACGTATTTGCGCGCCAGATCGAGTCCCTTGCGGATGCGCGCGATGTAGTTATAGGAATGAGCACAAGCGGCAAAGCCGTCAATGTAATGAACGCTTTGAAGAAAGCCAAGGAAAAAGGTGCCACGGTTGTTTACATCACAGGAAAAGACGGAGGTATGATAAGCCGTGTGTGTGATCCAATAATAGATTTCTCCGTGAAGATACCACACACAAAGACCGAGCGTATACAGGAAATGCACATGATGGTAGGGCACATAATATGCGAGCTCGCAGAGCACGAGTTGTACGGCAAATGAAGGCTGTTTTTCTTGACAGGGATGGGGTAATAACTAAGGATCCCGGATTCAACCGTTATGACCGTCTCGAACTTCTTCCAGGCGCAGCCGAGGCGATAAAACGTCTAAATGAAAAATACATTGTAATAGTTGTTACAAACCAGCCTGTTGTTGCGCGCGGAATCATGACCGAAGACGAAATCAGGTCAAGGCATGAAAGACTTGCTGCGGAGCTTGCAAAGCATGGCGCGAAAATAGATGCATTTTATTTCTGCCCTCATCATCCGGAAAAGCATCACGCTGATATTCCTGAACATGCAATGAAGTACAGGATAGAATGCGCCTGCAGGAAGCCCGGAACCGGTATGATCGATCAGGCGTGCAAAGATTTTGACATAGACCTCCCGGGGTCTTTTGTCGTCGGCGACCGCGCCTCTGACATAGAAATGGGCAAAGCTGCAGGCTGCAGGACAATTTTTATTGGCGGCGGAGAAGCCGATTATGTTGCATCCGGGATACTCGACGCTTCAAAAATAATAAATCCTGACGTGACGGCTGTAATACTCGCGGGCGGAAGAGGTGAGCGTCTCAGGCCGCTTACCGATACTATGCCCAAGCCGATGATAAAAATAGCAGGCAAGCCGGTGCTTCAGCATCAGATTGAAATTCTTAGAGATGCCGACATCACTGACATAGTTGTTTGCGGCAGCTACCTGATTGACAATATAAAAGAATATTTCGGATCTGAGTGGGAAGGAGTGCATATAGAATACCCGGACGAGCCGGACCGGCTGGGCAGCGGCGGGGCAATCAGAAATGCGTATAAGTATCTAAAAGATGCTGACCGTTTTATTATCATCAACGGCGACAAGATGATAGGGAAATTTGATTTCCGCAGGATGATCGAGTTCGACCTGCAAAAGAAATGCTTCGCTACTGTTCTCGTCCGTGAAACTGATCACCCTTTAGACAGCGACATAATCAGGCTGGAAGGAGACAGAGTAATACAGTTCATAGGCCGCGGGCAGGACTTGTACAGAACGTCCAATTCAGGAATAATAATAGCAGGACAATCCCTGATCAAGTTAATACCCGAAGGTGTAAGCAATATAGAAAAGGATATTCTGTTCCGTCTTGTCGGGGAAAAGGACATATACGGCTTCATGCTGCCAAGTGGCTGGTTCGTCAAGGACATGGGCACGCCTGAAAGGCTTGCTTCTGTCAGGGCAATCTTTGAAGTTTCTTAAACACTTGGGAGAGTTTTATAGCTATGAAAATACTTGTCACAGGCGGCGCGGGTTTCATCGGCTCCAATTTAGTCGAACGGCTTGTGGCCGACGGGCACGACGTGTCCGTGCTTGACAACTTCTCGCTTGGTACTGTGGGAAACCTGTCCGGTGTGGATGTAGAGATAATAAAAGGCGACATACGCGACGAAAAGCTTGTCGCCAGCGCCACGAAAGGCATCGACATTGTTTTTAACCAGGCAGCCGCGTCGGCATCCCCGATGTTCAAGACGAATCTCCGCGATGCCGTGTCAGTAAACGTGGACGGGTTCATAAACATTCTGAATGCGTGCCGCGACAACGGCGTGAAGAAACTTGTCTACGCATCGACCTCGTCCATATACGGCAATCTAAAACCTCCTGTTAATGAAGACTCTGAAACGCCTCCGCTTAATTTCTACGCCTCGACCAAACTGATAAATGAGCACTTCGCGGCGCTGTTTTACAGGGAATACGGACTTGACAGTGTAGGCTTCCGCTACATGAGCATTTACGGGCCTAACGAGAAATCCAAGGGAAATTTTGCCAATCTTGTGTCGCAGTTTATCTGGACAATGCAAAAGGGTCAGCAGCCCGTTATCTACGGTGACGGCAGCCAGTGCCGCGAGTTTACTTACATCGCCGACGTTGTTCAGGCAAATATACTTGCCATGAAGAAAGGGCGAAACGATATATTCAACATCGGCACGGGCAAGACCACATCACTTAACCAGCTCGTTGAAACGATAAACACGTCGCTTGGCACAAAAATAAAACCGAAATACGTCAAGAATACGGTAAAGAATTACATATCCGTACAGTTGTCGGACATATCCAAGGCCAGAAAGGTTCTTGGGTACAGCCCGAAATACGACCTGGAAAAGGGTATAAAAGAGATCATTTCTTCGCAGCGCGTTTGATTATGTTTACCATATTCGCCGTGAATGCCGATATGTCGTATTTTTTTGAAGTCGAAATTATGTAGCGCCTGTTCCACTTTATCTTTTCCGCTCTGGCAACAGCCCTGTTTAACGAATCCGCGTTCGGCTCGAAAAATACCCCGTTCTTGCCGTCTGTTATCGTCTCGGTAAATCCTCCTTCTTTTACGGCTATGCACGGCTTGCCGGAGGCGTGGCTTTCCAGCGGCACGAGACCGAGATCCTCGTCAACGGCGGCTATGATTGTTGCGCGGCACGTAGCGTACAGCTCCCGCATCTTATCGTCGCTTACGCGCCCGAGGAACCGTATGTTGTGGCAGCCCTCTGCCAGACGCTTCAGCCGTTTCTCGTCCGGTCCGCCGCTTGCTATAAGCAGCGCGCGGTTATTTTTCTTGAACGCCTCTATAATAATATCTATTCTTTTCAGCGGATCAAGCCGCGATGTAGACAAGTAAAACCCTGCGTCTTTCTTGCAGTAAAATTTTGTCGTGTCAAAACCAGTGTACACCGCCGTTGATTTCCTGTACAGGCCGCTGCCAAGATATCTCAGCAGCCTGTTCCTTACGTTTTCGGAGTTGGCGCAAATACTGTCAAAGTGCCGCATGTCTTCCTCGAATAACGGCCTCCATTTTTTGATGAACCTGTCGAAAAAGAACCTCCCGACGGGATTCATCCTGTCGGAATAGTAC
>Ga0209542_10012384_pt1 | contig 14929 bp, 15 predicted proteins | sample RifCSPhighO2_01_FD_184028 | JGI IMG/M metagenome (GOLD analysis project Ga0209542, IMG submission 184028) | Soil microbial communities from Rifle, Colorado - Rifle CSP2_plank highO2_0.1 (SPAdes) (version 2) | ecosystem: Environmental > Terrestrial > Deep subsurface > Rock core/Sediment ...
TCGAATACGGTCCCATGCGGCAAGGCGGGCTTCTTTATCCATCATAGAAATAACAGTAGGGGACTGCTTTGTTTTTCCGGTGCGACGATTCACTGTAGCTGCTTTACTCATACGTGCATAATACCACCGGTGCTGATGAAGAAGCAATGGAACTGTCAAAAAGTCCGACGTGAGCGACGGCACCACAATCCCGCTGCAGACCAGCAAAACCACCCTCACACTCGTAACGTGCCCGTCCGTCCGTCTTGTCCCGCCGCAGCCTTGCTGCGCTTCGAAGCCTTGTGCGGAGTGGGGTGCGAAGGAGGGCGACACGCTCACCGCCACCTTCGTCGGCACAAACTAATCGAAGTCGAAATAGGCCACTATTGACAGATGGTGTGAAATGTGATACTATTAGACGCGGAGCATAGGCTCTGGCTCAACCAGTCGGTTGGGTCGTACCCACCCTAGAGTCTGTCCAAAGGAGACGGAACATGCGTACCTCGACAACGATTGATAACATCCGAGTGCACTTCCACGGCAATCAAGGCCTGAAAAATGGCCGCGCCGAGGGGGCCCGCTACGACTACGTCGAAGACCCGGTAACGGGTCGCGCCGGCGCAACCGCCTTAGTGTTTGGCAACAAACCCAAGGGTAGCAAGCTGGCTAAGGGATCAAAAGCGCTGTTCGCAAAGGAAGGCGCTGTCCTCCCTATGCGCAGCGGCAAAATCCTCCTGGCGACACCCGTCTTTGAGAAGGTCGCGGGCACCGAAAGGTGGATGCTCGATACCTACGACAAGAAGGTCGTTGACATCGTCGTCGGCCGCACCGGCCTCGACTGGGAGCAGGGCGACACGGGCAACCACAAGCAGCGGCTCGAAGTCAAAGACGGACCCGGCCTCTGGCCGCACGGCATCGTGCCGTACGACAGGGACTTGATCGAGATGATCAAGCAGGAGTCCGCCGACCTGTTCGAGGAGCTCGTTGCAGCCGAGCCGCGGCTGGCGTTGCCGAAGTCCAGCAGCGACGTTCGGCGGATCGGTGATCTGCTGAAAGGCAAACGCTGGCTGCCGACAATCGAGTGCGCAGACTATGGCCTCGGTGCATACCGGGTGGGCCCGAAAGGGATCTACTATACCCTGTATGTGGACGGTCGCGTGTCGCAAGTTCGGCGGAACGCTCAAGGAGACCTCGACGAGGTTTTCATGGGTTCGGCGATGCGCAAGATGGTCGAGAATCTGTTGCGCAAGCAGCAGGATCGGGAGCGGGCAGCGGCGATTGCGGCGGCCGAGGCTGCAAAAGTCGCTAAGCGCGATCGACGCATTCTCGCGGCAGGCGGCGATGTGGACGAGGCGGTCCGCGAGGATAATCTTCGTGCGAACGAACGGCCGCAATAAGGCGTAAAGCCAATCTACCGTCCAATCGTCCCTCAACATAACAAGCTCTTTCAACCTGAAGCGGTCTCCAAGGCCGCTTCAATTTTTTATGATATTCTTAAACCAATGGAAGACTTGGATTTGCAGCGACGGCGAAAGACATTTGCGGATCGTGCAAAGGAGGCGATGAATCGCATCAGGGGAGAATCAACTGTAGGAACTGCTAAAGGAAAAGAACCTGAGTTTTTTGGATTCGATGAATCTGAAGAAGAGATACCGGAGCCTGCTAATATTGGCGACACAGCAGTTCACCCCGAAGTTGTTCAAGCAGCCTTGCCTGAGGATGATACATCCGAAGGCGGGTTAAGCGGTAGACAATTCTATCAAGACCTTGTTGATGCCCCCGGAGGTGCAGTACAGAAATTTTATGACGAAGACGGCAATGAAGTATCGCCCAAATTAGAAGCGCGTCTGTGGGAACACATGGGCGAGCGAATTCCCGGAGTGCCGGACATCTTACCTTTGTCAGAGCGACCGGTGAGACCTGGTGCAGGAAGAGGCGGTGCTCCGGGTCCCGAAGCTGCGGGAGGAACCGATGTGATAGCGAATGATGAAGATCTTCATCGTGCACTTTTCGGGGATAACCCAGAACTAATGGAAGAATCCGAACTTGATGCTCCGGCGAGCGGTCGCCATGGCATCGAGAGGCCATATGGACCGGGCGAATTAGAAGATGCTAAGGCAAACTTGCTACATACCTTAGAGCGAGTTTCAGCCGCGCATCCCGATATGGTCACGTCAGAACAGCAAACTGAATGGCAGCGCAGAATAACCGAAGCGCAAAATCCGCAGGATATTGTAGGACTCGTTCGACAAATGCGATCCACAAGATCGGCGGCCGAAGATATTGAGTCGCGAGATCTGGGAGATATTTCAAGAGAAGGATTAGCGCGTCGCGGCGTTCAAACGGATGAAGCGCCTACTCCAGAACCACCTTCGCCGCCTGGCGGTAGGCCACCAGAAGCAGCACCACCACCTCCATCAGGACCACTCGGTGGCGATGCGCCGACACTGAATGCCGAGACGATACGCAGGCCGGTTATTCCAGGAGGCCTAAAGGCCGAGGTGCCGTCTTTCATGGGCGGGTTGGATGCTCTTCAACGTCGAGCAGAACCAATCACGCGAAGCGAAGTGCCACCACTCGGGGTTATTTTTTCTGATCCCGTGAAGCAGATGAATTTTTATAAACTCGTCGACCTGAAAGGTCAACGGCACCTTGTCGAACGCTATGCGCGTATGGCAGCCGGAGATCACAGCGGCGAGGCCATGCGACCGGGCGATATCGAAACGCTGGACAAATTGCGCGTTGAATTTGACAGACGCAGTAAATTCTCAGAGGAGCTCCGTTCCAATTTGAAAGAGGCGGACATGCTGCAGATTTTACAGACAGAGCCATCATTGAAATTCCTTATTGCTGGTGTCGGCCCTGAGCGAGCTACCGAACTCATCAATCAGCATATGGAGTCGGTGGTGATGCAGCTTGAGGATAAAGACTTGGATACGGCGGTGAATGCCCAGCGGGCACTCATTTACATTCGCAAACAACCTGAATACCTCGAAATTCGTGATCATATCCGAGAGAAAATGAAGAATGAAAATCTTGAAGTCGAAAATATTAAATGGCACGAATTGAATCCAACTTTGGAAAAAGACTTTTTGAAGGGCAGCTGGTTTCAGCGTATTAAAAATCCACGCCAGACCGTGGCAGCAATAAATACAGATATAAATATCATAGGCAAAATTTTGGGGGCTACTATTTCGTTCGATCACAAATTGCAATCTGATGTGGCTCAAGAAGCTCTTGGGGACCCGCGCGTCACTGGGCCGACAATTGATAGTCCAAACAATGCGCAGGAATATCAAACCGAACGTGAAAAGTTAACGCTTAAATCCTTGGAAGAAACTAAGCTGCCTGAATTCAAGCGAAATTATTTTGCGACATACGGCAGAAATTGGAACGAAGATTCGCCTGAAGTGCGGAAGAAAAACTTTTTTGATAAGAGTATCATCGAGCCCGAAACAAAAAATCGCGCGCATCGCGGATGGTTTGGTGCGATGCTCGCCGCATTTATGAAGTTGATGCTGGACAAAGCCTGGAAAGACGAAAGGCTCGATAGTAGATTTAGAGAAAATTGATTATGGAATACGACACATTGCTCGACATGTATACGCAGCTGGCCGCCTTCGCTGATCAGGGAGATGAACAGGGTGCACAAGACTTGCTCGCACAGCGTTTCAAAGAGCTGCCTGAAGATGTGCAAGGGGAGCTCGCGGTGCGCATGTATCTCTCTGCGGTTGAAAATAAGGTTCAGGAAGAGGATGTGCTTCATGGGATACAAAAGGAGGGGCTCGCTACACTGGAGGCGTTGGAAATACTCAAAAAAGAGTTGGAAAAGAAGGGTGAAGCGGGGGGTGAAGCGGGGGGTTGACAAGGAGATTTAAAGTGATATAATCTCAACGAAGCTGCACGCATAGTCTGTGCGTCGAGCAGCTGCGCTCTCTGGGAGATGAAATAATGAAGAGATTTTTTTGCGCGGCGGTCGCCGCGCTTGCGCTCATGGCGGCATCGGCCTCGGCCGATGCCGGATGCAACCCGCGTTACCAGCGGTGCCCCCCCAATCCGGGTCCCGCCATGATCGGCGGAATTATCGGCGGATTCGTCGGCGCGACAATGGCACCGCAGCGACCACAGCATCGTCCGCCGCCGGCGCACTACGCGCCTCCGATGGTCGTGTACCGCGATGCGCCGATGATCCGTGAGGTGCGGCGGCAAGACCGCTGCATCTGGCGCAGGGACGGCGTTATCGTCCGTGTCGACCAAGGGTCGTGTGCGGCCGAAGGCACGTGGGCAAATCTGCCCTCGTCGCCGCAGCCGCGTGCGCCGATCTATCGCTACCGGCAATATTGACCGGCGGCTCGGACGGACGCGAGATGAGCTTAGTGCTCGTCCGCGTCCGTCACCACCTTTTCAAATTTCGCGAACGTCTGTTTGTGCGCTCAAAGCACCCAAACAGTCCTTCACGATGTGAGGGCAATTGTTCTCAACACGTGCGTTCGGAATCGATCCAACGCAAATAGGGGAGTTAAGCAAAATGCGTAGCTTCGCGTTACGTTATCTGACGACCGCTGGCCTCTTGGCAGTGCTTGCTGTATTGCTCTGGCACAAGGACCCGCTCTATATCGCAACGGGCGCCTACAACACCTTCATCGTCTTGCCGCAATCGATCCAGCTCGCAATCGCTGGCAGCTTCCTAGTCATCCTCTGGTTGATCGGTGGACGGCTGATCACGAACGCGATCATCATGATCGCGATTGTCTTCTTCGTCCCGGACATCGGGTTCGCCTGGTGGCGCTCGGCGCTGTTGGACATTGCGGATGCGATCGCCAAGGGTGACCGCCATACTGCCGCGATGGTCTATGCAAAAGGAAGCCACTATGCATCGGTGGCCGCGTACCTGCTCGTGCTGCTCGTCGCACTGCGGCTGTGGGTCGTCGTGCGGCGCGGAGTACAGCGGAAGCGGCTGAAGACCTAAAAGCCCAACAGCATGCCTGCGCCCGCCGCGTTCGTCTCCCTCAAACCCCGCCGCCTTGGCTTGTCCTTGGCGGCGGTTTCTTTTTTGACTTTTTAATAATTTATGCGATAATTTTCCCGCCTAAATCGCGAAAAGAGTAATCGCGTGCGGTTGCTCTTTGTAACTTCTTAAACCAACGAACGCTTGGAGGGATCATGATTCGCCTGGCTTTTTTCCTCGCTATGCTCTGTGGCGTCGCCGCGACCTACGCGTACACACACTTCGGCCAGCTGGTCAAAGAGGCGAATAGCAACGCCACCGTGGACCCAGTCTACGGCTGGGTACTCCTCATTGGCGAAGTCGTCGCCGCTACACTATTGTTCTTGTGGCTGCTGCACCGGCTTCTCGGGTCAAAATTCGGCCGCTACCTCTGGTGGGAAAATCGCGATCTTCCGGGCCCGACCCGCGATGCTGCCTCAACGGCACCCGTGTCCGCCCCAACGGCAGAAGTCGCTGTTGTAAAAAGAGGACGCTTTCACCAGGGACGCGTCTTCTGGGTTACTACCGGCGCCTTGGTGTCGGTGTTGTATGGTGGTGCCCTGCTCGGATTATTTATTGTCGTCTACGATAAGCACTACTATGATCCACGCATCGTGGGTAAGCTGGTGATTCCATGGGCATTTGTGTCGATGGCGGTGATTCTCACGACCGTCGCCGCAATGATTGCACGTCATCACCTTCAGGGATGGGACGTTTTCGTCGGTCAATGGACATCCCGCGCGATCGGTACGGCTTGGGGGATCACGGTTTTCGGCGCGATAGCCCTCTACAATATCAATCTCGATGGACTCATAATCCTCGGGTTAACGCTGGGGCCCATCGTCGCCAACCAACTGTTCATCGAGGTCAGCAAACAAATGATCGCGGCTGCCCGGGACGAACAGTAGTCCGCCTCTAGCGCGGCGCCCTTATCGCGACAACGGCGCATGTTCGGACGTAAGAAACTCTCACTTGGGGCAGGCCTGGAGGACCTGCCCTTGACTTTTTATAAAATCAAGATAAAATGCTGACAGGATCGATCTGTTTTGATCCATCGAAATTCACCTTATGGAGTGGACAAAATGGAACGTGCACATACGACGACTTTGGTTATCTTGGCTGCGTTTGTGACAGGACTTTTTGTCCTCGCAAACGTGGTTGCCGCGCTCTTCTTCATCTATGCGACGACGAACCTGGCGTGGATCCAGTGGATGTCGCGCTATTGGGCGGATCTTTGTTTCGCCTACGTGCTGTTCCAATTCATTCCGGTCATTGTTGCGTTCTCGATCAGCGAAAAAGAGTACAGGGTGGATCGCTACACAACGCCTTTTGCGGTCTTGACTGCACTTGGCATGATTATCCTGTTTGCTTTCTTCGTCAGAGGCGGACCAGATGGGTGGCAGATTACCAGGTACACTGGCTTCGCCGCACTTTTGGACCTGCTCTTCGTCGCGGGAATGTGGTATATGCGTCGGGATGCGCGGCTCGCGGCACGTTAGGTGGCCTAGCTGCCAGCGCAACTCCATAAAATCGTTCTCAAGCGCCACTAGGAAAGGGCGAAAGCGGGGCGAAAGCGGGGCTTGACAAAGGCCTCGTTTTTGTTATAATCTACGAAGTAACCCTTCCGCTTTTGTTTGGAGACCGAGATGGAAAAGGGAATAGGAATAGGAGTCGGCATTGTCGTCGGCTTCATCATGATCGGCTTCATCGGTTATTTTGTGTACCTCGCTGCAGTGGGCGCCAACACGCTTTCTGGCCGCAGCGACTCGTACATGCCGCGACCGCCCGTCGGCGCTTCCGCTGCCGCCCGCACCGACGACGGCTGGCGTAACCACTCGCTCGGCATGCGCCCCCAGGGCGCATACCCTTGCACGAAGCCCGTCGGCGGCGTGATGAAAACCGGCTACTGTTGGCCCTAGCGATCTTTCACCTCTCACCGGAAGCGGCGGCATGAGACCCCGCCGCTTCCACCACTACCTTTTTAATCTTGCGACAATCCGATGCGACTCGACTATCTAATCAGTTGTCGAATCGCGCCGGACTCTCGCAAGGAGTCCATCTCTAGCGAGAGATGCAACGCCAAAGCGAAAGCTGCGGCACCCTGATCATTGAGGAGGAAAGAAATGAAAACTACGCTTATCGCGGCTGCTTTGATTGCCATGTTCGCGGTTTCGCCGAGCTTTGCCCAGCAGGACACGCCTCTGCCGCCGCCAGCTCCGTTGACTCCGCCGCCCGCGGACGCCCCGAAAGGGCCACCGAAAAACTTCGCCCCGTCGGCAGCTTCGGCTGATGCCAAGTGCAAGCCGGTTATCTTCACGCGCGAAGATGTCGGCGATCTCAAGAACTTCACCGTCACGGTGAAGGGGGATTTGGAGGTCATCAAGGCCTGCAATCCCGACAAGAAGATCGACCGCACTGGCAACGGTACGCGCATCGCGGTCAGCTACGACAGCGGCGCCGTGATCGCACTACCCGAGTCGCTCAAGGACTCGAGCGCCCACGTCGGCCTTTGTGTCAATGACCCAACCGGCGATGTCGCGGACGCCGTGATCTACAAAGGCACGTGGACCGGCGGCGTGCCGGAGCGCGTCGATCTCAAAAAGCTCGACGACGCGTTCTACAACAAGCCGGCGTCGCTTGCTGTTTGCCGCAAACTGACGGCGGAGCGCAAGTTCCACTAACGGAACCCTCGCGCGGCACACTTCTTCGTTCACATGGTAAGCCCTCTGTCAACAAGCCCTCTGTCAATACTTGACAGAGGGCTACATCTTTGTTATACTTGCCTTATTATTGGTGTTTTTGGTATTAGCGGTTATTTTAGTCAGGCTCATAATAATTATGAAAAACTTCACGAAATATTCTGTTCTCAGCATGCTCTTTGTGCTTATTTCTGCTACGCCGTTCGCTGTTGCGCATGCGCAGTACGACATGGGCTATGACTACGGAGGTGATTCCGGCTACGACATGGGCTACGATTACGGCGGAGACTACTCCTCGTATGATTCGTATGACATGGGCTATGATTACGGGGGTGATTCCGGCTACGACATGGGCTATGACTACGGTAGCGGTTCATCCTATGACATGGGATACGACTATGGGGACACATCGTCCTACGACATGGGTTACGATTACGGTGACGGCAACTTCTCCGCAGACAGTTCAGGGAATTTTTCCGAAGATTGTACTTACTTCTGCTCTGGTAATTTTTCAGCCGATTGTACCTACGACTGCGCCGGCAATTTCTCAGCTGATGACACGTTCGGTAACTTTTCTGCCGATTCAGGGAACTTTTCAGCAGATGCGGGTAACTTTTCGGCCGATTATGAAACCTGCTACGACGATTGCTATTCTGCGCAAACAAGTTCGTCGTACACATCTCAGACACCGTACTACAGCTCCAACTGTGACTGCTACGCTTCACAGCCTAACTACTCCGCATCGAACGCTTCGACTTACCGCGCGAGCACAATGCCGACATACGCATACAATGCGATCCCGACATACGCACAACAGTACATCCCGAGCTACGTGTATGCTCCGACGCCGAGCTATCCGTCTCGCCCACAGCCGACGTATGCTGCTGTCTCGACTCCGGCTCCGACCTACAACACGAATACCAACGCAAACACCAACTCCAACGTCAACATGCCGACCGCAGTTGCCACCGCAACAGCAACCAACGGCGACAACATAAACACCAACCTTGCCTCGACTGGCGCGATCACCAACACCTTCGCCCCGGTCATCAACGTGAATGGTGCCGAGCGACAGCGCCCCGCGCAGTACGAATTCCCGCGCCCGGTGTGCACGATCTACTCTTCGGGTAGCTACAATCAGAACACCCTCACCTGGAGTTCGCAGAACGCGACGACTGCGTACATCTCACCGAATGTCGGTAATGTACCGGTCAATGGCGCCCGCACGGTCTACACGCAAGGCTACACGACCTACACCCTCACGGTGACGGGGACCGGTGGAAGCGCAACCTGCCAAACGGCAGCCAACTATGCGCCTTCCTACACCGTTGCTCCGACGTATCCGGTCGCCTCGACTCCGGCTCCGTACGTCGCGCTCTCGCAGATTCCGTACACGGGCTTTGATTACGGCCCGATGGGCAACGCCATCTACTGGAGTGGCATCCTCGCCTTCGCAGCCGCCGCTGGATACCTGCTTGTATACGGCATGCCAAAATTGGCCTTCGCAGGATTTGCCCGCAAGGAAGAGAGCCCCATTAGAGAGGCTTCGCCCTCTAACGGGGCAGGCACCAAAGATGAGGACATCGCGGAAGTCTTTCAGAGCTCGATTGTGCCCGCTACAGAACTTGTACTTCCGATAGCGACGAGCTCACATGCCGGTCTTACGAGCGACGCGATGATCATTGATCGCTCGAATGGCACTCCTCGCATTGTGATTGCCCGAGCGTAAAGAATTCGTTGAGTGCCGCATGCTGTAAGGCATCCAAAGTGGAAACAGCGCCGCCCCGAAGGGGCGGCGCTGCATTTGGAATCATTTAAAAATGCGCCTTCTGTTCTAGCTTCGATACTCGAACTTCCAATTGTTTTCGTTTATCCACCTCGTGATTTTCAAACGCACCGAGTTTGGATTCTACTCTATTCACTTCCTCCCGTACGATTTCTCTGACTCGTTGTTCGGTAGGACGCTCGTCAAGTTTCTCATCAACGATTTCTAACCTTTCGTCAATGCTTTCAACTTTCCCTTTGATGTATGTAAACATCTCGATGATGTCTTTCATATTCTTATCCATGCATTCATACTACCACAAATTGTTTTTGTGCAATATGACGAATCCACACAAAGCCTTTGGAATATCTGCGTTTCCTGTTTACGATAGGGTAATGACCAAAGTCTTGGTAGGAGAGGACGATCAGATGCTCTCTTCGCTCATGGTACGCCGCTTGCAGGCGGAAGGGTATGAGACGGACGCCGCATACGACGGCGATGAGACGATCAAAAAGGTAGAAGAGTGGAAGCCGGATCTTTTGCTGCTCGACATTTTGATGCCCGGCAAGACGGGGTACGATGTCTTGGAAGAGCTCCGCAAGACGACGGTGCACGCCGATCTGCGCGTGGTGATTCTTTCCAATCTTTCCGCGCCGGAGGATGTGGAGCGCGCGAAGCAGTACGGCGTCTTCGACTTTCTGGTGAAAGCCAACACGACCCCGGCCGAGGTTGCCGATAAAGTAAAGAGCTTGATCCCGCCGACAGCCAAATAGTTCGCATGACCGATGCCTCGACGCAGCAGCCCATGGGGAAAGCGATCAAGCGCCGCGCGCTCCTCTTCCCGCTCACGCTCAAGGCGCTTGTGGTCATTCTCGTGTCGCTCGCGCCGCTCTGTATCATAACGCTGATCGCAGCGGGCGCGTTCAGTATTCCGCAGATGCCGCTCTCATTTTTGCGCACGGGCGTTGCGCATATCGGCGCGTTTTCGATTTCCGTTCCTATCTTAGTCATTCTTGCATCGGTCGCGCTCGGACTGGCCTCCGGGCTTTCGCTCGCCAATCTGTTGTTCATCCGTCCTGCGAGGCGTCTCTTGTCGTGGCTTGCCGAATTACGCCGCACGGATTTCAAGGTTGTGCCGCCTTTGCCGCATACGGGGGCGGATGAGATAGGGGAGGCGGGTGTAGAAATAGGGCTTGCCGCGCTCAAGTTTTCCCGCGGCAAGGAACAAACGGAGGACTCGATGGAGCAGCGCTCGCTCTTCATCACGACGGCCGCGCACCAGCTGCGGACACCGCTCACGGCGCTCTCGTGGACCGTGGAGACGCTCCAGCGCCCCGACACTACGCCGGAGGAGCGTGCAGCGCTGATGGCGACCGTGAGCGAGAGCCTCTCGCGCATGCGGCTCGTCATCGAGCACATTTTGGCGAGCGCCAATGTGGAAGAAGGGAAGTTCGGGTACGTGTTCGAATCCGTCGACATCGTGCCCATCATCGACACGCTCGTCAAAGAATTCCGGCCCGTTTCCGAAAAGCAAAACGTGTCGCTATCTTTCCGACATGACGGCGCGTTCCCCGTCTTCGCCGACAAGGAGCGCATCGCGCTCGCCATCTCCGATCTTATTGCAAATGCTTTGCAATACACGACTCCCGGGGGCAGCGTTGTCGTGGCGGCGATTCCGGCGGGCCCCGCTAGAGGCGATGCCGAAAGCGGGGCGGGCGAAAAATTGGAAATCTCGGTGCAAGATACGGGCATCGGCATTTCCGAAGCCGAGCGGCCGCTCATTTTCAACAAACTCTACCGCGGCGAGCGAGCGCGGCACATGCGGCCCGACGGCTCGGGCCTCGGGCTCTATCTCGTGCGCAATATCGTCGAAAAGCACAGCTCCGAGATTACCGTTGACTCCACGGAAGGGAAAGGCACGCGCTTCTCGTTTTTCCTCAATTCCAAACGCGAGGGACTTTCTTCTTAGCTTCGGTTTTCGATTTCGGCCTTAAGGCGCAGGATAATTTCTTGGATCGGGAGCGCGCCTATTTTTCCGGCGCGGCTTTCGAGCGTTGCGGTTTCCGTTCCCATCTCCTCATCGCCGACGACGAGGAAGTATGGCACCTTCATGGTTTTGGCGGCGCGAATGCGTTTGCCCAGCGTTTCGTTCGACATGTCGAGCTCGGCGCGGATGCCGACACCGATGAGTTCCTCGGCAATTTTGTGCGCGTATGCTGCTTGTTTTTCGGATACCGGAAGCACGACGATTTGCACGGGGGAGAGCCACAGCGGCAGTGCGCCGGCGAGGTGTTCGAGCAAGACCGCGGTGCATCGCTCGAGGGAGCCAGTGATCGCGCTGTGGATCATGACGATGCGCTCGTGCTGACCTTCTTCGTTGACGCACGTGAGATCGAAGCGCTCGGGCAAATTCATGTCGAGCTGGATGGTGGCCACTTGCCACTCCCGCCCTGCAGTGTTGGTCGCCATAAAGTCAAGTTTTGGCCCGTAGAGGGCGGCTTCACCATGGCCTTCGAGGTAGTCGGCGCCGCGCTCTTCGGCGATTTCGCGGAGTTCATTTTCGGCTTTGTCCCAGATTTCGGGTGTACCCAAATATTTGTCCGGCTCATCCAAATGGCGGAAGGAGAGCCGCACGCGCAGCGAGAAGCCGAAGTTTTTATAAAACGAGTCGACGATGTCCCAGATCGTATTGAACTCGCTTTTGATTTGACTGGTGCGGCAAAACACGTGACTGTCGTCCTGTGTGATCGAAAGCACGCGCGTGAGGCCGCCGAGTTCGCCCGATTGTTCGTCGCGATAGACGACCGTGGTTTCCGCATAGCGCTGCGGCATTTCGCGATACGAGTGGGGCTTGCGATTAAAAATCTGCGTGTGGTGCGGGCAGTTCATCGGCTTCAAGGCATATTCGCGACCTTCGCGGCTGGTGATGCGGAAGAGCTCTTCGGCGAATTTGTCCCAATGGCCCGATTTTTCATACAGCTCCTTTTTGGTGATGTGGGGGATCGCGACTCGGCTGTAGCCCGCTTTTTTACGGAGCTCCCATACGAAGGCGTCAAGCTCGCCGCGCACGATCGCGCCGCGCGGGGTCCAGAGGGGAAGCCCCGGCCCCACCAGATCGGAGAAGGTAAAAAGGTCGAGCTCGCGGCCTAAGCGGCGGTGGTCGTCGGGCGGCAGTGTTTGATCTTCGGACATCTGAAAAATATAACAGGGAAGCGCTGCATTCGCCAATAAAACAAATCGGCCCGCGCGAGGCAGGCCAATCTCCGTTTAGGAATATGGAAATGTGCTCGAAGCTCGGTTCACGATCAGGCGGCGTGACTGATCGAGTTCGTCAATGGCATTGGGGTCGTCAACGGCGCGAGCTTGCGTGCTGCCAGGTCGTAAAACTCGGCGATCTTTACTAGATCATCCGTCACCTTTTGGCCATTTGCGACGCGGCGCACGTTGCGAACGATGTCGCCGAAGGTGCGGTACAGACGGCGATCGGAACGGGGGAGACCATTAATCTCGCCGCGTGCGTTGATTACGGCAAACTGCCGACGAGTCCGCGTGCGGCAATCTGCGAAATGTACCGGATTGTCGCCGCGGATGTCTTGAAGCAGGATTGCTCCTGACCGCAAGACTTCCTCGTCCCCCTCGAGTGGCGTTCCGGCCAGATGACGGCGGAGCGCGGCGGCGGTGTTTGCAAAGACCACATGCTGCATCATGATGCAGATTCCCCTGCGTTATCGCCCGTGAGTGAGCTAGTTCCAAAATACTCCCGCTTAGGGTTGCGGTCAACCGTGAAGTTCATGTGAACAACTCCGCTTGCTCAAAGCGCTTTTACCTTTTCTGCCACAAAGCTGGGAGTTCCGTTGCGATCCGACACGCGACCCTTCAGCATCACGCATGAGCCGGGGATCAAGATCTTTTCGTGTTCTTTCAAAATGCGCGGGAAAGCGACCACTTCGATGTCGCCGGAGAAGTCGGCAAGCTTCAGGAACGCCATTTTTTCTCCTTTTTTGGTGAGAAGCGGCCGCACGGTCTCCACGAATCCCGCGATCACCGTCTCCGCGCCCTTCAGATTTTCTTTCGCATGCTTGATCGTCGTTTTCTGATTCTTGAGTTTGTCTTTGTGCTTATCCAAGGGGTGCCCGGATACATAGAGGCCGAGCAACTCCTTTTCCCAGGAGAGCTTTTGGTCCATCGTTGCTGCGGGCGCAGCTGAGAGTCGCAAAGGTGCACGGCCACTTGTTCCGAGCATTGTCGAGGAAAAGAGGGAACTTTGATTCGAAGGCGCTTTGATATGCTCGCGATGATAATTCAAAAACGTTTCAACATTGGCAAGTAGTTGCCCGCGCTCGCCCAATTCGTCGAGCGCGCCGCTCATGATCAATGCTTCGAGCGATTTTTTATTGAGGTTGCGATCAGGGATACGCGAAAGAAAATCGGCAATGTCGGTAAACCTGCCCGAACGACCGGTGTCGTCCGGTCGGGCGGGTTTTCCTCCCTTGTTGCGCGCGGCGACAATCGAATCCCCCACTCCCGTTCCAAAATTTTTTATAGAATAGAGTCCGAAACGGATATCACCAGCGGGATTCTCAAGTCCTCGACCCCCCTCGATTCCACTCGGGATACATTGCTCGGACTGAATGACAGTAAATGTTCCATTACTGTCATTCACCGACGGCGGCCATACTTTGATACCTATGCGCGTACACTCTGCGACCGTCTCTGCCTGTTTTTCCACGTCGCCCGCGTCGGCTGTGAGGACGGCCGCCATGTAGTCGACGGGGAAATTGGCTTTCATGTACGCGGTTTTGTAGGCGAGATTGCCGTAACTTGCGGCATGTGAATTGTGAACGATGAGGCCGTCTGCAATGAAGGAGTGTGTGCCTTGAACGCCGATATCCCAAACGTCTTCTTCGCCCGCCGGCTCGATTGAGCTCACTGGAACCCAAATCAAATCATCGCTTGATCTCCAGCCGGATTCTCTATAAGATTCATCTATCAGTAACGGTACCCCTACTTCGGTAGGGGCTTTTTTTATAGCGGCAATATAATCTCCGACGTTTAAATTCGAAGCATCAACCCATCCGGCAGAAAAAATAGCAGATGTATATGCAAGGGGCACGTTAGGGTCTTTAACAAGGAATGGATGATTATGTGTCGCGCGAATACTATGATTCTCCGTTGTAATGCGAAGGAGAGGCTTTCCTCCCATTGCCGTTTTGTGTTCGACTTTCTGCCATTCGATGCGTCCTGCCTTTTCATCCAATGAACCGACCATGTCGCCCGTTTGTATGGAAAGAAGCGGCACATCTTCGACTTCTCCATGCACATTTTTTCGTCGAATCGGAGTGTCGGCGGTTAAGCATTTATTAAATCCGTACGCGGCGAATGTTTCGATCTGCTCCCACAAATTTTTCGTCGCGATCGGTTTCATCCCGTGTTCGAGACACCCGGCGGTGAAGCGCTCTTTTTGCGCGGCCATTTCGGCAGGGATCTTCTTCCCCATCG
>Ga0209542_10012385_pt1 | contig 14929 bp, 21 predicted proteins | sample RifCSPhighO2_01_FD_184028 | JGI IMG/M metagenome (GOLD analysis project Ga0209542, IMG submission 184028) | Soil microbial communities from Rifle, Colorado - Rifle CSP2_plank highO2_0.1 (SPAdes) (version 2) | ecosystem: Environmental > Terrestrial > Deep subsurface > Rock core/Sediment ...
AAAGTGACATTGAAAGATTCTACTTCAAATCATGAATGGAGCATTCATGTTCCTCTTGAACCTAAACAGAAAAAAATATTGAAGAAATTAAATGTAATGCCTAAAAACTAGGGAAAACTCAGGTATTTACACTACTATAACGGTTTATAGCAATGCTTACATCACAATTTCCAGCAGTAGCTCTAATACATTCTTCATAGTCTGGTTCTGTACAGTTAGAAACTCCACCACCCCCACTGCTACAAGAAGCATCATTAACACATCTTGTTTCAGCAGAACAAGCCGAAGGATTACAAGTTCTTGTTTCTAATCTTTGACCTGCACCACAACTCCCTCCCCCACAAGTACCAGGAACCCAATTACCACATTGACAACTTTGACTAAGAACACTTAACCAAATAGGATTTGTGTATGTCCTATAATCCCCTCCCGATCCAATACATTCGGCCCTGAAATACATTTCAGTAGGGTTAGCAAGAGCTAAATTAGGCAAGGTAATTATATTCGATCCCGCATTAAGATTAACAGGACCATAATGAGTTAATTCAACAGAACTACCAATAGTCGATTTATATAATCTAAGAGTGCATGCATGATTCAAATTATAATTTATTCTCATATTTAAAATATCATTTGTGTTTGCGCTAATCTCTCCACCCATTTGAGTCCAAGTTGATTGAGAATTCTTTTTTGCCTCAATCACAACATAGCCGTTATTAGAAACTACATTAGTTCCAGCAGAAAGAGCAGATTCTAAAGCAGAGTGAGTTAAACTATTGACTCCAACTAAGTTGTAATTTATTGTATTGGCAGTGTAATGACTATCCGTTCCACCATAAGCATATACCCTTTCTCCGTTTTGGAGTTTACGGACCCAAAGGCTTTTAGCATCATTGTCCCGACTATTCACTAAAAGAAGGCCCGCTCCTTCATCCCATTCCCCATTCCAAATTTCTATTCCTGTATACCCCGTAACAGCATCCCTACTCTCAAAGTCCATAAATTCGAAACCACCCCAGGTCATATAAGGATGATTCATAATAGAAAATCCACTCTGACTAATATTGCCTATTCCTTCCTGTACATCAGGATCATCTGGACAGTGTTCAGCTACTGGAGTTTGTGCTATGAAATTATTTATTCCATAAGCCCCAAGATGTGCTTCTCCATCATCTCCTATTCCAAATGGATTACAATTTGTTACAAGAGGGTGAGCTTCAATATCACTGACAATTTCTGCTGCACTTAATTCTTCACCCCATAAACAACTAAAACCTGAACTCTGAGCATTCTGACAATCATTTTTAACATTATCGAATTCAGATGAATCTAGGCAATAACTATGATCTGAAAAAGCTAACCAGTCCAAATTTAAATTAGCTGCTTGATCTCTTAATTCAGTAACTGTATATCCCAAACCCAAAAAGAGGGGATTGGAATTAGAAGGTCCTTCTAACGAATTAGGAATACAGTTGTCTCCAGTTGTTGAACTCTGCCCATCATAGCCCCACCAAGTACTATAACCTGTATGGACATGGGTGCTCCCGTAATGCCATTCTAAGGCAGAGATAAAAGATAAGCCCCAAATAAAAAAGATTAAAAATATTATAAATAAAATATTTTTATTCATGTTTCTCCTTAATTTTAACGAACTTGCCAATAAACATGCCAATTAAAGCCCCAATAATGGAAAAAATAACTGTAGAGATTATTAAAGAGATTATACCTCTGCTAAGCCCATAATTTAAACCAAAGAGCAAGCCTACAATACACCCTATCCAAATAGAGGGTTTATTTATATTTTTGATATTATTTATCTCTTCAGCTCCTTTTATTTTTCTTGAATAAGTTATAAAAAAACCTATAACAAACCCAATCAATGTGCAGATAAATATATAGATTAAAAAGGAAATAGGAGTTGTGCTATTACCACCTAAGCCTATACCAGAAATCAATCCAACAGCACTGTAAAGCCAAACGTAGAATTTACTTATCTTTCCAGTTTGTTCAACCTTTCTCTTTTTTTCAAGCGCGTAACCTATTAATAATCCAATAAGAACCCATGCCAAGAAATAAATAACGTAGCCTATCTGTTCAATGCCTTCAATTTTCATAATATCTGGTCCATTAAATAATGCGGGCAATTTGGTAAGTAGATTTAACAGCATAGAAACCGCGAGGGCTGGCCAAAAAGGTACAAAATAAACGTAAGAAAAAAGAAATTGGGAAACTACAGCATATAACCCTCCAATAATCGCCCACAACATTATTTTATATTTCATTTTACATCCTCATAAATCTTCCAAATTAATAACATTGAAGAAAAAGTTAATAATCCAATTCCGATAAAATAAACTGAATTATTCAAGGTTATTAAAATTTTTGACAAATCTGGGTTTAAAGCAAAGCCTATTGACCAAAAAGATATAGCCAAAGCACTAATTAAAATAGAATTTCTATTGTCAATACTTTTAGTTCTTTTGGATAAAATAAGAAATATCCAAGGAAGAATTAACCAAAATATTAAAGTTACAATGAGAACTTCTGGAATAACGAATAGAGATTCTCCGCCATCAGTTCCAAAGAATGTTTGAGAAATTGTAGTTGCAATTAATCCAGGGCTAAATATCAATAAAACGATATAATCATTAGTAGAAAATAAGAATCCTGCTAAAAAAAAGATGAGTAATGTCAGTCCAATCCAGATTATTTTATTCTCCATTTATCAAGCAACCTCCATTAAATGCAAGCCACTCAGCAGCACAATTATCTCCAAGGGTTAAAAGGTCACCATCATAACCCCACCAGGTACTAAAACCTGTGTGCTGATGTAAACTTCCCCTTTCCCATGTAATTGCCGAAGTTAACACAGATATTAGATTGATAAAAATTAATATAACTCCAATAAAAAACCTTACTTTCCCCATTTTTTTATATTCAAATATTTAATTATGTATCCTATGAATAACCCAATAAAAATACCCATTAACATAAAAGAAATTAAACCCGTAATAGTTTTACTAAACCCGTAACCTAGACCCAGCCCAAAAATTAATCCAATAATTACGCTACTCCAAATTAATTTATTTTTAATTCTCCTTATCATTAAGCCCATTAAGGCTCCAAAGAGAATCCATAAAATAAGATTTAAGATACCAGCTAAATATAAAAATAAGTCAGTTTTAGGTGAAAATCCTAATAAAATAACAATTCCTGCAGAAAGACTAGATATTAATACTATGGGCCAAAAAGGCGGAAAGATCCAAAGAATTGCTCCCCCTTCTCCTAAATTTTTTATAGCAAAATTAAAGACTAAATAACTCACCAACCCAAACAAACATCCAAAAAACGCTCCAATTAAAATTGACTTATTCATTTATTCAATTACCTCTATTGTATGTTTTGTTGATATTTGACGTGAATTTCCTAGATAGCTGTAATCAAGACTAATGTTTATCCAATCATCATTTCCCACCATAAAATTACTGTGTAAGATTTCATCATATTTTATCATGATTTTTTGAAGATAAACAGTAAGTGGAGGATCAGTAAGATTGAATTCAAAACCATTGCCTGATAAGTTCTTATTAAGGTATAAGCTACCATTTGAAAGATATATGTTTAAATCTCCAATAACAATAGAGTCATCAAGATAACTACTATAACTAACTAAAACAGTTCTATTATGATCTACATGATTAACAGTATAATTACCGATATCATGCTCTAAATTAACAATTTTATTTACTGTAATTGTCCTATTCTCACTCCATGTTTCTAAAGAACTATTATCATATACTAAAAATGCGTATGTATATGCTCCTTCAGAAATATTTGTTAGGTTAAATGTAGTCCAATTAGTCATCCCTGTTAATTCTTTAGTTTCTTCTAATTGCCAACTACCATTAGTATTTGAATATAAAGAGACATTTACAAGAGCATAATCATCTGTGACATTGGGTGTAAGGAAAAAATAACCATCATTATCTGTATAATTACTATCTGGACTTATACTAATAAATCTAGGTGCTGTATCTCCTTCTTGAGTAACTGTTAATAAAACATTATCTTCTATAATTTCACCATCAGAATCGCTAATGTAAAATGTTATATTTTCTGAACCATACCAATTAGTTTCAGGAGTTAATATAACCATTCCAGTATTCTCATCCAGTTCTACTGATATGTGGGTAGGAGAACTCGAGTTATAAGTTAAATCATCACTATCAGAATCTGAAACGTAAGAACTTAAATTAATTATTTTTATTGAATCTTCCACCCAACTCTGAGGGGATAGTTCAGAAAGTACGGGAGGAGGATTATCTATTGATGCAGTTCTATTTGATGTTGCCCATGCAGAATTAGGGGAAGAAGCAAAATCATAGCAAAGGATGTTCCATTTGAAAGAACTATCATCTGGGACATTATTTATATCAAAGCTTAAAGTCATATTTTTAATAATAAAATAATTAGTTTGATTTATTCCCCATGTACCACTTATGTTTGTATAGATACTACAATTCGTTATCCACCCGTCATCATTAACTGTATAATTAAATTGGATGGTCCTATCTGTTGAGTCAAATTCGTCAGAAGGAGTCTGAAGACTTACTGTGGGAGAAGTAGTATCATTAAACACATTCAAAACTCTATCTTCAGAGTTGCTTATATTAAAACCATCTGACCATGAACAATTAACGCTCCAATTATAGACTCCATTTTGAAGGCTATTTAGATAAAAATAATTAGTTGAGGAACTACTAATATTAGTTTTAGTTTGATTCACAGCACCATTAAAAATAAAACTACAATTATTCATTAAATAGGAAGAATTTGTTATTCCATAAGAAAAAGTTACATTTCCGTCAAATTCAACAGAATCATTTTCAGGGGTCTGAAGTTCCACAAGAAATCCATAACCACTCCCACTACCCCCAGTACCATCGGCACTAACAAAAAATAACAAAATAAAGAGAAAGAAGATAGAAATAATTGATCCAATTACCCAATCTTTATTTATTACATCCAATTTTCTAAGTTTTCTTTTCACCATTTATTTTCTTATTGAAAAATCTGCTGATCCAATAGAATCAGTACTTCCAGATATACCATTTAATTCTATAATTATATCGTTTTTACCATCTTTATCTAAATCTATACTCTTAATTTCATCAATATTCATTATAAAAGACCTATCTATATCATCATCTAAAAGGTAATCGGTCTGGATCTCCTCAAAATTAGCAATTATAAATTCGGAAACACCCATTTTTACGCTCCTTAGTTGAAGTAAATACCACACTCCATTAAACTCAAACTTCATTATTCCCGGTTTCATACTAAATGAATTATCCTCTTTCAAATCAAATTGTTCAATTGGAATGCTTCCTCCCCCACCACCATAAGAATTAGATTCGGGCTTTCCCTCAACAACCTTAAGCTCTTCCCCTGAAGAAGTTACAGAATTTAAAAATATAAAAACTGCCAAAACAAAAAGAGAAGCAAAGAAGAGTGTAAAGGATCTTGCTTTCATGGGAACGACAAGGCATTTCTCTTTATATATCTTGCCAAAAAGTGCTCCGTAATATCAGTATAATATTTAATAACTTTTAAGAGAGTTATTAAAGTATAAAAAGAGAGATTATAATTAATTATATGAAGATTAATGAAACTATAATAATCTTAATTTTTATTACAATCATTGTTTTATCTTCATTTATTTTTTTAGAAAGCAAATCCAATTTTCAAAAAACTCTTTCTCAATCGTTTTGTGGAAATAATATTTGTGAAAAAAATGAAGAAGCATATTGCCTTGATTGCAATTTAAGCTGTAAGTCTAAGTTTTGTGATTCAAGAATTAATATTATATGTGATAATTGCAATGTTAAAGAAACATTGATTCAGGAATTGCTAGATCACCAAAAAATAGTTTACGATTGTCTTTCAAATTATTATAGTTACCATCCTTCAAGATTAATTTATCATACGATTAAAAATACTAGCAATATAAAAGAACTTTGTGATAAAGAAGATGATTGTTATATAAATGGAGGAAGTTTTAGTGAAAGAGATGGAATAATGCAGGAACAAATACCTGGACTAATAAATTTTGGAGAATTCGAAGTAACAAGTAAAGAAAAAGTAGGTTTTGAAATTCATGAATTAGCCCATGCATTTACTTATTATGGTCTTGGAAATGTGCCTTCATGGTTAAACGAAGGAATATCAATCTACTCAGAGAGTAAACTCAATTGTCATGAAAAACAGTTTAGAAAAGATGAAATTAAAGAAAATTATGAGTTATATAATTCTAAAAATATTACAATACCTTTAGAAGAGTATGAACGAACAAAGAAAAGTAACCATGTGATTGGGGCAAGATATTTTGGCTATTTAGAAGAAGAATATGAATGTAGTAAAAAGTGCATTTCAAGAATACTTTATTCATTATATGAATATAGACAAAATTATACCAAAAATGATCTAAGAATAGAGGTAATTAATAATAAAATAATAAAACAAAGATCTGAAGATATAATTGGAGAGAGTTTAACAGAATTGTTTAACTTGTTAGAAATAAACTATTCTCAATGACATTAACAACTGTATTAATAGCATTGTAGTTTACTCAAATATAACCTTTTAATTCTTCCACAAATTAAAGTAAGCTGATTTCTTGCGAAAGAATTAAAATGCTCGAACCATCCAGTTCATAGAATAGTAAGATTTATTGGATCGGAAATAGAGATAACTGTTCCTGTAGAATTCAAAGTAATAAATGAAGCATATAGATTAAGTCCACTTAGTGAAGGGATATTTGGAATATCAAAAGATACAGTAGCTTGATTATTTGAGTTTAACAATCCTGAAGAATTAGATAACCCAATAGCTTTTGGCGTATAAAATGATCCTTGTAAAAGGCTATTATCATCTAACGGAAATTTCCTGCCATCCAGTAAGGTTATTCCTTGAGAGATATTTGTAGATAATCCAAAAAGATAATTTCCATTTAAGTTGTAAATATCTTGTAATATGAATTTAACTGGGAAACCAACCTTTGGAATGCCTTGCATAATGAGGGTTGCAGGATTTAGAGATTTTTGATATTTTACTTGTCTTGGTCTTAAACCATCAAACCAAACAAGATGATTATTTCCTTGTCTATCTACAATGCCTTCGATATGAACATTTTGACTTATGCCAATAGACATTAGATTAATAATTGCATTTCCTCTTGCATCTAACTGAGTAAACCATCCTTATCCTAGTATATTAATATGATTTAATGGATCAATATTAAGAGCAACATTTCCACCAAGGCTATTTTTAGAAATAGGCATTCGATCTAAAATAAAAACACCATTACTAGATCTCTTTGATAAATATACATTTCCTCCATTAAAATTAGAATCCCATGAGAAAAGAACATTATTGTCTCTATCAATCGCAATTGCAATATTATCAGACATATTCATTCCAACATCTAATCGAAGATTATCTACAATTATATTTCCCTTATTATTTACTGCAGAATATTTAATACGAGTTACTCGATTCTGAGATCTTGTAATATTTTTTTCCATCCATAAGATATGAGCAGTATCACTACTATCTGCTACAATCTTAACATCTAGAGGTTCCCATTCAGGTAACGAAGCACTAATCTGAATTAATTGAGTTAAAGCATTGCCCATATTATCAAACTTTTTATAATATACTTCATCTCCTCTTCCCACAACTAATAAATTCCCTTGGCTATCTGCAACAATTTCAGTTCCTGGTGCTCCTGGAAGAAAGACACCATTTACAACAATAGCCCCATTTTTATCAAGCCTTGTATAACGGATGCCATTTAGTGGGAACCTAACAATAACTTGCTAAATTTTAGATAAAGTATAATTCCATTGTGGATTTATTTCGTGCCTTAAAAAATTGACATTTTCAAATTCTTTATCTGAAACTTTTTGTTTTAGCTCGTAAATTTTCTTATCTATTTTTGCTTTTATTTTTAGTCCTTTTTTAGTTGTTGTACCCTCTATCAAATTTATTATTATCTCATAATTCCTTAATGGTCTTCCTCTCCAATTCATGCTGATAAAAGAAAACATCTTATGTTCAATTTTATTCCATTTGCTTGTTCCAGGAGGAAAATGGCAAACAGTAATTTTTAATCCGGTTTTGTTTGCAAATTTCTGCAAATAAAATTTCCATAATCTGCTACGACTTGCATTGCTTCCTCCACCATCTGCACAAATTAATAATTCTTTTGCGTCTTGATAATTTTTCTCCCCAATGTTATCCCACCATTGTCTAATACTTTCTACAGCAAATTCAGATGTGTTATGATCAATCCCAACATTAACAAATCCATTGTTCATGTTAATATCATAAATTCCATAAGGAATTGCTTTGCCATCAGCTAAAAACCAGAAGTCATAAACATTAACTATTTCCGCTTTGCCTTTTTTCATCCATTTTCTTCCAGAATTCTTAAAATTACCGACGAGTTCTTTCTTTTTTGCATCAACTGAAATTACAGGGATATTTTTATTTGCAAATGTTTTTGCCATTTGATTAATGTACTTGAACTGTGAATCTCTTTCTTCAGAGCTTCCACTTTCTTTTGATTTAATGTTTGACTGAAGGCTGTAACCTAACTTTTTTATGACTCTTCCAGTTGTATCCTCAGAAATATTTTGTCCTTTATTCTTTAACTCATTAGTAATTGAGTAAGTTGATTTATTTGTCCATCTCAACTTACTCATAGGGTCACCAGCAGTGTTTTCTTCCAAAATATTCTCAATAATTCTCTCAATTTCAGGGTTTTTATCTACAATATTTTTTCTTCCACCTCCTTTTTTTCTAAGTCTTCCATTCTCTTTTAATTTTGATAATTTGCTTAATTCTGAAATACCTTTTCTTATGGTGTTCATAGATTTCCCTGTTAATTTGCTAACCTCAGAAATGCCACCCCATCCAATTTCTGTTGCCCATATTGCAATAAAATGTCTAGCATCAAATTCGTTGAGCGTAGATAGATAATCTAATTTATTTCTAACTAATTCTTCCTCTTTTTTCATATAATCTCTAGCCTAATGAGTTATATAAACTTTATCACTTTATTTTGCGGTAAGCTCTTTATAGAGGAACCAATTTGATCATAAGCCCACACAATATGAATGTTATCATACTTATCAACAGCAATTGAAGAGCTGAGTCCTGGAAACCCTGAAAAATTAGTTAATTGTCTATTACTAACAATTGTATTTCCAAATCTATCCAATTTCGTATAAAAAATCTCTCCAATATACAAAGATAATTTTTGTGACCAAATAATATGGACGTTACCTTGAGAATCTGTCGCTATCGAAGGATCCATTGCATCTTCTGTAGCATTATAAGCAGAAATTAATGTCGCATTGCTCCAAAGCAATTGAGGACCAACAGACTGCGCCACCGTAAGAGTTAAACTGAAAAGAAAGATAAATAAAGATACAAATAATGAAATAATTAGTCTTTTAATATCACGATCCATACTTTATTAAGATCTTATTGTTTATATAATTTGCTAATGAGAAGGTTTATATTTTAAATTAACATATTACTTTTATGAATAAGTTATTGATTGGAGGAATATTATTATTGTCTGTTGCTTCAATTTTTCTTATTTCTAAAGATAACTTAACTTATTCACCTCCAACACCCACCTTTAAGTTAAGTCTTCCAGATTTAATATTTACAAATTTAGCTTATAATTCTTCTTTCATGAATATATCTACTAATTCCAGTAATTCTTCAGTAACTTATTGGAATGTCTCAGTCTTAGCAACACTAAAAAATATTGGTATGGACCCTTCTGGAAGTTCGATAACTTCAAGTGGAATAAATAGGATTGGAGGCAATTCTGGAGGCGGTCGTATAATTCAATCACCCTCATTAATACCAGGAGAAAGTACAGTCATTTTAGAGAATTTTATAGGTTATACTGGGCAATATGCTTTCTGGATGGTAGCAGACGTTTTCAATGGAGTAACAGAATCTAATGAAACAAATAATCGTATGGGTACATCCATAACCCTTCGTTGATAAAGTATTTTCTAATTATAACTCTTTCAAAGCCCAATCAATTCGATATTTGTCTCAACAGCAGCAAAATTCTTCGCTGCAATATAAGATACGCCCTTACTCTCTGAAGCATGAATTACTTGTTTTGTTGCAATTCCGTCGATTATAATTGCGGCAACAGAACCATTAATTCTATTTAATGCGGGAATAATTTCAACACTTGAAATAGTTTTAGAAATTGAAAAGTCTGAATTCAAAAGTAAAGCCTTTCTTGTACCTTTAATCTCATTATATTTTTCTTTAAGTGTAGCGACAACATCTCCAGCAAATGGAACCACTTCTGGCGGATCATTTCTAGAATCTGAATTTTTATATAAAAAATCTTTTGCAGGAAGTCTTCTACGTAAACTTAATAATATCTCTTTTCCAGTCAATTCTTCAACTTCCTTTCCATCAGGAGCAACTGCGATATAAACAATTTGAGCATTATCGCATACGTTTTTAGCAATTAATTTACCACCTCTATCTCCATCAACAAAGAGAGTAAGTTCTTTATCTTTACTCAATTTTGCAATTTCTTTAGGCAATTTTGCCCCATTCATACCAATTACATTATTTATCCTATTTTTTAAAAGATTTATAACATCTGCTCGCCCTTCAACTACAATTATCTCATTTCCTGAAAGATCTCCAGCAGGTAATTGTTCTTCGCCATACTCCTGTATCTTTGCAACTCTACTTTCTTCTTTCAAAGTTTGCGTCATGTTATCTCCAGTTCCAGAATCAAGACCTTCTAGTAGTGCTTTAGCTCTTTCAATAATATAATCTCGTTTACTTCCACGAACGTCTTCTATTTTAGTAACTGTAACTTTTGATTCACTTGGACCAACCTTATCTATTGTTTCAAGAGTAGCTGCAATAATAGTAGTTTCAGATTTATCTAAAGCACTTGGAAGTTTTATTTCTCCTAAGGTTTTACCATCCACTGTGTTTAATTCAACTTCAATGCGGCCTATTTTACCTTCTTTTTGAAGTTCACGCATCTCAAGTTCAGTTCCTAGTAGCCCTTCAGTTTGCCCAAATATTGCTCCAATAACATCAGGTTTTTCAACTGGCCCTTCAGAAACAAAACTAGCATAAATCATATATTTTATCGAGACCGGACTTATTTTTGCCATTTTTACATTTTAGATATTAAGGTAGAATTTGCTGTCAATTAACAAGCGAACTAGAGAGCTAAAAAGCCCAAACAAGTGTGATTGTGAGGTGATCCACTAAACTACCTAGTGTATCGTGATATAAAAAGTTTAGTTTGAATGTATTTAAATCTTTCTACTCGACGTATTTATTGTATATTGATTCAAACATTTTGATGTAAAGCAAGTTTATAAACTCATTTTATACTTAAATTATATGATAAAAACACTAGAAGAATTTGAAGAAACATATGTTAAACCGAGTTATTCGTTTGATTTAGAAAGGAAGAAAAGAAAGGCCATAGAAGGTTTTTTTAGTGAACTCCCTGTACTTCGAGAAGGCAAACCTAAAAATAAATTGAGTGTATGGGTTGACAGGAATAGCCCAATAGTAAATATCATTCAAGACCCTTCTGCTGTTAACCCTTTTACTAATAGCTTACCCATAAGAAGAATGCATGTACCAGATGCACTTACCTATATCAGAAGAATCAGAGATTCAACTGAAGCTCCAGCTGACAAATATGTTCTAGTGAACCCACGTTTAGATATGTCAATTACATTTTTTGGATGTCAGGCAAGAGAATTATATGATGCATTAGAAGAAGCAAGATGTTTTCATGGACCAGGAGACTATTTTATGAGAGAAATGTAAATCATTCCTTAAGCACAACTACATTTGTCATTCCACGCCTCTTTCTTTCAACCATTCCTTTTCCTTCTAATCTATCTATAATTCTACTCATCTTTGTTTTACTAAAACTTGTTTTTTCTATTAAATCTGCTTGAAATATAGTTTTATTTTCTTGAATTATCTTAAAAACCTGTTTTTCTTCTGGTTTTAATTCACTTAAGTCAAATTTCTTTTTTTCAAGTCTTTTTTCAACCATTTTCGTTTTTAGAATTATTTTTTCTTGGGGCTTTGCAAAAATTAAGATAAATGAAACCAAAATAAGAATCCCAACAATTCCTAAAGCAAGATATGTTTGTTGAGATATTGTGTCATACATCGGACAATATTCTTCTCCATGAGCAAGAGTACAGCTAGAATCAACAAAACTTGTCAAAGCGTTTTGATACATAAAGATTATTAAAATAATTAAAACAGATACTCCAAAAAGCAAATAACCAACATATTTATTTTCCATTCTCTTTAAACAATATAATGAGCTTTTAAAACTTGACTTTAATTATATCTCGTCTTCAGGGTCTTCTTCTGACTCTTCTAAATCAGGTTCTTCAACATCAAGTTCTAATTCTTTTAAAATCATGATTATCTTATCCAATTTAGCATTAATTTGATCAATCTGTGGTCCAAAATTTGAGTTTGATTGACCTTCACTTCTTGGATTAAAATGGTTTGAACCTGCATTTTGTTGACTAAAACAATCTGAGCAGAATACAGGTTTATTTCCTGTTGGTCTAAATGGAACTCTACATTCCTTACCACATTTACTACAAGTTGCAGAATGCATTTCAAGTCTTCTTTCAGGTCTGCCCCCACGGTTAAATCCACCATTAAAGTTATCTCTATCTCTTGGTCTTCCTCCGCCAAATCCGCTTCTTCCACCTTGTTCTCCAAATCTACCCATATCATTGTGTTAAAATTAAGCTATATAAATATGTGTATTATCTGCAATTTTGTACAGTAACAAAAAATTCGTATAATATTTAAATACTGAAAGCTTAGACTTTTAGGTGATGGGAATGGACAAAATTGAGTACAAAGGTTTTCTTAAAGAATTAATTAGTTATTATAAAAAATCTATGAAAGATATTTCTGAATCTATAGAAGACTTAGCTAAAATAGAAGAAATATATCCAAAGGAATATGTTCAATTTAGAGAACTCAACGAAAGTCCGGAAAACTTCTTAAAACTTGATTTAGATAATGACTCTAAAGCTTTGTTTTTTGAGTTAATGTTAAAATCAGCTACTCTAACTAAGAGAATAGGGTCCCTTTTAGCTTTAACCTCTACAGAGAAAAAACTTTTAGCGAAAGAGTTAAATGCTTACGCCACTCATTTAGAAGGAGAGTTAAAAGAGGTAAATAAAAATGATTAGTGATTATATTGCTACTACTGGAAGTATATTTCTTAGTGGGGCGTTTGTAAGCTTACTTTACCCATCTATTCAAGAAGAGGCAATATCTGCAAAAGAACTTGAGGAAAAAGCTATTATTATAATGACCTTGCTAAAAGATAGGGCAATTCATGAAATAAATGCTCCAATCATCATGGAAAAATTAAGTTGTAATGCAAAAGTTGCAAACGAGATTATTAATTTATTATTAAAGAAAGGGCTTATAATTATTTCTAGCTAATGAAATCTATTACTTCAGGACATTGTTTAGTTGGTTCTGAACTATTAAGCTTATGTGAAAAAGCTAAAGTTAGACGTGACATAAAAAGAGAAATAGCTATTCTTCCAAAATATAATCAACATAATTATGTAATTGAAAGTCGCGCTAATTGTAAAATAATTAATAAAGTAAGTAAATTAACTGATGAAGAATATGTTGAATGTATGAAAGTAATTAGAAAAAATGGTTTTCAACCCTTTGACAATGTAGGTTATGAGATAAAGGGAAATGAAATAGCCTGTGAATGTGATAATAATCAAGATTGTTCTAGAACTATTCTTACATTCAAAAGTAAAATTGCTTTGGCTTTACTAATAAGGTCTTTTCCAAAAGGTGGTACCTATAAAATGAATGAAACTTATATGGGAGTTCCAAAATTTAAGTTAAGAGAGTAAAATAATTTTAAAACTTGAATTTACAGGTAACTTTGACCAAATTCTTCATTTCTTGACTTCTTTATGAAATAAACTGCAATCAACAGCACTATTATTAATAGCGCAATAAAAATTAATAACCAAAAGAGTCCGAAAAAAATATCTATTACTCCTTTGATAGTTTCATTTTGAGGACCAATTGCTAAACCCCAAATTATCAAACCTAAAAATAAGGCAAATAATAGAATACCTCCAATTAGTTGACCGAGCGTAGGTTGGGAATTATTTCCTTTCATAGAATCTCAATAAAGCTAAAAGATTTAAACTTATTTATAGACACTTTATAGACAAAAATTAGTTTATAGACTGTGTCTATTATCTACAATTTTGAAATTAATTTACAAAATCAAATTGTTTTTCTTCTCAATAAATTAGCATTCGTTACAACTGTAATTGAAGATAATGCCATTGCTATTTCAGCAATAACTGGATGTAAAACCCCTGCAACTGCTAATGGAATTGCAACAATATTATAAGCAAAAGCCCAAAATAGATTTTGTTTTATTTTCTTAAATGTAGCTTTTGATAAGTTAATTGCTTGTACTACTCCAACAAGCGAACCCTTAACAAGAACAATATCTCCTGCTTCAATTGCAATATCTGTTCCAGTACCCATTGCAATGCCTACATTGCTTTGTTTTAGCGCAGGAGCATCATTTATCCCGTCTCCAATAAACGCAACCATTCCTTCTTTTTGAAGTTCTTCAACTTTCTTTGCTTTATCTTCAGGTAAAACATTAGCAATTACTTCTTTTATTCCCACTTGAATAGCAATTGCTTTTGCAGTTCTTTCATTGTCTCCAGTAATCATTACAGTTCTATACCCACCAACATTTAACCTATTTATTGCTTCTATAGAATCCTCTTTTATT
>Ga0209542_10012387_pt1 | contig 14926 bp, 15 predicted proteins | sample RifCSPhighO2_01_FD_184028 | JGI IMG/M metagenome (GOLD analysis project Ga0209542, IMG submission 184028) | Soil microbial communities from Rifle, Colorado - Rifle CSP2_plank highO2_0.1 (SPAdes) (version 2) | ecosystem: Environmental > Terrestrial > Deep subsurface > Rock core/Sediment ...
AGGGCGCGAAGCGCCTGACGGCGATGCGCGGGCAGATCATTGATCTGGGTTCGGGTGCGTATCTGGAAATCCTTTTTCCCGACCGACCAGTCCCGCACATCGACACCAACACCGGCGCCATCGTGGCGCGCCTGGTCTATGGCGAGGCCTCATTCATGCTCACTGGGGATTCGCCGAAAGAAATAGAGAGCTATCTCGTGAAGCTCGACGGTGATGAGCTTCATTCAGATGTCCTGAAAGCGGGCCATCACGGCTCGCGCACGTCGTCCGGGCCGCTCTTTGTCGGTTTCGTCGGGCCTGTGTATACCGTTTTTTCCCGGGGATGCGATAACAAATACGGCCATCCGCATCAGGAGGTCATCGACCTCATGGCAAAGTTCGGCATCCCGACGCTGGATACCTGCAAAGAGGGGACGATTACCTTCGTCTCCGACGGTAAAACCGTCGTACGAAGATGAGTGGACTTTCCGCCGGGATGCTCTAGGATGCCCCGCGGATCACAAAAAGCAGGAACCAGGCAGGAAACGATGCTCTCAAAGTGGGATTGGCGCCGATATCTCTCGCTTTTCGGGGCGCTTGCGGTTTTCGGCTTCATCGCCGCGGCCGCATGGGCTCCAGTCTTTATGAAGTGAGCTGGAGATTGTAGAACAAAAGACCGCCCGGCTCGCGCTGGACGGTCTTGTCTTTTTTTTCTGAAACTAGCGAACCAAACCGGCGATCTTGAGCGTCTTGTACACGCCGCGTTTCTTCATCGTCTTCAAGCCCTTGGCTGAGACGTTGACGGTGACTTTGCGGTTGAGTTCAGGGACGAAGATGGTCTTCTTCTGGAGGTTCACCTGGCGGCGGCGTGCGCCGGTCGGCGTGAATTTAGTCGCACGGGTGCGGTTAGAATACCCGCCTCCGACGCGGCTCCTTTTGCCAGTGATGACGCAATCTCGTGCCATAGTCATGGGACTATACCCGTATTCGTTGTTATAATCAAGCCTATGCTTGCGGAGATGTTTAGCGTCCTTGGGGCGGCCTACTTCGCATGGCGAATCGTGCGAGGTGTTTGGCGGGTTGCACACGGAAGGGAATTCCCCTGGTTGTATTTGTCCGCCTTGCTCACAGGCGTCTTTCTAACAGGCGTTTCCATGCTGTATTTTCAGGACGGAACAGATGTAAAACAAATTTTAATGTTCGCTCCGGGCTTCTTCTTATTACTACCCGCAGTTCTGGCGTCAATTATTCTTAGCCCTCTCCCTCTTCCACAGGATTTCGGTTACGTATTTATACCTCTATCATTCATACTCGTTGCCCTTTGGTGGTGGTTCCTTGCTCATCTTGATACGTATTTGGATTACATAAAACGCAAACCACTGATGGGAAAATAGCAAACGAGCAGGTTTTAAGCGCTATGCTACACTTTCGCGATGGAAATCCTCGACTCAGTCTTCGTCATCGTCATAATCATGTTCTCCGCCGTCATCCACGAGGTGATGCACGGCGTCGCGGCGGACAAGCTGGGGGACCCGACGGCCCGCTATGCCGGCCGTCTGACCCTGAACCCCCTCAAGCACCTGGATCCATTCGGCTCCGTCTTGCTCCCACTTATCCTCGTCATCACGCATTCGCCCATCTTCTTCGGTTGGGCGAAGCCGGTGCCGTATAACCCCTACAATCTGACCAAATCGCCTCATTATGGGGAAGCCATCGTCGCGGCGGCCGGCCCGGCCTCCAATTTCGTGCTCGCACTCCTCGCTGCGCTGATCATCCGCTCGAATGCCTTTCCTGCGGAGATGAACGGCATCATCTTCATCGTCGTTGTGGCAAATGTGATGCTCGGCATCTTCAATCTCATCCCGATTCCGCCCCTCGACGGCTCGAAGGTGCTTACGGCCGTCCTCCCGACGGGACTCCGCATCCGCTATGACCGCTGGCGTACCCGGATGGAATACAATCCCTTCCTCGGGATGGGTCTGGTCCTCATCCTCATCCTCGTGGCAGGGGACCTTTTCGGAAACTTCATCTATTCGATCGCCCAGGCTATCGCGGGGATCTAACGACGGATCGGTTCTGGCACTTTCACCTCATCGATCCTGATGATGCGATACTCGTTGCCTTCTCGATCGCTCGGGCGCACGATGCGCGCCGCAAATTCGAGCCGTACTTGTTTGAACGCTGCCTCTTGAAGCGTCCAGCGCAATATCGAATTCGGCTTGCCAAGATTTTTCAGTTCTTCGAGGAAAGCGGCAAGCGTATCGATGTGTTTCTCGTAGAGCGGGACGATCACATTCGTGTCGTTGGTCGTGTGCGTGCCATAGAGGACGCGGATGGTGAGCGTCTTCACAACGTGCTCCACCGCCTCTTCAACGGTTTTTACGGTGAGGTCGTAGGGAAGCGCGTCTTCGCAACGCAGTTCGATCGCGGGATTACCCCAATATTCGCGTGGGTCGGCTTGTTGGATGGAGAAGATCTTATCCATGAGACGATCGTCCGCGTCGTATCCCTTGAGGATGATTCCCGGCACGCGGCCCACGAAGCCTGGAGTACTGCGGCGCTCATCGATCCGACGATGGTATTCGTGGAACGCTTCGCGCTTAAGTCGTATCATCCGGTCCCGCAATGATTCCTGAGCGGGGATTTTGCGTTCGACGGTCGCTGCGGGGGCAGTGATCTCCGTGGTTGCGGGTTTCTTCCTATCCTCGATCTCGACGAAGCCTGCGTTCTCGCCCGCGAGCTGCGTGATGGCGGCTTTGAGCTGTGTATAGGTATACGATGCGAAGATATCGGCTTCCTCGGATCGCATCTCACGCTTCGCCGCATGCGCCGTAAAGACGTTATCGGCATTCATCCGGAAGAGGAACACCAAACGGCTCTCGTCTTCGTCCCTGCCGACGCTCACGGTGATAGGTGCCACCCCGCGTTCGTTCTTCGCGGCGAGATAATATAATTTTTCATGCCACGTATCAGGAGGGAGATCCTTGCATTCTTTCCACATATCCTTGGGGGAGAGGAGTTCTTCCTTGAAGCTAGGAGTTTCGAATGGCATGCTAGCAGTATATCGGGCAGCGCAGGCCTTCGAAAGCATAAGTCCCCGCGATGCGGGGACTTACAGAGCTATGAGATGACTTGTCATTTCGAAGCTTTCGGGAGCATGCTGCGCATAAGGACGATCGCGCAGAGGCACGCTTCGACGGCCGTACTCGATCCGGAGTCCGCTTCGAGTTCCGTGACCTGCTCGAGAATGAGACGGGCGGTCTTTTCCTTGCTCCATCTTTCCTTGACCGATTTCGATACGAGCGCGACGATCTCAGCACCTTTGCGCCCCGCTTCGTCTCCGACACGCAGCCCTTCGCATGTCATGGTATGGGTTTCCTGCGGCATCTATGACCTCGATTCGTTTTCTGACTTCTCTCGCCACCATACGGTAGATGAGACGCTTCTACAAGCTTTAGGGAGAGCAAACTCCAATGATTGCAGAGGTACAAATCGCTGATACTATAGGGGGGTAAGGCATTTGCAGGGACGTAGCTAGTCCTGCTCTAGCAGATGTCGTGGGGGTAGGTTAGCGCGCGCTGACCTACCCCCATTTCTTGCAATACCACGCACGTCGTAGTACACTCGCAGAGCGCTGAAAAGCGCATTTTTCACAGAAACATGGCAACCATCAATCAGCTCGTACGCAAGGGACGCACCAAGCGCACCTACAAGTCCAAGACCGGCGCACTCGGTCGCGGTTTCAATACGCTCGAGAATCGCCCCACCTATTTCAACTCGCCCTTCAAGCGTGGCGTCTGCACGCGCGTCACCACCAAGACCCCCCGCAAGCCGAACTCGGCTATCCGTAAGATCGCCCGTGTCCGCCTCTCGAACGGCTTGGAGATCACCGCCTACATCCCGGGAGAGGGCCACAACCTCCAGGAACACTCGGTCGTCCTCGTCCGCGGCGGTCGTGTGAAGGACATCGGCGTGCGCTACACCATCGTCCGCGGCAAGCTCGACACCGCTGGCATCGAGAAACGCCGCCGCGGCCGCTCGCTCTATGGCGCTAAGAAGCCTAAAGCAGCAAAATAGTGAATTTTCTATTTTCTAATCTCTATCATCTAATTTCTTCCCCTTATGCGCCGCCCTGTAAAAAATCGTAAGCAGCCTCAACCGGACGAAGTGTACGGTTCGCTGAAGATCGCGAAGCTCATCAACTATGTAATGGAGCGCGGCAAGAAGGACACCGCCCGCACGATCGTCTACAAGGTGATGGACGAATTGAAGAAGGACGGCGACCCGGTCGCGTTCTTCGAGCAGGCGCTCGAGAATGCCGCTCCGTCAGTCGAAGTCCGCTCCCGCCGCGTCGGGGGTGCCAACTATCAGGTGCCGCGCGAAGTCCGTCCTGAACGCCGTCTCGCGTTGGGCCTGCGCTGGATGGTTGATGCTGCAGAAGGCACAAAAGGCAAGCCGATGCACGAATCGCTTTTGAATGAGATCAAAGCCGCGCACAAAGGCGAAGGCGCAGCCGTCACGAAGAAGGAGACGACGCACCGCATGGCGGAAGCCAACAAGGCATTCGCTCACTTCGCGTGGTAATTTCGATATTTAGGTAGTATAGTACGGACGCTCCGGAATGGTCCGGATTGAACAAAGGAGTTATTACAGATGCCAACGTTTTTTGTGGCTCTTGCGATCCTGCTCGTGGTTGCAGCTACAATCCGCTCGTCGTTCATGGGAATCGTTCCTTTGACCAAAGATCCCATGGCCGTTATCGCAGCAGGAGTCGTCTGTGTCGTCGGCGCAGTTTTAATCGCTGGCGCGGCATAGGCGCCCACGGCACAAATCGAGTGTGATTCACCCGGTTTGTGCCGCTTTTCTTACGAGACGTTCTTCACGGGGCGTCTTAAAATCGAGTTGTGGATTAAGTCGTGTGGCGTACGATAGCGACATGACCAAAGAAGTGAAGATCGGCGGGGGATGGAAGGAGAGGCTCGAAGAGGAGTTCGGGAAGCCGTATTTCAAGGAGCTCACGGAGTTCGTACGAGAGGAATATAAAAAGAGCACCATCTATCCCGAGCCGAAGAATATCTTTCGAGCCTTCGATCTGGCTCCCTTCGACGAGGTCAAGGTCGTCATCCTCGGGCAGGATCCGTATCACGGCCGCGGACAGGCGAATGGTCTTTGTTTCGCCGTGAATCCCGATGTGCGACCACCGCCATCGTTGCAGAATATTTTCAAAGAGCTTGAAAGTGACCTCGGACATTCTGTGAGCCACGACCCTGACCTCGCGCGCTGGGCAAAGCAGGGAGTTCTTCTCCTCAATGCGACGCTTACGGTGCGCGCTGGAAATGCGAATTCACATCAAGGAAAAGGCTGGGAACATTTCACTGATGCGGCTATCAAGAAATTGAATGAGGAGAGGGAAGGAATTGTGTTTATTTTGTGGGGCAATTACGCTAGGCAGAAAGGAGCGCACATAGACCGCTCGAAGCACTTCGTCATCGAATCGCCGCATCCCTCACCCTTTGCGGCCAACCATGGGTTCTTCGGCTCCAAACCGTTCTCGAAGGCGAATACGTATCTGGAGGAACACGGGCAGACGTCGATTGAGTGGTAAAAAGAAACAGCGCGGGCTTTCTGTCCGCGCTGTTCTAACATCATGACTGGCTTATTAAGATCTCCGTTTCAGCTCTCTGTCGATTTCCATGATAGAGGATAGGAAATTTGCTCTTTGGTCGTTGGTCGTTTGCCCCACTGCAAGTATTGCTTTCAAATGTGCAAGTTCGAAAACAGTGAAGGACTCGATGGGCTTGGATTCCAGTTTACGAACGGCTTTGACGGCATTCTGAATATGAACTTCATCTGCGTATCGACAAAAGCGAGCGTTACTACTTTTTTGCACAAATCCAGACATAGTTTTCATCTCCCTTGAATTTGCTCCTAGGGCCACGTTACCACTAAGACGTTCTTTTGCAATTTCGGGCAAATCTGGTATTCTCTCTCCACGCCTCAGGCGGTTTTCTTTTTAAATAAGACTGCTGGAAAGGCCGGGTCGGAATCGTCGCACACGTCGTCGCGGCAAAGCCGCTCCTTGAGAACCCTCGGTTCTCAACGGACGGCAGCGCTTCGCTCGCACCCGTGCTCTGCGACACGGGAAAACTAGAGTTTTCCCGACCCCTTTCCACCGCCGTGCGCCACGCAATTAATTAACGTCATCAACTATTATGAGCAGAGACTACCCATTGGAGAAAGTGAGGAATTTCGGAATTGTGGCGCACGTCGACGCCGGGAAGACCACTACGTCGGAGCGCATCCTCTACTACACCGGGGAGAGCCATAAGATCGGTGAGGTCCATGACGGGAACACCGTCACCGACTGGATGGAACAGGAGAGAGAGCGCGGCATCACCATCACCGCCGCCGCCATCACCTGCTTCTGGAACCCGTCGTATATGGGCGCCGACCTCTCGCAGAAGGTCCGTTTCAACGTCATCGATACTCCGGGCCACATCGACTTCACCTCTGAGGTGAAGCGCTCCATGCGCGTCTTGGACGGCGCAGTCGTCGTCTTCGACGGCGTCGCTGGCGTCGAGCCGCAATCTGAAACTAACTGGAGATACGCCGAAGAAGCCGAAGTGCCGCGCATCTGCTACATCAACAAGCTCGATCGCACCGGCGCCTCGTTCGAGAAGTCGTACGCGAGCATCTTGGAGCGTCTTTCCACCAAAGCCGTCCGTCTCCAGCTGCCGATCGGCGCTGAAGCAGATTTCAACGGCGTCGTCGATCTCCTTTCCATGAAGGCCTTCAAGTTCGAAGGGGAGATGGGAAAACAGGTCATCGCCTACGACATTCCGGCAGAACTCATGGAAGATGCGAAGAAGTATCGCGCAGAATTGGTAGAGCGCATCGTCGAGAACGACGAGAAGCTCATGAACGATTATCTCGATGGCAAAGACATTCCGCTCGATGTTCTGAAAACGAATCTCCGCAAGGCAGTCATCAAGAATGAGATATTCCCGGTCCTCACCGGTTCCTCGCTCAAGAACAAGGGCGTGCAGCTCGTTCTCGATGCGGTTGTTGATTATCTTCCGTCTCCCTTGGACCTTCCGCCGGCAAAAGGCATCAACACTGATACTGGGGCTGAAGAGACGCGCCCGGCACTCGATGATGGCCCATTTGCCGCACTTATTTTCAAATTACAAGTCGACCCGTTCGTCGGCGCGCTCTCGTTCTTCCGCGTCTACTCGGGCTCCATCTCAGCGGGAGAGGATGTCTATAACTCCGCCAACAACAAGAAAGAACGCCTCGGACGCATCGTCCGCCTTCAGGCAGATAAGCGTGAGGAAGTGAAGACCGTCTATGCGGGAGAGATCGCCGCGGCGGTCGGCATGAAGGAAGCGAAGATCGGCAACACGCTCTGCGACCCGGATCATCCTATCGCGCTCGAGAGCATCGTCTTCCCTCAGCCGGTCATCTCCATGCGCATCGAACCGAAGACGAAAGCCGACCAGGAGAAACTCGGCCTCGCACTCTCACGCCTCTCTGACGAAGACCCGACGTTCCGCGTCACCTCCGACGTCGAGACAGGGGAGACCATCATCGCGGGCATGGGTGAGCTGCATCTCGAGATCCTCGTCGATCGCATGAAGCGCGAATTCGGCGTCGAAGCGACGACCGGCAAGCCGCAGGTCGCGTTCCGCGAGACCATCCAGGGAACGGCGGACGTTGAATACAAGCACATCAAGCAGACCGGCGGCCGCGGCCAATACGGCCACGTGAAGATCCGCGTGAAGCCGCTCGAACCGGTGGAAGAAGGCAAGAAAGTGAAGAACAATGTCGATCGCGAGGACCATTTCGAATTCGTCAACAACATCAAGGGAGGCGTCATCCCGGCTGAATACATCACGCCGGTCAAGAAAGGCCTCAAAGAGGCGATGGATCGCGGCGTTTTGGCAGGTTTTCCCGTTGTCGATATCTCCGTCGAGCTCTACGACGGCTCGTTCCACGAAGTCGATTCATCCGAGATCGCGTTCAAACTCGCGGCTATCAATGCGATGCAGGATGCTATGAAAGCCGCGAAGCCCGCGCTTCTGGAGCCCATCATGAAGCTCGAAGTCGTGACTCCTGAGAAATTCCTCGGCGATGTCACCGGCTCCATCAACTCGAAACGAGGTCTCATCGAAAGCATGGGCGAGCGCGGCCAGGCGAAAGTCGTCGTCGCGAAAGTACCGCTCTCGGAACTCTTCGGCTACACGACGCAGCTCCGCTCCCTCACGGAAGGCCGCGCCGTCCCGAATCTCGAATTCAGCCACTATGCCGTCGTCCCGCGCAACGTCGCCGACGAAGTGATCGCGAGCAGGAAATAGCGGCGCGTTCACAAACTCAAGTCCATGCTATCCTTTTCGCATGACGGAAAGGATGGGGCCACGAAAATCGCTTTCCGAACAAGAAATATTCGCCCAACCCGAACTGGTCATTAAAATAATGGACAGGGTGGTGGATATTGAGACGCCAGGAGTTGCTTATTCCCGTATCGCGTACTTCTCTACTGTCGACCGAGAATGGGATGAGAAAAAGGCAACCATTGCATCGGTGTTGCGTTCGGGAATGATTGGGCAGATTATGGGAGATGGGGAACGTGCTCACGCCAATCCTGGTTCCGACTATGTGAAAAACCTCCGTGCCGGGCGGTCTGATATGGCGGTTCATGCAAATATTGTTGGCCGCTCATCTGGTACGTCCAATAGGCCAACGACCTCAAAAACAAGTGTTGGGCGCAGTTGGTATGTCTCGGGTGAACGCGGGGTTGCTGTGCTTTTTGATTCCACAAAATTCACCGAACTCAACCCGTCTACGATCAGGCCTTATAGCGACCCGGTTGAGCGGGACCGCCTGACGTTCCATTCAAATGATTTCAACGTACAGGATATTTTTGAGTGGAAAAGAAAAGTAAACCCCTCGTTAAAGATTGGAGATTCGGTACTTGTTAATGAGCGGAACTTTGATGCTCAAGGTATGCCTACCCCTGACGATGAATTAGGTTTTGTGTTTTTCCCGAGGATTCCGAGGCGTATGTTTACTGGACTCGTGGTGACGTACGATACCGACACGGACAAGGCATTGGCAGGTGATGTCATACAGTTGATGATTAAGAATTCACGCGGGAATCCTTCATTTTTCTTACCGGTATACGATATGGATGGAAATCTTATCTGGCCGAAACACATGAGCCATAGTGAAATTCAGGCGATGGTAAAGAAAAAGAAGGAATAATGGCTATTCCTACCGAAGGCCGCGCCGTCCCGAATCTCGAGTTCTCGCACTACGCAGTCGTCCCGCGCAATGTTGCGGAGGAGGTGATCGCTTCGCGCAAGTAGTCCTCGCTGCCGTATCCACGTACCCGTCTCAATCCGAGGCGGGGGAGTGTTATCATCACGATGATGGATGGCGATGCTCCCGAACCCGAAGGATTGCCGCAATACATGCGGAATCAGATGAAGCCGCGCCACACGCTGAGGCGATTCCTCATCGTGGCGCTCATCCTCCTTCTCGGCGGCGCGGGATGGGGCCTCTTCCGCTACGCATCAATATTTACGGAAATAAGTTCCGATGAGCAAGCTGCGGCGATGATCGCGCAGCAGAGAGCGAGATTCACCGCGGCCCTCTCAGGTTTCGGCGTGACTCCCGGCGCCATCGCGAACGGCTTCTGGTATACCTATACCGACGCCGAAGGCAACGAGCATGTCCTCTATTTCGATCCGAATGCACTTGCGCAGCAGAACCTGTCAGACGCCGAACTGAAGCAGCTGACAGACGTGGTCTCCAAGTCGAAGATAACCGACCGTGGGAACATGCGTTTCGTCGCGGAAGCCGATCTGCCGTCCGACCTGCAGTTCCACAACGCCATATATTCATTCGGCTCGAGCGGTCAGACGACGCTCGACATGAAGCGCTCTCTCTCGGAGAGAGTCAAAAGCGGGACAGCGACTTCGGACGAGCTGTTCCAGCTCAGCTATCTGTATGAACTCGAGGGGAATTATGCGGAACGGGATCGGCTGAACAAGGAAAACTGCGCACGGTTCAAAGTAAGGTGCGACGATGGAAGCGCAATCACTATAACCGGCCGCGTCGTCGACAATTCGGGATCCCCGATCTCGGGCGCGCGCGTCGAGATCGTGAGCAGGCCCGATGCGGCGTCCGCGCTCACCGATGCCGACGGCCTCTACACCCTCACGACGGGCGCGAAAAAGATGGAAAAGATGCGATTCCGCGCCTCGAAGAGGAATTTCTCCGATGGCTACGAGAATGCCATATTGGTCACCGACGGCGTCAAGACCGTCAGCGTCGACGATATCCCGCTCGAGAGCCCCATCACCATCGTCACCGTGGACTTCGCGAAGAAGACGGTAACGGGCACGGGGAATCATTTTAACGCTGATGGCAAGGTCACCGTCACGACACCTAATAGCAGCTATGAGATCCCCTCTGGCGCCGTCGTCGGGAAAGATGGCAAGCCGTACACGGGTCCGATCGACGTCTATCTCTACGAATTCACCAAGGGGAATCCTCCCGAGGGCCTCATGCAGGTGGATACGTTCGACCAGGTCATGGGATACGCAGGGAATCTCATGAAGACCTTCGGCATGCCGTATATCCAGTTCTTCTCGCAGGATGGCATCGAACTGGACGTGCTGAAGAGCAGACCGATGGTGCTCACATACCGCATCGCCGACATGGACGCGCTCCGCACCAATAAGGATCAGATCTATTCGCCGCTCACCGATAAGGACATGGAGCTCCTCGTCGAGGCTTCCCGCGGGCAGCCCTATCACATCGACCGTGAGTTCCTTATCAACAACCAGCTCTTGCGCTTCCCGGCCTTCTGGGTGTTTGATAGGAGGCGAGGGGTCTGGGACAACATCGGCGTCAGTGTCCTCGATACGCAAGGGACGATCCGGACGATTTTCTACACCATACGGGACGATTAATAAGGAAGGGAGTTATTATTTTTTTAATGCATTCAATACTATGGAAACCGAGATTCAGATTGAAGGAGGAAATACGCCAGCCGGCGGTGCGGGGAACCCGGCGCCGAAGACTGATCATCGCATGCTCTATGTCACCTGGGGAGCGGTGATCCTCGCGATCGCCGCGATCGCGTCGTCGTTCTTCATCGTGCGCAATGTGCGCGCGAACGCGGACTATATCTGTACGCATATCATCGACGAGAACAGCGATTGCGTGAACGGGAACTGGGGCGCGTGGAACGAGACGTCGTCATCGCAGAATGCGGCCGCATGCGCCATCACCAAGATAGAGAAGCGCGTGTATACCGGGACGCGCACGACGAAGCATATCCTCCAATACCTCAATCTGCGCACGGCATGCGACAGCGGCTATGCCCAGACTGGCAACGGAGATGCCGGCGGCGCGAGCGGATTCCACGGCGGGACTATGATCACCGAATCGACTGCGTGTCAGATCGAGGAGACCCGGACGACGCAGAACCCCGGTAACCAGTGCGATAAGGCGAGCACGAGCACCGTCGTCACCTCGACGCAATCCGATATCGGCACGCTCAATTCCCAGTCGACAAGCGTCACCGCCAAGGCACAACTCGATGCATTCCGCGTCACCATGATCGCCGCGAACATCTACGCGAAGCCGTCGCTGGTGCACGGCGGGGGAACCACCCTCGTGAAGTGGCAGGGGCGCGAAGTGACCGCCTGTACGGTCGTCGGCACCAACGGCGACCACTGGGAAGGAACCGCGGGCGAGAAGACGTCGGGTATCATCAGCAACGAGACGACCTATACGCTCACCTGCACCGCGTTCAACGGGCAGACCGTGACCGATCAGGCGATCGTCACCATCATCCCGGAGTTCCAGGAGATCTAAGGGTCCCTTCGGGGCACGAAGAGAGGCCGCCGGAAGGCGGCCTCTCTTTTTTGCGATTACTCATTCCGTCACGTCGACGGTCGCCGCCTTTGTGAACCACTTCAGCAGGGCCTCGATATCCTTCTTGCGGTCTTGTGAACCGAGGACGATGATCGAAATGGTCGCGGTGGCGTCCTGTATCGGCAGTTCCCACACCGTCGTCATCGTCTCGCGCGCCTCGTCAGTGTATCCGACTTTCCCACCGAGGAACTGCGGATTGCCACTGAACACGTTGAAATTCGCGAACGTATATGTGCGGCCGTTCTCGGCCTTCATGGCCTTCTTCGATTCGCGGCTGAGATTCAGGATGAATGACTGGTTCTCAGCGATATAGCGCGTGAGCTTGAAGAGGTCGTTCACGCTCGCGGTGTTCTCAGGAGAGAGGCCGGAAGGATCCTCCATGTGCGTGTTCTCCATGCCGATCGCCTTCGCTTTGTCGTTCATCCATCCCACGAAAGTATCCATACCATTGTAACGGGCGAGGGAGTACGCCGCTGAATTGTTGGATTCCATGAGGAGAGGATAGAAGAGCTCTCCCACGGTGAACGTATCTCCCGGCATGATAGAGCCGGGCGTTCCTTCCGTCTGTTTGCGATCATCTTTCGTCACCGTGAGCGTGCGATCGAAATGGATCGTCTCGTTCGCGACGAGCGCAGTAAGGAGTTTCGAGATCGATGCGATGGGAAGTGCTTCGTCGGCATCGTACGCGGCGTAGACGGCGCCGGTATCGATATCGGCGACGAGGAACGCCTTGGCGGATATCTTCGGCAGCGCTGCATTGGATATCGTGATCGGCATCAAGCTTGTGGCTCCGCCAGCCGGCGGATTTCCTTCCCAGACGAAGAGCGGCGTGCCGCGGCCCGCGAATGCGTACACTTTTTCCGCATCCTCGGTCGAGAGACGGATGCTGTCGTCGGAATAGCCTTCGGGAACCGGAGTCCCGTCCGGATACTGCGGCCATCCGTGGATGAAGAAATCGCCGAAGAACCGTATGCTATACGGCATGTAGACGCCATCGATAGCAGAGAGATGCGCATCTTCTCTCGCCTCGATCTTATAGAGACCTGTCGGCGTCTCCCACCGGCTTCCGCGCGTGCCTTTGGAGAGGATGTCGAGCGTTGCCGTCGCATGTCCGTTCTCGAAAAGGTAGAGCTTCATGGCTCCCAGGTCCGCAGCGAGCATCTTTTCATGCGCTTGCGCGATCGTATCGACAGAGGCGGTGCCGATCGTACGCGTCGAGAGTCCGGCCTCGTATTCCTTCAGTCTCTCGAGGACCGCGCTCGCGCCCTCCGGCTGCGCAGCATGTCTCTCCTTTACCGCCTCGAGTTCTGCCTCGACGGAGGGTAGTCCGTGAGAACTCGAAGCGACGATACGATCCGAGGCCAGCGCGGTCCCGTATTTCACCCCCGCGAAGAGGACCGCGAGGACGGCCATGAATTTCAGCGCGAAGAAGAACGCGCGTGTGTCGAATGAATGCGGCTTGTGTGACATAGCGGACGAACGTGGAATCATTATACATGGGCGATATCCATATTCATGAACGCGAGGCCCCGATTTAATCCACACGTCTCCCCACGACCCGTTGCGTATGTGCGATACTGCAGGCATGGAAATAGGGAAGAATCCGCGCCTCATACTCACGGTTTCAGGCCTCTTCGCGCTCATCGGCATCCTCACCTTCATCAGTGTGTGGCGGATGGCGCCAGCTGATCCTTCAGCCGAGCAGTATGCGAAGATCTTCAAGAGCGCGAGCACGATGGAAGAAGAACTCGCAGCGAAAAAGGCCGTCCTTGCAGGATTGTCCGCGTCGACTACCACTAAGGGGCCTAGCGAAGCTCAGAAACTGAAAGTCCTCGAATCGCTGAGCGCGCAGTAACGTATGGCGAGACGAACACTCGTCGCTGCCCATCATCTATCGGCTGCATTAGTTGCCGCCGCTATTTTTGTATTCGTCGTATCCCTCCTCTTCGAGCCGCAGCGTGCAGCATCGCAATCCTCGCCGACCGTCATCTTCCTTACTTCCGGCACCAGCTGGACGGTACCGAGTGATTGGAATGATTCGAATAACTCGATCGAGGTTATCGGTGGTGGTGGAGGCGCGGGACCAGGTGCAAGCGACGGCGGCGGCGGCGGCGGTTATTCGAGGTCAAATAACACTGCTTTGATAGCGGGCAGCTCGGTCGCGTATTCCATTGGTAGCGGCGGTGCTGTAAATAACGCTGGTCGTGATACGTATTTTTGCAACTCGGCATCGAACTGTGCTTCCATCAGTGGTTCTGCGGTGATAACAGGCGCAAAAGCTGGTACAAGTGGCGATTGGTCGGGGAATCCAGGCCGGGGTGGTTCCTCTGCAAGTGGGGTAGGTGATGTTAAATATTCCGGTGGAGACGGTGGCAACGATCTGTGGGGTGGGTGGAGTGTAGGTACGGGTGCAGGCGGCGGTGCGGCAGGTCCCGGTGGTAATGGCAGGACAGGAGGAAACGGAGGCAGTGTTGATGGTGGTGGCGGAGGAGGAGGCGGTGGTGCTGGTGGGAGTTTGAGTACCGCAGGTAGTGTAGGGAGTGGAACAAGTGGTGGTGCGGGTGGTCAGGGGAAAGATGGTATTGGTAGTGGTACCGCAGGAAATCCGACCGGCGGCAATGGCTCCAATGGCGGCGGCGGTGGTGGTGGTGACGGTAGCACGTCGTCTAATGGTGGCTTTGGCGGAAAGGGAGGTGCGGGGACCGATTGGGATGCGACGCATGGTGCAGGTGGCGGTGGAGGTGCTGGCGGGTCAACAGGATCAGGATTGGTTACTGCGGGCGGTGGCGGTGTCGGCGGCCTCTATGGCGGCGGCGGCGGCAGTAGTGGGTATAGTGAATACGGCAGTGGGTATGCGTCTGGCACCGGCGCCCCCGGCATCGTCGTCATCACGTACACCCCCTTCGTCGCCACAGTCCCCGGTACCCCCATTTCTCTCTCCGCCACAGCCGGCAGTAGCGATATCTCCCTCGCGTGGTCGGCCCCTGCAAGCGACGGCGGC
>Ga0209542_10012388_pt1 | contig 14922 bp, 11 predicted proteins | sample RifCSPhighO2_01_FD_184028 | JGI IMG/M metagenome (GOLD analysis project Ga0209542, IMG submission 184028) | Soil microbial communities from Rifle, Colorado - Rifle CSP2_plank highO2_0.1 (SPAdes) (version 2) | ecosystem: Environmental > Terrestrial > Deep subsurface > Rock core/Sediment ...
ATTTGGGCTTCGACCCAGGGTCTTGGCTATCTGGCGATAGGAATAACCCTTAGCCAATAAAATCTCCATTTCCAGCCGCTCGCTTAAAATTAATTTTCGCCGTTTTATCATGCTCATATTTTATCAATATGAGTGTCCTAATTCATTACGGAATTTCCGATAAGTAAAAAAGGAGCCATAAATGCCAGCTCAAGTTGCCCAAGAAGCATTGAGGGTCAAAACAGCTAATGGTCTTTGTGATATAGCTGATTTACGCGAAGGCGATCTTTTAGAAGTTACAGTTGTTTGGTGTGGCAAGGATGATACTCGGGTATATATTTTTAAAACTCTGGGTCTTGCTGGCCGTCTTTGCCTAATGAGAAGAGATTTATTGACTGATTGGTTTCCGTTAGAATGGATTAAGGGGATTACACTTCTGGCTCGTGACGCTGGATTAGCATTCAATCTCCTGACTTCGCTAGAAGAGGAACGTAAACATTTGGTTACAGCAGTTACAGAGTTGGGACGTCTTTCTAGAGAATTAAATGCGCAAGTATTAATTTTAGGCGGTTGAAAAACCGCTTTTTTATTTGTTTGCGTAGCTCTGGGTATTGCCAATTTTTATCAATTGGCTTGAGCAGTAACAAATAAATATCAATTTTTGATATTTCCCGCTGATAAACAAATTGGGACGGAGTGAAACAAAAGCCCACTCGTAATTGAGTGGGCTTTTGTTGAACGTAAGGGGTACGATTTTTTATCCAGGGAAATGAGAAAACTGATATATTATTTGTAGTGCGAGGACACCTGATAAAAATTGGTAATACCTAGGGCTACTCTTCTTCCGGCAACACCACCGGTTCACTGCTGTGATAATACCCCGTACCGGCCGGAATAAGGCGGCCGATGATGACGTTTTCTTTGAGGCCTCTCAGGGTATCTTCTTTGCCTGCCACTGCCGAGTCTATCAAAACTCTTGCGGTTTCTTGGAATGAAGCGGACGAAAGGAAGCTTTCTGTTGAAAGCGAGACCTTGGTTATGCCCAGCAGGAGTTGTTCAAAAGTAGCCGGCCGGCCATTATTTTTGACAGTATCCTCGTTTGACTCTAAGAGAGTTCGCTTCTCAACGACATCGCCGGGTAGTAATTCGGTGTCACCACCGTCAAGTATTTTAACGCGCGAGAACATTTGTTTAACAATTAATTCAACGTGCTTGTCGTTGATGCCTTCGCCAGTGGCGAAATAAATACCCTGAACCTCGCGGATAACATAGCGAGCTACGTTGGCAATATTGCCGCTTATATGAAAAAGTTCGCGCAAATCAACATGGCCGTCGGATAATTGTTGGCCGGCAGTAACCAGATCTCCGGCCGATACTGCCGGCGGAACCCCAGGTGCAGTAAGGTATTCTCGTTCCTCACCTTGGTCAGACATTAGCTTGATAAAGGTTTGATTGCCCCTTTCTTCAACACTGGTTACTTTGCCGTCAACTTCTGATATTAAAGCCTTGCCTGCCGGCGGACGTACTTCAAATATCTCTTGTACGCGTGGCAGACCCATAGTAATATCGCCTACGCTGGCAACGCCTCCTGTGTGGAAGGTTCTCATAGTAAGCTGAGTGCCAGGTTCACCGATAGCTTGGGCGGTAACTATTCCCACCGCCTGGCCTATTTCTACCAGATTATTCTTGGAAAGGTCGTGCCCGTAGCAAAGACGGCAGACGCCATCTTTTGACTTGCAAGTTATAAGAGATCTAATTTTAATTTTTTCCAGATTTAAATTGGTAAGTTTTGCCGAAGTTTCTCGATCAATGAGATGGCCTTTCTTGGCCACAATAGTGCCGCCGACATCTTTGATGTCCTCAAGCGGAACTCTGCCGTAGAGGCGCTTACCCAGGTTCTCTCCGCCAATCTTGCCGTCAATAGCATACAAGGTGTATCCCTCCTTATCTTTACAGTCCTCTTCGTGAACAACAACATCCTGAGCGACGTCAACTAGACGTCGTGTAAGGTAACCGGCAGTTGCCGTTCTGAGGGCGGTATCTACCAGACCCTTGCGAGCGCCGTGGGTTGAAATGAAATATTCCAGAACGTTAAGGCCTTGCTTAAATGAGCTTTTAACTGGCAGCTCAATCAATTCGCCGTCAGGCTTAACCATCAAACCGCGCATGCCAGCGAGCTGGTTTACGGTGCCCCAGTTACCTCTGGCTTTTGAATCAACCATCATAAATACCGCATCCTTGTGACTAAACTGATTACTGACCAGCTTTTCCAGTCTTGACTTAGTCGAAGTCCACACCTCTATCGCTTTTGACTTCCTTTCATATTCGGTAAGCAAGCCTTGTTCATATAGAGAGTTATTTTCTTCAATTATTTTTTCAGCCTCGACGATAAGAGCGGTTTTTTCTGGTGGTACTCTCAAGTCATCCATACCCCAAGAAACACCGGATACGGTGGCATAGTGAAAGCCATACTCCTTAATGGCGTCCAAAAATTCAACAGTCCTATCTTCGCCGTAAGTATGTAAAATCTCAGCTTCAATATTGCGAAGGTCGGTTTGGTTCAAGGTTTTATTTAAAAACGGATCCTCCGGCGGCAGAGCATGATTAAATATTATGCGGCCAACGGTTGTTTCGGTTAATTTTCCGACAGAGTCCTTGGGTATTTTTGTCAGTACGACCTTTATTTTTGCCCTCAAATCAATCAAGTCGTTATCATAGGCCAAGGTTGCTTCTGATTCGGAAGAAAATACCTTACCCTCACCCAGCGTATCAGGAGATATGCTGGTTAAATAGTAACAACCGAAAGTAATATCGCGAGTGGCGATTGCGACCGGTTCACCGCTGGCCGGTTTAAGGATGCCATGAGTTGAGAGCATCAACTCGCGAGCTTCTTTTTGGGCCGCGGCCGTAAGAGGTAAGTGCACGGCCATTTGATCGCCGTCAAAATCAGCGTTAAATGCTCTGGTTGGCAAAGCAGGGATTTTGATGGCCTTGCCTTCTATTAGCAAAGGCTTGAATGCCTGAACTGAAAGGCGATGTAAGGTTGGGGCGCGATTAAGAAGTACCAGCCTGTCCTCGATTGCCTTATCGAGGGCCTCCCAAACTTCAGGAATCTCCTGCTCTATTAAATGGTTAGCCGAGCGGATATTATGGGCTAAGCCGCTTGCCTTTAAGTAGTGAATAATGAACGGCTTGAATAATTCCAAAGCCATATATTTCGGCAGACCGCATTCGCTCATTTTTAAGCTGGGTCCAATAACAATAACGCTGCGCCCCGAGTAGTCAACACGTTTTCCAAGCAAATTTTGCCTGAAGCGTCCTTGCTTACCCTTGAGCATGTCAGCCAGAGATTTTAGCGCTCTCTTTTGACCGGTTGAGGCTGAAACCAATGTTTGCCCGCGTCTCATACTGTTGTCTATGAGCGCATCAACTGCTTCCTGCAGCATCCTCTTTTCGTTTTTGGTTATGACTTCAGGAGCTCTCAATTCAATGAGGTGTTTCAAACGATTATTGCGGTTGATTACGCGCCTATACAAATCGTTTAGGTCTGAGGTCGCGTAGCGGCCGCCATCCAACTGAACCATCGGTCTCAAGAGAGGCGGTATAATGGGTAATATGGTCAATATCATCCATTCCGGACGAATATTATTTCTGAGCATTCTCTTGAGCATTTTCAATCGGCGCAGGATTTTTTTCTGGATGAGTGGATTGTCTACTTCTTTCAATGAGGCCTCACCCTTTAGGATGGTTTCTTCCAGGTTCAGTTCTTCGAGTAGTTTACGCACGGCTTCGGCGCCTATGCCGGCCTCAAAAACCTCGCCGTACTTGAGTGAAAGATTGCGGAAGTCCAACTCAGAAAGAATCTGATACTTTTTGAGACTTTTAATGTTTTCCTTTTCATTGTCTTTTTGCTCTATGAGTTTATCACGCTCAGTTTCCTGGGAAGCGTTTTTGATAAGTGAGCGAAACTCTGACTCCATTTTTTTCATTGCTTCAGTCTTGAGCTCATCATTAGACTTCATAACTATATAGGCGGCAAAATAAACCACTCTTTCAAGATCGGGTAAGGAAACATCAAGCAGGGTGGCAATACGGGAGGGCATTCCTCGCAAGAACCAAATGTGGGTGACCGGGCTGGCCAACTTAATATGGCCCATGCGTTCTCGCCTGACTATTGAGCGGGTTACTTCTACTCCACAGCGGTCGCAGACTATACCCTTATATCTTATTCTTCTGTATTTGCCGCAATAGCACTCCCAATCTTTGGTTGGACCGAAAATAGACTCAGAGAAGAGACCTTCTTTTTCCGGTTTCTGGGTGCGGTAATTAATCGTTTCCGGCTTAGTTACCTCACCATAAGACCACTGAAGTATTTCTTCAGGAGAGGCGACCCTTAATTTTAACGCGCTGAAATTCATGATTATATTTCTTTAAGTTCTATGTTTAAACCCAAACCTTTAATTTCTGAAAGTAAGACCTTAAACGATTCCGGGAGGTGGGGCGCCCTTATTTCTTCGCCTTCTACTATTGATTCATATGTTTTTGCGCGACCCTGAACATCGTCTGACTTTATTGTTAACATTTCCTGCAAAGTATGTGCCGCACCGTAACCTTCAAGTGCCCAAACTTCCATTTCTCCAAATCTCTGACCGCCGAATTGCGCTTTGCCGCCTAATGGCTGTTGAGTGATCAGTGAGTAAGGACCAATTGAGCGCATGTGCAGCTTATCTTCAACCATGTGCATTAGTTTCATAAAGTAAATCACGCCAACTGTGGTTTTTTGTTCAAATCTTTTACCGGTGCGTCCGTCATATACATATATTTTACCGTCTTCTGGAAGCTCAGCGGCTCTAAGTTCAGCTTTGATCGTTTCTTCGCTGGCACCGGCCATAGACGGTACGGCAACCTTATAACCAAGCTTGGCGGCGGCCCAGCCTAGGTGGGTTTCAAGAACCTGTCCGATGTTCATGCGGGAAATAATACCTAGCGGACTCAAGATCATATCAACTGGTTTGCCGTCGGGAAGGTATGGCATGTCTTCCTCTGGAAGTATTGTTGAGATAACACCCTTGTTACCATGGCGTCCGGCAAGCTTATCACCGACTTGTATCTTTCTCATCTGAGCTACTGAAACTTGGATGGTTTTAATGACGCCCGCTTGAAGTTTGTCGCCTTGATCGCGCGAGAATATGCGAACGCCCACGACGCGCCCGACCTTACCGTAATCTAGTGTTAGAGAGGTGTCTTTTACATCCTGTGATTTTTCGCCGAAAATTGCTTTTAATAGTCGCTCTTCTGAGGTAAGGTCGCTCTCGCCCTTAGGGGAAATTTTACCAACAAGAATATCTTGTGAGCGGACTTCGGCGCCTATTCTTACGATACCGTCCGGATCTAGATTTTTAAGCTTTTCTTCAGAGCGATTGGGGATATCATAGGTAGTGATTTCCGGGCCGAGCTTGGTATCGCGCACATCAATAGAGTAATCCTCAATATGTATTGAAGTGAAGAGATCTTCTTTAACGAGTCTTTCAGAAAGCACCACGGCGTCTTCAAAATTAGCCCCTTCAAATGACATGAAGGCGACAACCAGGTTTCTGCCCAGGGCGAGCTCGCCGTCGGCAGTCGCCGGTCCATCAGCTAATACATCGCCAGCCTTAACTTTCTGTCCAAGTTTAACGATGGGTCTCTGGTTAATGGCGGTAAAGCTATTAGATTTATTGAACTTAAGAAAGTCATATTGAATTTTTTCTCCGTTGGCATTTCTTAGAGCTATGTGTGAGCTGTCAACTTCCTCAATCGTGCCGTTCTTATCTGCGATTATCATCATTCCTGAATCTCTGGCGACCTTAGCCTCAAGGCCGGTGCCGACTACGGGGGATTCCGGTGTAATAATAGGTACGGCTTGTCGCTGCATATTAGAACCCATCAGTGCCCTATTGGCATCATCATTTTCTAAGAAAGGTATAAGAGAAGTGCCCACAGAAAAAGGCTGTTTGGGGGAAACATCAATATAATTAACTTCTTCAGGTGTGGCTAAACTCGCCTCACCATGAATGCGGGCTGGAATTCTATCTCCCGTTAGTTTACCAGAAGCATCCGTTTTGGCTCCGGCGTGAGCTATAATGTAGCGCTCTTCTTCGGTGGCGTCCAAATAATCAATTTGGTCGGTTGGCTTGCCCTTAATTACCTTGCGGTACGGAGCGAGTATGAAGCCAAGAGGGGAAACCTTGGCAAATAAAGAAAGTTGACCAACCAAACCGATATTCGGACCTTCCGGAGTTTGGATCGGGCAGATGCGTCCATAGTGCGAAGGATGTACATCGCGCACTTCGAAGCTAGCCCTTTCTCTGGTAAGGCCGCCGGGACCGAGAGCCGACAGGCGGCGCTTGTGTTCTAGTTCGGCGAGGGGATTGACCTGGTCCATGAATTGCGACAGTTGGCCGGAAGAGAAGAACTCTTTAACTGAAGCCACGAAGGGGCGTGAATTGATAAGTTGAGCTGGGATGATCGCGTTTACATCAAGGGTGCTCATTCTGTCTTTTATAATCCTTTCCATTCTAGTAAATGAAAGCCGTAATTTATCTTGAAGAAGTTCGCCGAGAGTTTTAACACGTCGGTTGCCGAGGTGGTCAATGTTATCCGGCTGGGCCATGGGGTCGTTATTAAGCCTGATGATTTCTCTCATCACCATTATCACGTCATCTAACTTTAGAGCTCTATTCTTTTCGTCCAAAGGATAGTCCTTCTGGAAGCGCTGGTTCATTCTGTAACGGCCTACACGCGACAGATCGTATCTTGAGAAATTGAAAAACATATTGTTAATCATTTGGCGCGCGTTATCTACGGTTGCCGGATCGCCTGGTCGTATACGCTTGTACATTTCTATAAGACCCTCCTCTTCGTTGGAGGCGGCATCAGCAACTATTGTCGAGACTAGATATTGCATGTTGGGGTCAGTGTCTATATCAGCAAAAAGTTTTTTGATATCTTCGTCTTTGCTTACGCCAAAAGCGCGAAGGATAGAAGTGGCGGGTATTTTTCTCTTGCGGTCAATTCTAACGGACATCACTCCGCTTTGTTCCGTCTCAAATTCTAGCCAGGCACCTCGGGAGGGAATAATCTTGGCGCCAAAAAGCCGTTTATAACGGCTTGAACGAGAAAATGAGAAGAATACGCCTGGGCTTCGGATAAGTTGTGAAATTACAACTCTCTCAACCCCGTTAATTACAAAGGTACCGCGCGGAGTTATTATGGGAAAGTCCGCAAGATATATTTCTTGTTCTCTGATATCGCCGGTCCTTTTGTTTGTAAGAGAAATTTTTACTCGTAGCGGTGCTTCAAAGGTAATATTTTTTTCTCTGGCGACTCTTTCGCTAAATTTAGGTTCCTCAAGTTTGAAATCCAAAAATCTCAGCTCCAGTTCTTTGCCCGTCCAGTCTTCGATGGGAGAGATGTCATTCAAGAGTTCTTTTAGACCTACGTCCAAAAACCACTGGTAAGAATCCAGCTGAACCTGTACTAGGTTAGGCGCCTCAAAGGAATCAGGTGAGTATTTTGATAAAAATTTTCGCATAAATGCAAGTTGCGAATATAAAAACACCAATTCCCCGCTTTACGGGGCGAACAAAAAATTACGCTCTTTAATTTTGCGAGATTTCAGTTTCCACCCTTAGATATACAAACCTGGTAACTAGCGGTTGTCTTATAGCAACTAGATTTGTAGACCCCCAATGAGGGCGGAAGTGATCTTGTATGATGAGCTATCGGTACCTAGATTGCCCAGCATTTTATAGCCTTTTATAGCTTTTAGGTCAAGTTTATTCCTTTTCAGAAGCTTGTCAAGGCAGCTTATCAACCCCGTTAGAAGTTCGCGGTATATGTGGTTACTGCCCTTGATAATATAGCCTTTTCTGATTATACGGCTAACTTCTAACGGGGTCAACACCACGCTAAGATCATGATAATACTTTGCGGTTTCAGTGTCAATAACCCGGCCCGCCTGGTGGAATGAGAGTTGAATATTATTTTGCTCCAATTTGATTATTAGTTGCATATTAAGCTTGATCAATCTAGCAGATAATAAGATTTTTTCAAAATAAAAACCGAAATTACTCGGCATTTAGTTAGCGACGATAAGACCGTCTTGTTCCATGCAGCCGCCATGGTACGAAAGCGCATAAAGCGGTTGGTATGGATATAAATCGCCATGCCTTTCCTCGAACCTTATTTTTTCATGGCCACTGAAGGCGGTAATGGTTCCTCGCAGTTCATTATAATATCCCAGGCTTCCATTTTTGTAATTTTTTGGTCCTCGGAATGGTAAATTTTCCGACGGCATTCGAAGGGCTGACCTTAAGAAAGTGTAAATTTCTTTCGGATCAAGTGGTTTCGATAAGTTTGGATATATTCCACCATAATAGTTCATGCCCCAAACCAGAACCCCATTTTGCCAAACAAGTTCCTGGCCGATAAATGGATTTGAGCCCTTGTATTCGTCTACATATTTAAAATTATAAGCTGCGTATTCAAGACGACGCGTGCCGTTGGGGAGGACTTCTTCAGTCGCATTTTCTGAGGCATAAGTCTTTTTCTTAGCTTCGACTAAAAATTCTCTCAAGTCCATGTATTTTCTCTCTCGTTTTTAAGAAACAAACTCCACCTTACCTTATATGATTAAGCCAATTACGTCAATTTGTAACAAGTCAGAGCAGAGCTTTGCTTTTTCGTCCTAACTTTTATACAATTAGTAGTATGAAGCGTAAGCTCAAAAAGCAGAAGAAGGAATCAAAAGAGAGGGCAGAATCTAAGGAAGTTTTGGGCTTGTCGCAGGAGACCAAAAACGGAATTTGGGGCGTAGCATCGTTGGGGCTGGCCGTGGTAAGCACGCTGGCCTTTTTTGGTAAAGCAGGTGCGGCTGGAGAGTTATTCTCTGTCGGTGCCAGATCGCTATTCGGCTGGGGCCTTTTTCTCGTCCCGCTTGGTCTAGCCATGCTTGGCATTGCTTTTCTCAAATCAATCTCCCGCAAAATATATTCAAGCGCCATGATCGGGACTGCGCTTTTTGTTTTGGGCTTCTTGGCAGTATTCCATATTGTGGGTAATGGCGACCTTGCTTTGCGTATAGACCAGGGCGGCTACCTTGGATTGATAATTGGCTTTCCGATACTTAAGGCAGTTGGGTTCACTTCCTCGTTTGTGATTTTGGTCATTGTACTATTTGTATCAGTTCTAGTCGCGCTCAATATTCCTGTACACAAATTGTTATTCCGTAAAGAAGAAGAGGTTGGAGGGGGTGAGGAGCAGACTCTAAAAGATAATGTGGTGATTAAGCGCGGTATGCAGGTAGTAGATATCAAGGCCGAAGAAGCGGCTGCCGTGGCCGCCGCCGCTAGAGCCAAGACTCAATTGGCTAAGCCTCAGCTGGCGATTAAGCATGATGATGAAGAGCGAGAGTTTGTTATTAAGTCATCTAAGTCAGGTAAGTGGGAATTGCCGCCGCTTGAGATTCTAAATTCAGACAAGGATCAGCCAAGGAGCGGCGATATTAATGCCAACGTATCTATTATTAAGCGTACGCTTTCTAATTTTGGAATTGATGTGGAGATGGGAGAGGTTTCCATTGGTCCGGCCGTTACTCAGTTTACTTTGAGGCCGGCAGTCGGCGTTAAGATTGCCAAAATTACGACTCTGCGTAGCGATCTTGAGCTCGCTCTGGCCGCTCATCCGATTCGCATAGAAGCGCCGATTCCGGGGAAGGCACTGGTTGGTGTTGAGGTGCCCAACAAAAAGTCAGCCATTGTCGGCTTGCGCGATATGTTCGAGTCAGAAGAGTTCAAGAAGAGCAAATATTTTTTGCCGATTGCGATTGGGCGTGATGTCGCCGGATTTCCTATTTTTGCCGGATTGGAAAAAATGCCGCACATACTGATAGCCGGAGCAACGGGTACGGGCAAGTCGGTAGCTATAAATACCCTCTTGCTTTCTCTTTTGTACAAGCACTCTCCAGATATGCTCAAGCTTATTCTTGTTGATCCAAAGAGAGTTGAGCTGTCTCTATATAACGGTATGCCGCATCTTATTACACCGGTTATCGTTGATTCTAAGAAAGTGGTTAATGCTTTGCGCTGGGCGGTTAGAGAAATGGAGAAGCGTTACGAAAGATTATCTGGTGGTGGTTCGCGTGACATATATTCTTTTAATGTTAAACAGGCGGCCGCGAAAGATGATCTGATGCCCTACATAGTAATAGTTATTGATGAGCTAGCTGATCTAATGGCGTCGCATGGGCGAGATGTGGAGGCCGCTATTGTGCGCCTGGCCCAAATGGCTCGGGCCGTCGGCATCCATCTTGTCGTATCCACCCAACGGCCATCCGTTGAGGTAATTACGGGTTTGATTAAAGCCAACATTACTTCACGTGTTGCTTTGCAGGTTGCCTCAAATGTTGATTCGCGAACAATTCTTGATATGTCCGGTGCCGAGAAGCTCCTTGGCAATGGGGACATGTTATACCTTGCCGGTGACGTATCTAAGCCGCGCCGAATACAAGGATCGTTTGTAAGCGAAAAAGAAGTCAAAGATGTTGTTAAGTTTATTAAACAACAGGCGGAGCAATTGGATGAGGAAGCCGGAGAAGAAAAAGAGGAGGGCCTAAGGCTTGATCCGGATGAAGTAGTGGCCAGCACGGCAGGTGCTAATAACGGCGGTGGCGACATGGGTGATGAATTGTTTGCTGAGGCCAAAGAAGTAGTGGCACAAGCCGGTAAGGCGTCGGCATCTCTGCTTCAGCGTAGATTGCGCGTAGGCTATGCCAGAGCGGCAAGGCTACTCGATATTTTAGAAGAAAACGGAATTATTGGTCCGGGCGAAGGGGCCAAAGCAAGAGAGGTATACATAGGCAAGGGCGGAGGAGTGCCTGTACCAGCAGAGGATAATTATGTTGATGATGGCGCGGTGGCCGAAGTGGTTTCGGCGGACTCCAAACTAGACGACAAGATTGCAACCGAAGAATGACGCTCGTCCCCTCAAAAATTATTCACTCGCCGCTGCACCTCCTATCACCGCTAGCAACCCCAGCGAGGTTGCTGCGCTCCGTTGAAAGCGTGGATTCGCCTCGCAGTGATGAATATTATACTGCTCGGCGACCATGCAATCCACCCTTTCAACGGTGCTAGGAGGCGTAATGGCTCGCTTTGAATAATTTTTGAGGGGGGGGCTCACTTCAACTTTTGGAACCCTCTCAGGCACTCGTTAAGAATGTTTTTAAAATGTAGTAATTGAGGTATGACTGCGAAGTAAATCTTAGCGATCATGATCAAACTATTTTAAAAGGCATGGAACAGCAAGCGAATAATCTAGAACCACAGTCGGGTAAATTATATACAGGAAGAGCCCCTATCATATTGCAGGTCGTAGGAGGTTTAATGTGGCTGAATGGTTTGGGCCTGATTTTGTCGGGCATTTTACTTTTATTGTATTTTGGGCTTGGAGTTATTCTTATAATTTTGGGAGTTTTTAATATAAGGTATGCTAAAAAAATTTTTAAAATGCAGAAAAAGGGGTACGGTGGTAGCATATTTTTGCAAATTGCTTTGATGACTTTGGTGCTAATTATTTATGGAATCCAGGGGTTTAATAGCATAAATTATCCACATATATTTACGATTGTTGCCGCGGGCCTATCAATTTTATTAGTTTATCTAAATAAAAATAAATTTATTTATGACTAATAGCGAACGGGTTGAGGCTTGCCACTGAAATTTTAATTTGTTAGCCTAATTCCATGGAAATTGGTAAAGTTGAACTAAAAAAAATACTCAAAGAACAGCGGGAAGAGTTCCAGGCATTTATCGGTACATTAGCCGAGGATTTTACCGCACAAGTTAAGATTTTGGCTGAAAGCGTATCTGATTTGCAGAGGCAGTTAATTATTATTCGTGATATGGTGGCTAGAAATACAGAGGATATAGAAGCAATGAAAATGGATATGTTAGTTATAAAAGAGGACATAGAATCAATTAAATATACCCTTAAGAAGAAAGTTGATTTAGATGAATTTGCGTCTCTTGAGAAAAGAGTTTTAATTTTAGAAAGAAATCGGTAACAACCCTAATCATTGGAGGATGACGGGTAGATTTATGGTAAAAGAAAAAAAAGAAAAAGAAGTTAAAAAAATAGCCGATGGTACGAGTCGAAGTGTTGAGTTGGCGGTAAAAGAGATACAGGAAAAATACGGCGAAGGAGCGATTATGAAACTAGGAGATGCGCCCAGGGTTGATGTGGACGCCATATCAACGGGATCGATCTCTCTTGATTTGGCTTTAGGCGTAGGCGGTATTCCGCGCGGGCGCATTATTGAGATATACGGCCAGGAAAGTTCCGGTAAGACCACTCTGGCATTGCATTTGGTTTCCGAAGTGCAGAAAAACGGAGGTGTGGCAGCCTATGTTGACGCCGAGCACGCACTTGATCCTGAGTATGCCAAGAAGATTGGTGTTAAAATTAATGACCTTTTGATTTCTCAGCCCGATACCGGCGAGCAGGGCCTGGAGATTGTCGAAACATTGGTAAGGTCTGGCGGAGTAGATTTAGTTGTTGTGGATTCGGTTGCCGCACTGACTCCGCGCGCGGAGATTGAGGGCGAGATGGACCAACAGCACATGGGCTTGCAGGCGCGTATGATGTCTCATGCATGCCGAAAATTAACAGGAGTCATAGCGAAAACAAACACGACTGTTTTATTTATAAATCAAATCAGAAACAAGATCGGCGTTATGTACGGAAATCCTGAAACAAAGCCAGGAGGTTTAGCCTTGAACTTCTATGCGTCTGTCATAGTCAAAATTAAGCGTTCGGCTCAGATTCAGGCGGGGGATAAAATAATCGGCAATCGCCACAGCGCTAAAGTAGAAAAAAATAAAGTAGCTCCGCCATTTCGTATTGCCGAGTTCGATATACTTTATAATGAAGGCATTTCTCGCCATGCTGATCTGGTTAACACCGGAGTAACGCTTGGCGTGGTGGCCAAGGCCGGTGCCTGGTACAACTTCGGCGAACAAAAACTTGGCCAAGGCATTGAGGGCGCAAGATTATTCCTCAAAGAAAATCCCAAAGTGGAAAAGGAAATACTTGGAGCGGTCAAAAAAGCGGCAGCGGTCAAAGAGGCATAGCTCGTTTTTCAGCTTTTCTTCCAGTAGATGACTTTGAAAGTTGTGCTCACTATATTGCCTTTTGAGAACTTAGACCCGCTCCAGCGAGCGGGTCTAATCTTTTTACGTAACCGCCATTTGTCAAGGCGCAAGGCCTATGACAAAACCATGCTGGCGGTTACTTCAGAAGTCTCAAAAGGCAATATGGCCTCGCTTAACTTTCGGAGTCTATATGAAAAATTACAAAACCTTGTTCGCCCCCTCCAGTCAAAAACCGCCGAAGCGCGGTCTTTGACTGGAGGGGGATTCAATGGTATCCTAACTGAGAATTGTTTTGTTGTTTAAAAAGAGGATGAGTGATGACTGTTCAAGAAAAAGAGCCGACTATCAACTCAGTAATAGAAATTTTTCTTCCGTTGGGCAAGAATAAGCCTTCGTTGAGCGATGAATTGCAGGAAGTTGTTAGCCGCGAAGCGGCTGAAGTCGCTGTGCGTCAGGTAGGTGGAGCCGTTGAAACTGCGCGGGTAAATTATGCGGCAGCGAGAGCTATTGTTACCAAAGTCGGCTCCAGGGCAGTGGCCGATTTTGCTGTTTCAAGGTGTATGGAAATTTATGATGCCAATAAGAACCAGTTTTTCAGCCTTGATTCCAATGCCGCCTTGAATGCGGCAATCAGTATGCTGCCCTATGCGTCGCCGGATCTTAAAGAGAGGGTGATTGCCGCCGTTGCCGAAAACGGCTGGTATGGAAGAATTGAGAGCCTGGCCAATAAATATTTGAATAGGGGGCTGACGATTGAAGAAGTTTTGGCTCTTGTTAATAGCTACGTTAATAATAAAGGCGTTCGTGCCGAACATACGGAAAAAGAATTGTTACGAATAGCCAGAGCTTATGCGCCAGGCAAAACAGCGGAGGTCGGTTCAAAAATAAGACAATTCGTCATAGATTTCGAGAGGGACGATATCTATTGATGCCTTGTTGAATACACACTTAAAAGCCGCCGATCAGCGGTTTTTGTTTGCATAAGGTCACATTGTTTTGACTTTTATTCAACTTCGTATTAATCTGTCAGGGGTATATTAATTTTGGAGCAGGGCATGAGATCGTTTAAAATTAAAGTTTGCTTGATATTTATGACCTTTTTTGTTTTTATGGCGGCTGGTGTCGCCTACGGAAAAGACCCAGAACGACCATTTTATGAGAGCTTTGACCACGTAAAGAAGGCTTATTGCGGAGAAGTCGCATCATTGCCTGGGGTGAAGGTTCTTTGTGATGCATACTCAAACGAGGAGCTCCTCTTACAGTGCGGTGAGCTGAGAGACTCAGGAGAGTTTCATACAGTCCTGACTTATAAGAAGTATGACGCCGACCAGCCGTGGCTGATCATAAATTTCATAAGTTCAGATGATGCTTCTGGCGGTAGACGCAAGGTGATTGTCTTTCAGAGAAAAAGGAGCTTTCTATTTTTTAAGAAAGGATTGTCGCCGGTTTTCCAAAAAGAATTTATCGGGCGGCAAGACGCCGAACAGTTTACAAAATTTATGCGTGACAAGTATGGTATTTATTTTCTTTTGAGCCGCTAACTTTTTCACGCCGACCTTCCGTCGGCTTTTGTTTTGATTTATACAAATCTTGTTCAGGGTGACTTTTTATATTGATTTCAGTGGCAAGAGAGCCCCTGTCGCAAAAATTAAAAACCCGGAGCATAGCCAAGTCTGACTTGGCGTGGCGATTTTTATCGTTCGTCAACTATTTTTTAAGTGTCTGCCCCTTGGTATACGGCATCAGTGCCATA
>Ga0209542_10012389_pt1 | contig 14922 bp, 11 predicted proteins | sample RifCSPhighO2_01_FD_184028 | JGI IMG/M metagenome (GOLD analysis project Ga0209542, IMG submission 184028) | Soil microbial communities from Rifle, Colorado - Rifle CSP2_plank highO2_0.1 (SPAdes) (version 2) | ecosystem: Environmental > Terrestrial > Deep subsurface > Rock core/Sediment ...
CAAAATATTACACCTATAAGTCATCTCACTAAAAATACTCCGATTAAACTTATTACCCCGCCTAATATTTTTAAGAACAAATGATTTCTTTCTTTCAAAAAAATTATTCCCAGAAAAACAATCAGAAGGGTCGATGTTTGATTTAAGATGGCAATTTGAGCCGCATTGTGGCCCCTCTCGTAAGCTGCAAAAGTGCTGGTTGCGCTGACAGAAAACATTAGCGCCAGCAATCCCAATTTTAAGGTGTCTTTAATGTCCAGAACTTTTTTGATTTTGGCCATTTTTTTATAATTAATCAGGCCTATAAAGACCGCCGGCAGTAAGAATATTAACGGCATATAAAAAAACAAATCTATACGGCTTAATAGATAAGAGTCATTAATGAATTCAACTCCAAAAAAGAAAGCTGCAGCCAGAGTCAACATTTCGCCCTCATTTAATCTAAAACTTTTCTTTTTCCAGGAAACAAGTACTACGCTGAACATAATTAAACCCACTCCTAATCCCTGCTTGATATTAAAACTTTCACCTAAAAACAGTATCGCAGCAATTATTGACCAAAGAGCCCTGGTTGAAAAAAGAACGGTAAATTCCGAAGCCTCGGTTTTCTTTAAAGCGTTAAAATTCAACACGCTGCCCGCCCCTAAAAACACCGTCATCATTATTAAATTAAGCGAGATCTTGCTAAAATCAGGGATTTTAAACCCGGCGAAAAAACCAAAACAAAAAAGTATTACTCCACCGATCACCCCGTTAACCACATAGTAAACAACCGGATCCCGGCTATCTCTTAAAATCATTCTCTGGTAGATTGTCGCCAAAGAAAAAATGCAAATATTTAAAACCACATACCAATACCATTCCATAATTATCAGACCAAACGGTCTTGTAAAGATTGATTGCCTGCAAAGAAAACTCAGAAGGACTTAAATTTCTATTCCCCGAAAAATTCCGCTTAAAAACAGACTATCAAAATCTCAACTGAATTGACGATATTTACCGTAAGTTAGTTGCTATTGCGGCAACGTATCGGCTTCGGCAGACCCGCCGGTTAAAAACTCATCGGCATTCCGGACTAAAACATCCCGGGGTTTACTGCCGTCCCCGGGCCCAATAACTCCACCAGCTTCAAGTTCATCGATAATTCTAGCCGCCCGCGCATATCCGACTTTTAGCCGGCGCTGCAACAGGGAGGCCGAGGCCCGGTCATATTGGCAAACAGTCCTGACCGCTTCCTCAAATAAACCGTCACGGTCTTCACTCCCCCCGCCACTGCTGCCGCCCCTACCGACTTTACCGATAGGCATTTTGGTAATCTCCTCAGTATAGTGCGGGGCAATTCCCAGGCTCTTTAAGTATTGAACCAGATTAAAAACCTCCGGATCAGTTACCAATACCCCTTGTATTCTTTGCGGTTTTGAAGCATCCGGCGGTAAAAACAACATATCTCCTCTGCCAAGCAATTTTTCAGCTCCCGGCCCGTCAATAATAACCCTGGAATCAATCATCGATGAAACGTTAAAGGCAATCCGGGAAGGAATATTGGCTTTCATTAGACCGGTAATGACATCAACCGACGGTCTTTGGGTGGCAATAACCAAATGGATTCCGGTCGCCCGGGCCAGCTGGGCCAGGCGAGTGATGGCATCTTCAACTTCAACCGGAGCAAACATCATTAAATCCGCCAGTTCATCTATGAAAATTAATATATACGGCAGGGCCTGAAAACCGGACATTTCGTTATAGCCCTGGATATTTCGGACACCAACCTGTTGGAATAATTTATAACGCCTGTCCATTTCCGCCATTGCCCACTTCAATGCCGATAAAATTTTCTCGGATTCGACAATTACCGGGGTAAGCAAATGGGGCACGCTATTATAATTGGTCATCTCTACCCGCTTCGGATCAATTAATATCAACTTGAGTTCGTCAGGTGAATTTCTGAATAACAGGGAAGTTATCAAATTATGCATAAGTATTGATTTACCCGAACCTGTTGTTCCGGCAATCAACATGTGCGGCATTCTGTCAATGTCGACTATTATCGGATGAGAGGCAGTATCTTTACCCAGCGGCACAGCCAGCTTGGATTTATGCTTTTTCATTTCATCCGAGCCAATGACCGATTTCAACGTAACAACCTCAAGCGTATGATTCGGCACTTCGATACCGACCAGGGATTTTCCCGGAATCGGAGCTTCAATACGAACCGTCCCGGTGCGGGTGGCCAGGGCCAATGCTATATCATGCTGCAGGCTGGCAATTTTGGTAATTTTTGTACCGGCGGCCAACTCAAGTGCGTATTGGGTAACAGCCGGACCGCCATTAACTTCGGCAACTCTGGCCTGGATTCCGAAAGAATCAAGAGTTCGCTCAATAATAGCGGCGTTTTTCTTAACATCTCCCCGGTCAGCCGGCGCTCCGCCTTTATCATTAAGCAGATTCAAGGGCGGATATTTCCAGACCCGAGCTTGTCCGGCTACATTTTGGACTAGTGTCTCAGCTAAGACCGGTTCACTCCTGCCTGGTTTTTCGGGTGCTTTATTAATTTTGAGCTTGTCGTCAATACCGGATAATTTAATCCTACCGCCTCGGGCGTCAAACTCGGCATCCCTTTTAAAAACACCCCCAACTTTTGCAGTCACTTTACCTGCCTTAGCTGCCCCGGAAAAAATTGAACCAAAAAATGCCAACAGTTGCTCCAGGCTGGTGTTTAGAAAAACAACCAAACCGATGGCAAAAACACAAATCAGCACAAAAACCGCGCCCAGGCCGGTTACAACTTCTTTAAGTTGCACCCAAATAAATGCTCCGGCAATCCCACCCGGTGTATCGCCAATTCCGGCTAAAAGTCCCATTAAGGCTATCATCATCGTCAGAAGCCCCACCAAAACATTCAGCTGAGCAAAAGCCCACTTTACTCTTTGCAAAACCAAGCCGGATAAGGCAAACACCAGCGGAACCAAAAAAGCCGTAAACCCGACATTTTCGATTAGATATTGTCTCCAGAAAAACAAGTACGGAGTATCCGTAACCAAAGCTACACCGGAAACGCCGGCCAGAATAAACGAAACAAATGTTGCCACGGTAATAATTGTTTTTTGCTTGAGCTTAAGTTTAGGAAGTGAATAAATAGATTTTCTACGAGGCATTGTTATTAATTATATCATATCAACTATGGGGTAAAATCAAGCTTCTACAACCACTGTTAAAATTAACGGACGACGCTTAGTCTCTTCATAAAAAAATCTTTGCAGGTGGTTTTCAATCTCATTCCGGGCATATCGCATATCCAGATGCCCGCCATGGTGGTCAATAAATAGCGATTTGACTATTTCTTTGGCGGCGTCCAATAAATCATTGGCTTCGTCCCCGAAGACAAAACCTCTGGAAATCAAGTCAGGATCACCCGAAAGTTTGCCATCCTTTGAGTCTATCGTCACAACTACCACTACTATACCCTCTTCACTCATGTGCTGTCTGTCACGCAGGACTATGCTGCCGACATCTCCCACTCCGAGTCCGTCGACATAAATATTTTGAGATGGAATCGGCGGTAAGATTCTCATCCTTTCGGGGGTAATCTCCACCGGAGATACTTCAGTTAACATAAGTACCTGATTCTCAGAATATCCCAGATCCGCGGCCAATAGGCCGAAGGCTCTTATCTGCTTAAAACCTCCACCAATAGGCATTAAAAATTTAGGCTTGGCTAAGTTAATCATCAGTTTAATTTCTTCAGCCGCTGCGTGGCCCGACACATGCAGCTTAGAATCCGCCGAAGAATAATAGACCCGGCATCCAAACCGGGATAAGTTGTCAATTAACACACTTTGCGCATCTTCGGCTGAGGGCATCGGATCGGCGCTGACAATTACCGTATCATTTTTTTGAATCTGAACAAATTTGTGCTCACCGTTTGCGGCCCGGGATAACGCCGATCCGGGTTGTCCGAAAGCCCCAGAAATTATAACCACCAACTTATTCGGAGCGAATCTTTTTAATTCTTCCTGGGGAATAACTACCCCCGGGGGAACTTCAACATATCCTAAATCCCGGGCTACCTGAAAATTATTCTCCATTGACCTGCCCACAAAACAAACCTTCCGTCCGGTCTTAACTGCCACATTTAAAGCCTGCTGAATCCGGGTTATATTTGAAGTGATCAGAGTCATTATCAACTTTCCCTGGGTTTCCTCAGCAATTTTCTCAAATTCAGGCTCAATATTTTTCTCTGATACAGTATATCCCGGCCTGTCAGATCTTAAACAATCAATTGTCATCAACAGTACGCCCTTGTTACCAAGCTCCGCGACCCTGCCCACATCCGTTTTTTGACCGTTAACCGGTGTCCAGTCAATTTTGAAATCCGATTGATGGATTATTACCCCGACCGGAGTTTCCAAAACTATTCCGGTTGAATCGGGAACCGAATGAGAAACCTGGTAAAACGAAACTTTGAAGACACCTAATGTTAAAGTATCGGTTATTTTAAGCTCCTTAATTTGGCGTTTATCCAGCTTATGTTCTTCAAATTTACGCCCGATCAATCCACAGGTTAACTTTTGAGAATAAATCGGCACGTTCAGTTCCGGCCAGATATAAGGCAAAGCACCGTAATGGTCATCATGACCGTGCGTGATCAATATAGCCCTGACTTTACTTTTCTTATCCCGTAAATAATTAATGTCCGGAATAACCAGGTCTACTCCTCTCATTTCCGTATCCGGAAAAGATACCCCGCAATCAATGATTAAAATATCATCACCATATTCGTAGGCATACATGTTTTTGGTCACGTCACCTACTCCCCCGAGGGGGATAATTTTTAGCGTTTTACCGCTTTTTGAGCTAAATTCAAACTTTGGTTTAAAAGACTTCATAAGAAATTTAAAATGTAAAATGCAAAATTTAAAATTGTCGTGGTTTTGCTTCGCAAAACTAAAATTTTTACGAAGTAAAATACATCAATTTTGAATTATGTATTTAAATACTGTTGTATGTTTTGTTCGTTGATGACAAACGGGCCTTTCTGTCCCTCTACCACCATCCTGGCAATTTTCCCGACCATATTGACAATATGGCGCTTCAAAGATCTGATACCGCCGTCAAACCCTAAAGGCCTGACAATATTCTCCCAAACCTTCGGATCAATCTGGATGAACCTCGGATCGATGGCCGCGTTTTTTAAAGTCTCGGGCATTATATAATCCCTGCCGATCACTACTTTTTGCTCATCGGTGTAAAAAGGCATTTCAATCACTTCCAGCCTGTCCATGACAGCCGTGGCAATATTGCCGGTGTTATTGGCAGTTGCTACAAATAAAACCTGGGACAAATCAAAAGGGAAATTAACATAATGATCTAAAAATGCCATATTTTGTTCCGGGTCCAGCAGTTCAACCAAAACTCCCATTATGTCGGCCCTGGCCAATTCGGTGACACGGTCAAGCTCGTCCAAAAGGATGACCGGATTTTTTACCTGAGCTCGTTTCAGCGCCCGCATAATCAGACCCGGCTCTGCCTCGGATTTCACCCTCGATTCGCCGCGAAGCTGTAGGGCCGAGCCCAAACCTCCGAAAGGAATCCTGATCAGCGGCCGGCCTAAACTTTCGGCAATTGAAAACGCCAAAGAGGTTTTACCCGAACCGACCAGACCGACAAATGCCAGGATCGGCTGCTTGGCCACTTGTCCTTTCATGTGATTTAAAATCATAATTGATAAATATTCCAGTATTCTGGCTTTAATTGTCTCCAAACCATAATGGTTTTTATCCAGGACCTGCTTAGCGCGGTTTAGATCCAGGATATCCTGACCGGCTTTATTCCAGGGCAAATCTGTTACAAAATTAATGTAGCTAATCTGCCTGTCAAATTCCGGGGTAAAGTCGCCGGTTTTAAAAACCAGCTCCACCCTGGAGAAATCATCCTGCAACTTTTCTGCCACATCCGGCGGCACCTGAACTGCGGCCAGTTTTTGCTTTAGATTGTCCAAAACCTGGTTTGAGGCTTGTTGCGAATTATTCGTATTTAAACTTTGAGCAGCTGGATCCATTATTTTAGACGATGGAAAATAGAGAATAGAAGATAGAACTTTTTAAAACTATCTGCTACCATCTATCGTCATTTCAGGATTATTCTACCTGAAATATTTTTTCCATTAACGTTCATATCTATTGTAGCGACTCGAGGCAGACTTTTAAATAACCCTTCCAACTTGTCGGATGCAGTAACTACACCGGAAGAGGTTGCATAGTAAACCAGGTCCTCCGGGTTTTCTATTGCCAGTTGGAATCTGGAAGCATCCAAATATTTTAAAGACAGCCTAGCTGAACCTGTTGAAAACTCCAGATCGGTCTTTATTAAAGCATTCTGAAGCCCCGGAGTATTTTGGCCGGTAAATTCCAGGGATTTTTCGGAAATTTTCAGGTTTAAATCGGCCGGTAAATTAGGCGCCAAAAAGGTTTTCAGGTTTTTATCTAAGCCTAAGCTGATATTTTTTACCTCCTCAGTTATTCCAAACCAATTCCGGATAAACGCTAGAAATTTCGGTTTATCCTCTTCTGTCAGGTTAAAATTCAGATTAACTTTTGAGTCCGTTAACGATATATTGAGCCGGCTTTGCCCGGCAAAAGGATTCTTGGAAAAAGAATTTAAAAAAATTCCCGCCAGATCCCGGTCAAAAGTTTTAAACCCCAGAGAAAACTTAATAAAAACGCCGGCTGATAATAATATCAATAGTAAAAGAAATAAAACCGTCCATTTTCGGGATTTAAAATTCATAAGAAGTTCTTGAGATTTTAACACAACAAAAAGGGGAGCTTTAAATATGGAATCGTTTATCTGTTAAAACCGCCGCGGCCGCCGCGGTCTCTGCCGCCACTTCCACCTCTACCGCCTCTGTCACCACCGGGCCTGCCCCCGCCAAATCCTCTTCTCATGCCTCCGCCTTCTCTTCCACCACCACCGGGCCTATACCCGCCCCTATCGCCGCCTCTGTCACCACCAAAACCTCCCCCAAATCCACCGCCGCCTCTGGGACGTCCTTCGGTTTCCGGTTTTCTATCATCGCCAAAAAGCATTGACAGTCCGATTTTACCCATTGAATCCACATCAACCACTCTGACTTTAACTGTCTGACCTTCGGAAACTATATCTGACGGATCTTCAACCCTTTGCGGGGCCATCTGGGAAACATGAACTAATCCGTCTTTACCCGGTAAAATTTCCACAAACGCTCCAAAAGGTGCAATCCTGACCACTTTTCCTTCGTACTCTTCACCGGGTTCCACTTTTTTAAACATTCCTTCAATCGATTCCAAAGCTTTCTTGATCGCTTCCGCATCCATCGAAGAAACCATCACCGTTCCATCATCTTCAATATCAATTTGGGCACCGGTTTTGGCAATAATTCCATTAATGTTTTTGCCTCCCGGGCCGATTAACATGCCAATTTCCTCAGGTTTAATATGAGTAATCTCAATCTTAGGAGCATACTCGGAAAGCTCAATTTCTTTAGGCATGACCTTAGCCATTTCAGCTAAAATTCCTTCACGGGCTGCTTTACCCTGGCGCAAAGCTTCCTCGATAATTTCAAAAGTTAAACCATTGAGTTTTGTGTCCATCTGGATCCCGGTAATACCGTTTTTGGTTCCGGCCACCTTAAAATCCATTTCACCGTAAAAATCTTCAACCGCCTGCATATCGGTGATAACCTGGAATTTTTTATCGTTTGAAACAAGACCCATGGCAATTCCGGCCACCGGCTCAACCGGTACTCCTGCATCCAGCAAAGCCAAAGTTGCACCGGCCACCGAAGCCATCGAAGTTGATGCATTGGCGCCTAAAATTTCCGAAACTACCCGGATTGCATAAGGAAAATCCTCTTCCTTGGGTAAAACCGGCCTGATAGATTTTTCGCCTAAGTTGCCGTGACCGATATCGCGTCTTGAGGGAGAGCCAATCCTTTTGACCTCACCTGTTGAGAAAGGATTAATACCCATGTTGTAGTGAAGCATGAACCTTTTTGTTGATTCACCCTCCATTCCTTCCAAGTTTTGTGAATTAGATAAAGGACCCAAAGTTGTAATACATAAAACCTGAGAACCGCCTCTTTGAAAAATAGCCGAACCGTGAGTTCTCGGCAAAACATCAATTTCGGAATAAATCTCGCGGACTTCTTCCATTTTCCGTCCGTCAACTCTTTTGCCTTTAGTCAGAACAAAGTCGTTCATGAGCTCTTTGGCGATTTTGTCGAAGATGGCTGCAATTTGAATTGAATTTAGACTTTCAGCGTATTTTTGGGCCATTTCCGCTTTGATTATAGTGCCGGTGGCTTCATGCCAGGTCGAATTTTCAGAAAAAAGTGCATCCTCGATCGCTTTTTGGACGTCTTTTTTGGCTTCTTTTAAAAGAGGTTCTTCAATTTGTTCGGCAATCGGAACAAATACTAATTTTTCTTTGGCCGCTTCTTTGGCAAAGTCATTAATAAAATCAATCACCGGCTGGGCCTTTTCAAAGGCTGTCTTAATGGAATCGAAAACAACATCATCGGGAATTTGTTTGCCTTCAAGCTCTATCATGACTACTTTTTCTTTGGTTGAGGCGACCAGAAGATCCATATTTAAATCTTCAAGTTCATTAAGTTCCGGATTCACAATCAGATTCCCCTCGCGCTCACCCATTCTGGCAATACCGATAGGTCCCATAAACGGAACTGTGGAAATTGTTAAAGCAGCCGAAGCACCGATAAATCCGGCAATTAAAGGATCATGAGTTCCGTCAAAGGACAAAACGGTAATTATTACCTGAACCTCGTACTTTAAGTCTTTGGGGAAAAGAGGGCGGATCGAACGGTCAATCGCCCGGCCCGACAAAACCGCTTTCTCTGACGGCCTGGTTTCTCTTTTAATAAACTTCTGGTTGGTAATTCTTCCACCTGCATAATATTTTTCGACGTATTCAACAGATAAAGGAAAGTAGCCTTTATCTTCAATTAAAGGCTGTTTGGATACTGTTGCTAAAACCACAGTTTCACCTATGGTTGCAACTACCGACGCATCGGCCTGCAAAGCCAACTTACCTGTTTCAAGTTTGACCTTTTTGCCGTTTAAATCTAATTCTTTTGTAATAACTTTATGCATAAAATTAGTTACGGGTATGGCGCGTTACGCCTTTAGTTCATGATCCTTGTGTTTTACTGCGAACGACGAACTAATAACCGATAACTACTTGTGGAGATTAGGAAACTGTATAACTGAAGACAATATGACATCATCTGCAATTTGCAATTTCCAATCTGCCAAAAGCGATTGTACACTACTTGAGCCTTTATTGCAAATTTAAAAGGTAACTTACCTGATCCTCAGGCAATCCCAATCTTAAATACCTTTCGGCTACTTGCTTGCGGGACAGGCCTTTCTCCAGCCAATCCTTGCTTGTTTCTTCAACAAATTCCCTGATTTCGTGCGGAAAAACTATCCAGGCGTTGGTTTGGTGGTCGAAAAAATCCGGAACAATTTTTGAACCGGGTTTATAAAAAAGGGCCGCCGTATCGATTTCTTTAGCTCCATCTTTATTAAGCAACTCCTTAACAAACCCCAAAGTCTGACCGGAATCGGCAACGTCGTCGAAAAGTAAAATCCGCTCACCGGCAATATCAGCCCTTAAGGGTTCAAGCACTTCCGGCTTTTTAAAGGTTTTATTAATACCCCTGTATAATTTTACTTTGATTGAGTCAATATTGGGTATATTAATATAGTCTGCCAGCACCCTGGCCCAGGTTAAGCCGCCTTTGGCAATCACCACAATCCTATCGTAATGTTTTCCGGTCTGATTTATCTGCCTGCCGAGTTTAAAGCATAAATGGCCAAGTTGATCCCAGGAAGGTGCAATAAAAAAAGTTTTACCGCCATTGAAGCTGATCTTTTTGAAAATCATAGACTTTATCCTTTAAAGACTATTGTATCCACACTGTCAAGGTATAAGAATTAAAAAGCGGTGAGAACTATTTGGCTAAGCCCAATTTTTCAATAACGGATTTGTAGCGGTCGGCGTCTTTTTTAAGCAGGTACTGCAAAAGTCTTCTCCGTCTGTTAACCATCGACAACAGGCCCCGGCGGGAATGAACATCGTGCGGGTGGTCTTTTAAATGGGCTGTTAAATTAGCAATTTGTTCGGTAAGTAAAGCCGCTTGCACTTCCGGTGAACCGGTATCCCCTTTATGGGTGGCAAACTCTTCAATGATTTGTTGTTTTCTTTTAGGATCTAAAGGCATTTTGCTGACATCTCTCTTTTAACTGTTTGGCGCAAAACCTCGGTGTCAAGAAGTAGTGCGAGTTAAGTTTTTGAATTTTAACAGATCAGGCTGCGATATGCAATCTTTACCTGCGGGAGGATTTTCGGACAGAGGTCATGACTAAATTTATGCCCTTGTCAATAATTGGCCTCAGCCTTAACCGTCCCCTTATTCCTGTAGCGCTCATAACTTTATACTTTCTCCAACCACCCTCAGGCGCAACTTCGTCCGGATGGGTTAAAATATATCCCAGACTAATAAGAGTTCCGCCGATTATTTCAGCTGCTTGAGCTAAGCCACGAACTTTTCCTGGTAACTTCTCATAATTCATCCTAAATTTCCACCTTTAAATATTTTTGGCACCAGCCAATCGGGAGTTGGGGTTGATTCAATCTCTGGTGATGGCGAGGTAGCAAATTCGCCCATCGGCCGTTCTTCCGGAGAGACCTGAGCTTGGGGAGGCATTTCGTAACCTTTTTCAGGACCACCGCCAATAGGTTGGGGCGCAGCAGCAGGAACCGGTTCGGCCGGTTGCTGGTTTGTCTGAGGATTAGCCGGTACTGCACCTGAGGCCATTTGGGGAATCTGGAATATTTGCCTTAAATCAAACCCCTGGGCTTGTCCCTGAGGGATGACTGAAGCCGGCTGGGACTGAATAGAGGGTTTACCCTGAGCGGAGGCGAAGGGCTGACTGAATTGGAATTGTGATTGAGCAGGCTGGGCTTCCGGCTGGACAGGCGAGGCCGGGGGCGGCACCGGAATAGTAATATTCTGAGGTGGCACTATAAAAGGTGAGGATTGCAAACTAGCCTGGAACATATCCGGAGCAGGCGCAGGATCAACGACCGGTTGAGGAGCTGCCGGTTGAGCAGGTTCAGTATTAACTATGGCTGTATTTTCCGGACCGGAAACAGTAGGCTGGGGCTGAGGTTCGGGTTGAGGCTGGTAGTCGATCCTGATTTCAGGAGCAGGAGCTTGCGGTTGGGGGTTTCCCGGCAAAGTTCCGCCAACCTGGACTGCCTGGGAAACTGCTAAAAAGGTATCGGGATTTACTTTCTGGGTTAAATTGTTGGTGGCTGAGTAGATTCCGGCGATTATGTTGGAAGCAACGTCCAGATCCATACTCAAGGTCAAAGAGGGTAAAACATGGGCAACTATTTCCGATAGCGATGAGGCCTGCGGATCAATAATATTGGCAAAGCCGAAGTAAGAATTTAGCGGATTTATATCAATGTTGATTACCTGGCTTTGGGCAAAGTATTGGCTGTTTGAGATAAAAAGATTACCCAGTTCATTAAGGCTCTGGCAACCGATAACTACAGTTAAATCATAACCTGATTCTTCATGCCGGGAAGTAATATTTGTCGGAACGAACCGCTGTCCGGGGACAACATGAAAAACCAGATTCAATTTACTTCCCTCGGGATACCAGTCGAGTTTTTCCAAAGCCGGAACCTGCTGCATGGTGCCGGTTGAATCAACTACTCCGTCAAGGGAAATAATAAAATTGCCTCCTCCGCCCTTAGCAACCTCGTTTTTAACATCTCCAATGCCGAATAAATTGCTTTGGCCAACCAGCGGGATTCCGGTTGAAACGACGTCAACCCTTTTACCGGATGACTTCAGGCTCAGATATAATGCCAGGCCGGCTGCCAGATTGTCGGTGGTTAAATTTTGGGATATTACGATTAGAATCCTGTTTGCGGCAGGGAGGCGGGATTTAACTTCGGTTAATTGGTGATCGTATTTGAGCATAAGCATCCTTGGGGGGCGAGTTAGCCCAAGACTAATGGATTGAGGCTAAAATTGCAATACCAAGATCTCAAATTATATCAAACCCAGGCTCAAAAAGCAAGCCGATAGTATTTAACGTTCCTTGCGTGACTAAATAGTGCGGAAAGATTGAACCAAGTCCCCAATCATAAAATCAATATTCGGCTCAAACATCATCCCGCACTCCTCACTTTTTTCGACCTTGGTAACTTCATCCCGGACTTTTTTGAGTGATTTGATTTTAGTTTCACCGATAATTTCTTCGCCCCTGACGATTTTAACTTTAGGACCTTTTGTAAAAACGCCGTCTAAAATTTTACAGCCGGCGATTTTTTCATTTTTGCCATAAGGAAAAACCGCGATAATTTGGGCGGTACCAAAGATTTCTTCCAGAGCCCCAACTTTTAACATCTCTTCCACTACCGCTTCAACTTCCTCTATCAATTCATAAATAATATTGTAGCTACGAAGCAAAACTTTTTCTGTTTCGGCCAGTTTGATTATTTGCGGCGCTAGCTTGACATTAAAACCGATGACTATCGCTCCGGTTGAGGCGGCCATTTTGATATCGCTCTCGGTTAAATTACCGGTATTGGCCGAGACTACTTTAACGTGCTCTGCTTCCTCATTAAATTTGCTTAATGCATCTTCTATAGCCTCAAGTGAGCCTGCCACATCGGTACGGATTACTACTTTGAGCACAGTAGTGTCGTCTTGTTTTAGCCGGTCGACGATGCTGGTTATAACCGCCTGCTTCTCTTCCTTAGTGGAACTGTCTTTACCAAGCTCGGCACCTACCTGGGGAACCTCCTCCAGCCCGAGAATTTCCACCGGGGTTGACGGACCGGCAAATTCAAGTTGCTTGCCGGTAAAATCAATAAGCCCCCTCACTTTGCCCTTAATTCCTGCTATCACCACAACCTCGCCTTTTTTCAAAGTGCCGTTTTGAACAATCACTGTGGCAACCGGACCTTTAAATTTATCCAGCTTTGATTCAACAACTACCCCAGTTGCAGGCAGATCAGGATCGCCCTTAAACTCATTGACATCAGCCACGAGTTGGATAATTTCCAGGAGCTTATCGACACCAAGGCCGATTTTGGCGCTTACTTCAACAATCGGCACGTCTCCTCCGTATTCTTCAATCAAAACTTCACGGTCTGATAACTGTTTTTTTAACTTCTCCATTTGGGCAATTTTATTTATTCCCGGTAAGTCAATTTTGTTAACAGCCACAACCATTGAAACTCCAGCAGCTTTAATATGATTGATCGCCTCAATTGTTTGGGGCATGATTCCGTCATCAATCGCGACAACCAACACTGCAATATCGGCTACTTTCGCCCCGCGCGAGCGCATTTTTTCAAATGCCGCATGTCCAGGAGTATCAATAAAAGTGATCGGACTGCCTTCATGAGTAATTTGATAAGCACCGATGGCTTGGGTAATTCCTCCATGTTCTCCGACGGCTACCGCGGATTTTCTTATAAAATCAAGCAGACTGGTCTTTCCATGATCTACATGGCCTAAAATGGTTACGATCGGTGGTCTTTTTTGATCCATAATTTTGATATGGGATCAGAATCAAGGGATGAGTATTACGGGTAAAAAAGAATTTGATCAAACATTTTCATATTTCCCTTAACACATAATTCCTAATTCTTATCCCTCATTCTTCTGTTCTTTAACGATTTTTTCTTTTTCCATTTGATCAAATTCTGATTCTTCAGCTACCAGTTCAGTAGTATCGGCGGAATCAGCTGACCCGGAAGTTTCAGGAACTATTTCTTCTGTTCCACTTGCGGGCTTGGCAGTATCATCCGTGACCGGAGCATCTGCTGAAACAGCTTCGTTTTTCTCATCGGTACCCTCTTTATCAGTAGCCTCTGAAGACTCAATAACTTCTTCCGCTTTGACTTCCTCGGTTTTTTCCTCTTTCTTCTCTTCTGCGGCGCCTTCTGCCTTAGCATCCTCAGTCACTTCAGCAACCTTAGGCTCCTCTTCCTTAGGAGTATCCCCCAATCCTTCAATGTCTATTTTCCAGCCTGTTAATTTGGCGGCTAAACGGACATTCTGTCCGCCCTTACCGATAGCCAGGGACAATTGGGAATCTGAAACTTTAACCTTAGCAACTTTATTTTCCTCATCCAGAGAGACTTCCACATCTTTGGCCGGAGACAGCGCCGACGCGATGAATTTTTTGATATCATCCGAATAAAGGATGATGTCAATTTTTTCTTCTCCCAACTCATTAATTACTGCCTGGACCCGGACTCCTTTTTGACCGACCATTGAACCGACCGGGTCAACACCATCCTGATTGGAAATAACTGCCACTTTGCATCTGCCTCCAGCTTCCCTGGCGATCTCTTTAATCTCAACGACTCCGGATTGAATTTCCGGTACTTCCATGGCAAATAACCCTTTGACCAAACCCGGATCGGTCCGGGAAACAATCACCTCAGGTCCTCTTGAGGTCTCGCGGATCTCTTTGATAAAAAACTTTAATCTCTGATTTTGGGTATAAAATTCATCTCTGGATTGCTCCGGCGGAGGCAAAAGCCCTTCGGCCCGGCCTAAATCGACAAAATAAGTATTACCTTCCTGCCTTTGAATGGCACCTGAGATAACCGTCCCGACTTTTTGTTCGTATTCATTAATGATGGCGCCTTTTTCAGCCTCATGTAATTTTTGGGTTATCACCTGTTTGGCGGTCTGAGCAGCAATCCGGGCAAAGCCGGGAGGAGTTATATTGGTTTTTTCTCTCCAGATTGAAATTTCGCCTGTACTGGGATCAAGCTTAGCCTCAAGACTATCGAAGTCATCCGGAACCGGCTCATTACGGAAAG
>Ga0209542_10012390_pt1 | contig 14922 bp, 20 predicted proteins | sample RifCSPhighO2_01_FD_184028 | JGI IMG/M metagenome (GOLD analysis project Ga0209542, IMG submission 184028) | Soil microbial communities from Rifle, Colorado - Rifle CSP2_plank highO2_0.1 (SPAdes) (version 2) | ecosystem: Environmental > Terrestrial > Deep subsurface > Rock core/Sediment ...
GAACATGCTCCGTACACGCCTGATTCGGTGGAATATGCCCGCGATATGGACACTGCTCGTTCATATCTTAGAGATATTGGACTCATTCGAACCAAGCGCGCATTCTGGCAGGGTGTCAAGGAGCTTCCACAGATTACGATGAGTGCTGTGCGGGATGAGAAAGTCAATGACTTAGGATTCAGATCCAAGTTGATACTCGCATCTGTAGTAGAGATTGCGTATGACTGGTTCCATGAGTGGGGGGCACTTACAGAGAAGGGCGATCAGCCAATTAAATCCGTAGCGATGACGCCATTACAAATTATATCATTTGTCGGAGGCATGTACCTTGGCAAGGGCGTCGGCTATGTCTGGAACTTCTCATTCCGGAGTTCCGTAGAAAGAGATTTGGACAGCAGCGTTAAAGGGCTTTTAAAAGCTGAGATCAATGATGTGTCTCTTGTTGAGTTGGTCACAAAATACGCGCCAAGTGATGCCGTGAGGGAAGCAGCGCAGAGCACATTCAATCCCGCAAAAGTGACGGAAGCTGGAAAGCGCGTGGCAAAAAATGCTGCAACAGCATTTTCAAACGCCTCCGATAGCCTTCGGGATCACCTCGACTTTTCAAGAAGAGCTGCTGAAGCTGCGAGAAAAGAAGAGGAAGAACGTCAAAAGAGAAAAGCACGTTTTGATGAGTTAACCAAGGATCGCTAACATGGAAGACCCTTCAGAGAAGGCAGTGGAAGAAGCAGGCCAATTACTTAAAAGGCTGGAAACAAAACATCGCGGTAGATGGAAAAATGCCGTTTCCTATGTTGGGAGAGGTTTCCGCTCGGGTACGAAAAAAGTGTCGGGCTGGGTAAAAAATCACAAAAGAGCTGCGATGATCACCGGGCTTGCCGCAGCGCTTGGGTGCGCAACGACATGCTATCTTGCGCATGAGTATATGACTCGAAGGCTCATATACCCTCGAAGGCATGTACTCTTTAACGTAACGTATAATGAGCGTTACGCAGGAGGTCCAGAAGAGGTTAGCTCTGAGGGAATTGATTTTGAAACAATCACAAGAGTCTATCGCGGCGGTGAAGCATCACAGATTGAAGGTGAACACGTTCAGGAGACCCGTTCTGGTTCGTTCGAGTTTGAGACCGTGAGGCAATGGGCTACAAACACATATAGTTTTACACTCCGTTCTCACACAGGACAAGTGATAGCGAGCTCCAGTCAGACTCCGGAGCTCATTCAGCCATGGGTACGCGCTAGAGGTTTGCTCAACTATCGCGAAGAAGATGCGAGCTTTCCCGAGGAAACCCGCAGCGATCACATGATCGTTGACAAGTTTATTCTTCGCAGGGCGCTCTGGGACAAGGAATTAACGAGCATGCTCATAAGTGGCGAGCGTGTTTTGGCAGCTAGGCTCATAGATGCGAGGAGCTGGCCATTGGGATTATTTCTCGGCAGGGAATATCGTGCGGGCACGTTTATTGAGCACTACCAGCCAAGCCCCGAAAGGCTGGAGATCATTGGCATGATGAGACAGCTTACTAACCAGCAGCTCCCACAGGGTGAACGGGAACGATTATTCTATGGAATTTATGATAATGAAGCAAATATCCCTGCAATTCCTATCCTCAGTTCATTCGAAGATGGCATTATTGATATGCTGCCACAAGAGAGTACGTTGTATCTCGGCAGTCATCCCGGAAGGCTTGAACGCATCCTCAACGCTTATAGACTGGGTTTGTCTGACCAAGTTCGGCTGCGAGTCGAGAACCATTGGGATTTCTTCCCGTGGGGATTGACACCGGGAAATTACGGATGGCCAATCAACAGGATAAATATTGGTCAGGATAGGGATACCTGGAATCCGTTTAACCATTATAACAACGGAGGATACGAAATCGTAGATGAGTTTGGGACCGTCGCCCGTGTTGATATAGAAGATTTTTGGATACACTTCGGATTGGATAGCGTATATCACTATTATGCGGATCTAAACGGTGATGGAAGGATAAGCTCACAACGCCAAGGCAATCCAGAAAGTGTAGGCCGCGTTCTTATAAGCCTCAGTAATGACAGACCTCTGAATATTGAATGGGAGCTCGGAATTGGAGAGCGTCCGAAGGATGTCACGCAGACAATGAATTACACATTCATGGGGCCGACAGGAGACCACGAAAGGGACATGGAGTCTTTTCTACTTTGCAACTATATAGAAACCATGATGCCCGATCAGATACATAGGGGATATGGATTGCATAGTTATTTGGGGGGCATTAATGATGTTCGTGCGGAGATCCGTTTGTTTTATGAGCGCAACTGGGACAACATGAGCCGCGCGTTAACGGAAGAGTCTGTCTTGCCCGCTCCCCATGACATCGTAAGATTGCTAATTGCTACAGGAAGGCCGTACGCTGAGCACGTTGCAGAACGCTACGGCATCGCTGATCAATATCAAGGACAATTCCAACCGTCTCAAAACCTTCATGAACGCTGGAATCTTGGCATGTGGCCGGGAACGCTATTGGTATTCGGGGCTGCAGGAGGATTATACGCTCTCTGGCGCAGGAAGAGACGCGAGCATCCGATACGCGAAGAGACAGAACAGCTTCTTGAACGCATAGACGGCAATTAACGCAATCTTTATTAACTCCTTATCTTCGGATAGCTTATGCTCATCCCCATAATCGGATTCGCAGGCATGATTCTTGTACTCCTCGCGTTTATCATGAATCAGTTTGACAGGTGGGATCATGATTCCTATCCGTATGACATCACGAACGCGCTCGGAGGATTATTGCTCACGGAATATTCCGCGCTGATTGGCAGTTATCCATTTCTCATACTTAATGCTATATGGACAGCAGTTTCCCTTTATGAATTGTGGCTGGACATCGAAGGAAGGCCAAAAAAAATAACTCACCTGCATCATAAAAGAAAGAAACGTTAATTATCTCCACTTCACAACCACATCATCCGTTCTCGTATACGGATCAATATCTGCTTTCTCCGGTTGTACAGACTCTCCCGCTTTAAACTGCAATATTCCTAGCCACGCTATCATTGCCGCATTGTCAACGTAATACTGATTTTCAAGGAGATAACATGTTGCCTTCCTGTCCTTACACATGATCCGTGCCATTTCCTGTAGCCGTTTATTACATGCGACTCCGCCACCAAGCACCAGTTCTTTCTTGTCACAATGCGCCATCGCGCGTTCCGTGACTTCTATGAGCATCGCAAACACTGTTTCCTGAACGCTATAGCATAACTCTTCTTTTTTATACTTCCTCGACTCCACTTTGCGCCTTAGATTCGTCTGCAGCCCTCCAAACGACACGTCCATTCCTTTGACTGAGTAAGGCAATGCTATCAATTTCTTTCCTTTTCTCGCCAATTCCTCGATCTTCGGTCCTCCCGGAAACCCTAAGCCGAGATCACGCGCAAAACTATCAAGGAAATTGCCTATGCCCATGTCCAATGTCTCTCCAAATATCCGATATTTTTTTCCTTCATACGCGATAACCTGCGTGTTCGCTCCAGAAGCGTATAATAATACGGGATCTTTTGCCTTCGTGAGCAACCTTCCGATCTCTAAATGCGCGATGCAGTGGTTTACTCCTACGAGTTTTATGCTTCCCATCACGGCGAGACTTCGCGCAGCCATTGCCCCAACACGCAAGCATGGTCCAAGCCCGGGGCTTGCGGAATATGAGATCAACGTGATATCCTTGAGCGATACCCTTGCATTATCAAGCGCTTTTTGAATAACATCACCGCATACATTGACATGATGATCCGCAACTTCAGCGGGAATCATCCCTCCTTTCTTAGTCGTGAAAATATCCTTCACATTCGATAGAATCTTCCCTGAGAATGTAACAACACTCGCTCCAAACGTGTGCGCGGTGCTTTCAATGCCTAAACAGTATTTCATAACACAAAACGAACGAGAACGCCTTTATATTCCTTACCGACAATTCCCATCGCTTCCACACAGGAATCCCGGAGGACATCCGCACAACGAACACGCGGGCAGTAATTTCCCAAACTGGCAGAACGCGGGTTTGCTATACGAACAGCTTCCGTACAGCGTTCCATCCTGGCACTGCTGCTTGGGATTGACTTCTTCAACAAGAACGCTTTGCGACGGGCACCACGGAGCGCCCTCGGGAAAATCATACGCGTTGTCTTCAACGAATTTGATGGATGCGTCGCATGCGGATGGCGCTGCTGTAAAAAATGTTACGCTGTCCGGGTCCAAATAGAAACTCCACGGCGGATTATACGCGATGGATTTTCGCTTGATCTCTCCCTGAATATGCAGGGTTGTCTCTCCTTTGAGAATATCGCGCGTCTGCTCGATCGCCTCAGGATCATAGAGTGCAACAACGAAGCTATCACGCGCAGGCAGCACTACAAACCTGAAATATGCGGGCTTTTTCTCAGCACAGTAGCATTGCTTCTTCGTTTCGTGGCATCTGGCCGGTTGGCATCCAACCGAGCCGCAATCCTCATCGGTGATGCAGGCATGCGGAATAACTGCGGCAGCCCCGGTGGGAATGGGATTCTTCAGTGTAACAAAAATAAGCCCCGTAAGGAACAAAATGCCTAATGCTAACACCACACCCCTCATATATGCCATTTCACAATGCGAGTTTATAAATTTTGTGATGAGGGAAAGGAGCGATATAGGATCGTATCGTCTTGCCAGCCATGGCGGCGGTCGAACCGGGGGATGGTTGCCGAGCGCTAGCGAGCGCAACTAGGAAAATCCCTGATTTTCCGTGTCCCTTACGGGGTGGACGCCGAGGCGAAACCGAGCGTGTCTAGGAAAAACAATTTTTCCGTGGTTCGACGAGGAGCGAAGCGACGACGCCCGCCATGATTGGCTGGCCATATTTTTAGAAACAAAGTCTCCATGCACCCAAATCCTTTTATACACCTTTACTTTTTTATTCACTATGATCGTCCTCAGAATCGTGTTCCTCGCACTGGGATTGCTGACAATAGCGGAGGGTCTCGGGATCATGGATATTACGATTGCAGGATACGGCTTTGCGTTCCTCGGCGCAGCGCTGTTGATCCTCGTGCAGGGCGTGTATGTCCTTAAGAACCTCATGCTCCGCAGATCAGGCAAGGCGGTGTTTGCGCTCATCTTTGCATTAATCGGTGTCCTCTATCTCACAAAAGACTTCCTGCCTCTTGACCTTCCCATGCAATGGGTGCTCGCAGCCGCGTTAATCATCGTTGGTTTTTCGTTCTAGGCGTGCAGAAGAGAAATGATTTTATAGGAGCAGGATTCTCTCATGCATATGGCGGATGCCAGATTGTCATATCACTCCGTGATCAGGAGGTATCATCCGCTTCCACGTTCTGAGCAAGAATATCTTTGGCGAAGAGTTGCCGTTGGGGATGAAAGCGCCCGTGAGTTGGCTATTCTTTCCAATCTGCGCATTGTGCTGCATCTCGCGAATCGCTGGGACATGGGCAACAATGAAGATATGATTGGGTATGGCATCGACGGCCTAATTTCCTGCGTTGACAGATACAAACCGATGGGATATTCATTCTATTCATATGCCAAATTCTGGGTAGAGCAGGCGTTTATACGGCATCAGGGTGAGCGGCTCTTCATAAGGCTACCCGCAGACAAAAAAATAGCACTTAAAGCTGCACAACGGATAATTGACCGCGAGTACCTCAGGACAGGATTCTATCCTGCATCGTACGAGGTGACTAGGGGTCTCAATGGCAAGGCAGCGGGGCTTACCGCTGATCTTCTCGAGCGTCTCCTGGTGATCAGGGTAAGACAAGGGTATGAGTCGCTTAGTACATGGGCGGACCACGGCACGAGAGAGTCCTTGGTTGATCTTGTTCAGGATCCCAATGCCGTGAATCCGTATCAGTTCGCAGTTACGGAAGAAAGGAAACGGATCCTGCAGGAGCAGGTTCGGAGACTCAGTAAAAGACACCAGGCAGTGCTGACGATGCGATTTGGGCTCGAGGGACATCCTGCGCTGACATTGCGTGCAGCGGCAGAGCGCTTGGGCGTAAAATTTCAGCGCGTGGCAGCAAATGAATCTGATGCCCTTGAAATCCTTCGCAGAAGGATGAGCCGTATGCTGCAATAATCAGTAATGTTTATATTGCGATTGAGTTCTCACAGTATTACGCCAACGTCGCATAACCTGGTAGTGCGGCGGTCTCGAATCATTGAATAGAGAACCGCTTTCCGCAAGGAATTCCCGGTTCAAATCCGGGCGTTGGCGTCTTATTATTTTGAAAGAATAACTTCCAGCAATTGCGCATGCAACTTAGGGTTCGCAACGAGAATTGAACGTTCCCCAAACTGCCACTCTCGACCATCGATTGTAGTTACTATGTTTCCGACTTCCCGATTGATGATGACGCCCGCCGCCATGTCCCACGGCTCTAGATTGTGTGAGAAAAAACCGTTGAGTCGCCCTTCTGCCGTAAGTGCCAGGCCGGCAGACGCGCAGGCATAGCACATCGAATAGGATACCATTCCTGTCTGCATTAGTTTTGCGTGGGTGGCAAGCGTGAGCTCTCGCTTGTCTTTTCCATACTCATGCGCAAGCATTGCTTTGTGAATGTCAGTGAGGGCTTCCGGCAACAGCGGTTGGCCGTTTAGTGTGGCTCCCCTCCCTTGTTCAGCAGCAAAAAGCTTTTCCGTCTTCGGCTGATAAATAACTCCGACAATGGGAGTTTTGCCTTCACATAGGGAAACGCACACTGCGAAATGATCCGTTGATCCCCGCGTAAATGGAAATGTTCCATCTAAGGGATCAATAACCCATGTAAGGGCAGAGTCTTGCAGCAGAGCATCAAGTTCCTCAGACACAATATTGTGGTCAGGATATTGCGCCCGGATTCGTTGCCTAAGATACGCGTCGCTTTCATCATCCGCTATCGTTTTAAAATCCGTTGCGCGGGTATACGTGACCGTTTGGATCTGGCCGTAATGTTTCATGAGAATTGTTCCTGCGCCTCGTGCCAGTTCTATTGCGAAATCGAGATATGCACTCATATCTTCTGAAAACTCGGGGATCTTTTTAAGAATATGTATTCTTCATGCGGAATAATCAAGTTTATATACCCTCCGCGCATTCTCAAAAACATGCAACAGCTTGAAATGTTTGATATCGAAGACGCTCCTACCCTTCGCGAGAGAATGAACGGTGCTCGGGGAAGTTTCCGCTGTGTGAATCCTGATTATTTTCTCAGAGCGGAGTATGCTGTAGCGGACAAGTGCGGAGAGTGCCCATTTCTTAGGCAGGGTGTTGTCGTTCCCTATTGCGAGATTAGCGTGGCCGGAAGGCGATTGGAACTGCCGTTTACAGGCTCAGATCATCTTATTATTCCCAGAAGAACGAGAGGAGATCATATACTGGTGCCCTAACGATATCCAAATCTCTTGTCGTATTCTTTGTGATCTATGATTTCCAGAATAAACCCCAGTATCTCCACTTCGTTGGACTGCGTCAAAGAGTACAACATCCTCCAGTAAAAGGGAAGATGAATGCGGTAAAGGTTGGGGATTCTATACTTCAGCCAGTAAACTTTAGGGATCAGATATTTAGCAACTGGATTCCCATATCTCGGATTTGCTTTGATGAGTTCAATTTTAGCATCAATTACCCGACGTAAAGCCCTCTCTTGCTTTGAGGTTCTCGCTTTTTCCAAGAGGGCAACGTATGTTTTGAGAGCGTCCGGAGAGAACGCGATCTTCACAGGCTTATTCATTCCCTAAAAAAGAAGAATACGCTTTATATGTATTTCCGGGCCTCTTTCGAAAGAATTTCGTAAGGAGTTCCAGCTGCGATTGCTCTCTTAAGCTTTTTTGAATCGGAGTATATCCAAGTTATTTTTCCTGAGGCCATATAGATTTTGTTTTGCACATCCAATGTAGCGAGAACTGGTCCGAGCATTGCCCGGTTGAAGTTCTTCGGCAGCGCCTTTTTTAAATCCCGAATGGTTATAAGGCTATCAGGCATATGTTTCAAGACGTGCTCAACGTTTTTAACCGCGGCAAGCGTAAACTCTCTCTTTGAATTCATTGACCTCGTAAAGCTTCCGGTTTATATAAAAGTTGTGAAAGAACCACAGTGAATGTCCCTATGTCCGAGATGAGTTTACACATCACTCAAGTTTTTCCACCAGCAAGATGCCTAGCTCTTTTCATTAAGAATCCTCGCAATCCCTGCATCCGCATCCAATTCAATCTCATCGCCATCTTTGATCGCATACGTCGCATTCTTCGTTCCTATGATGCATGGAATCTTGAATTCCCGGGCCATGATAGCAGAATGACAGAGGATTCCCCCTTCATCTGTAATAAGACCTGCGATTTTGTCAAACACAGGATTATAATCAGGATTCGTAAGATTACACACAAGAATCTCTCCTTGCTGTACTTTGTGAATTTCCCGATCAGTGAGAATCACGCGAGCCTTTCCTCTTACTTTTCCTCCATGGGCCGTATTTCCCTTCACATGTCCAGAGGCAACGGGTTTTTCAAGCGCTGCTCTGATCTCGGAAATCTCCGAACAATCAAAAGTAATTGTGAGCCCGTCATTAATTTTCACGACAGCATATTTGTCCCGCTGCGTCAATTCTTTAGCAATATTCTTACCTTGAAGCAGCTTCACAACCTCCCCGAGTTCCAACTGGTTTAATTCAGGCAATGTGAGATGTAGCCTTTTTGCTGTTTCCCTGCGCAAGTCTATACTTTTGTACGCAGCAAGTGTGTAGACATCAATGCGATATGTTTTAAGATAAATTAATTGTTGCACAAATCTTAACAAAGGCCGCACTTCCTTAGGACTTTCGCTGATCTTCTGAGCAGCAATCTTGGCAAGCTTCGCATTTTCTTTTGATTTGAGCGCAATCTGTTTTCTCTCTGCAAATATTTTCTGTGCACGCTCTTTGTACTCTGAAAAAGCGCGGGGCTCTCCATCGAGCAGATGCATGTTCATCCACGCATATTTTTGATACAAGCGACGAAGCTTTTTCTCACTGGAATTTACAACCAGTTCGCGTTCTTCCTCTTGAAATGGAAGGAGTTTATCAATATAGGAAATCTCTTTTAAGAAAATGTCCATTTGTGGATATACGTTTTTTAAGCGTTCACGCACATACGCGTCAAACGCTGCATTGAAGAATTCCATACTCCAGAGCCAGTGATGGAGTTCCCGAATGCTGAGCATAAACTTTTGATAGAGCGCGGCCAGCTCCTTATTGACGAGCTTGTCGTAACAGATATTTTCAAATCGCGCGCATTCCTTCAAACAATGGGCAAGATCAGTTTGATATGTGTCAAGATACCATTTTAAGTAACTTGGATCGGATACAATCTTTTCTTTATAGAGTGCTTCCATCCTTTTGAATTCCTCTTCAACGACAAAGACTTCTGAATTGAGCTGGGAGTAGTGTTCGAGTCCCCTTGGAATCTTTTCTTTTGCAAAAAACTCCCTGTCAAGACCTAAGGCGACTTCTACAGCAAATACAAATGTATCTCGGTAGATCCCATGGCGATACCATTGTTTTGAGCGTATCGCTTCAATGAGATTATGTTGCATGAATCTCACTCCTGAGCAATCGTTCTGCAGCAAGTGGAGCCAAAGATCGAACAGTGTCTATTGATTGTTCATACTCCCCGTATGTTCCACCAAACGCGTCGGGCACGTCTTTTTCTTCCTCTATGGCAAAATGAAAGAATGTATCAATAACCAGAGAATGCCCCCTATAAACTCGGTAAGCTGCCTCAACATGGCCTTTTCCCATTCCAAAGATCCCTATAACATCCGGATCAAACACCAAAGGTTCTTGAATTTTTTTAATCCGCTGCGGGTCAATTCCATGATCTCGAATGTAGCGCTCTCGGAATGCTTCTTCATCATGAACAAACACATCAACGACACGCTGATACAACTGCACTCTGCGATCCAATGGAGAAGCGTCCGTGAGCTCTTCTATTTCTTGAGCCTCAACTGCAGAAAAAACATCGCATCTACTAACGGCCTTGTCAAAATATCGTTTTTGTGCGCCAAAAGGGATCGTTCGAGGATCAACCCCCACAATCGTTCCTTGAGACTTAGAGCAAATCTCATCCAAGAGCTCATGTTTACGAAGTACTTCTTCAATCTCATATTGCGCGAAGGGTGATCTTCCACGATTTCCTGAACAGATGGATAAGATGGTCTTCATAGGACACGCAAATCCACCCCAACCTTTAAATATAGGTGGACACTTAGAGTGACCACTATGAACACCGACGATCTTGTCCAGTTGGGTTTCACGCCGAATGAAGCGGAGATCTATATGATCTTAGTGCAGTATGGGAAGGCAGACGCGAACTTTCTCATTCGAAAAACCAAGTTTCACAAGAAGATTGTGTATGACTATCTCGAAAAGCTCATAGACAAAGGGCTTGTTTCCTATATCACGGAAGAAAAGAGGCGTGTGTTTCAAATAGCCTCCCCTGAAATGCTCCCTCAACTGTTTGCCAAAGAAAAAAAAGAGCTTGACACCAAGATTGTGAAGGCACAAAACTTCGCAAAAGAAGTGAGCAGCATCGCAAAAAAACTCAAGTTCAAGCAGGAAGCTGCGATTTATCGCGGCAAAGCAGGCATTCGTTCATTTTATGCTGAACTTATCGAGCGAAAACAGCCGTATGTTGTGTTTGGAGCTCCGCAAGAGTCATTAGAGATCATGAGCCCTGTATTTTGGGACAATATCGTACGAAAACTTGAAGCAAATAAAATTTCTTCACGTTTACTGTTTAATGAATCCATAAGATCCTATGGTAAAACGCTGAACGGCAAGTTTTGTGCAGTAAAATACTTCTCAAAAGATTTTGAGCCGCTTACTGAAACCAACATTCAAGGAAATCGTGTCGCGATTATTGTCTGGAGCGAGGATCCCATGCTGTTTTTGATTGAGGATCATAATGTTGCTTTGAGCTACAAATCCTACTTTGAAAATATGTGGAAGGAAGGAAAAAAATAAGTTATTGGGAGAGTCGGTTAGCCAAGGTTGCATACATTGAATCTACCTGGTCTGCCTCTGGGGAAGTCAGTCTACTTATGGACGGCAAATCCCCTGACACTGGATAATGGACCTGCCATCCGTCTCGAACATGCACAAAGGACTCGTCGGAGCTTCGACCTGATACATACATGACTTCCTCAACAGATCGCTGATCGTTGTTAAAATCATAGAGCCTCAGTAAAGACCCTGTCCCGGTCCCTCTTCGAGACATTCTGACATCGATACAGGTGGGATTTCCATAAGGGCTTCTTTGTTCTATTTGTTTTTTGCCGTTCACAAGAACGCACCCACCGTACAGAACGCTTCCGACAAGTGCGGCCGTTGCACCCCAAGTTATCACTCTTCCCAGCGTTGTTGCTTCAAAGCTGGGCGATTCTGTTCCTTCTGGATTTACTTCTGCGTTTTTATTCATGTTTTTACCCCCTTCGTTGAGACGGCTCTGGGTTCTCTTCTCCCCTTCCCAGAGCAAAGAGAATTCCAATACCCCCACTCGCTGCTGCAATATACAACGAAATGTCTACAACACCGCTGGCGTCCATATACTGCGGTTCATCGTTTTGCACTAATGCGTTACCCGGCTCTTCTGTGCTTCGCCTCACGGCGGGACGTTCAGCTGCGCTGAGCACTGCATACATCTCAGGCACTCCAAAGTACAGTGCGCTTCCCAAACTCAATGCTGAGATGGTTAAACCCGCCCGAGATCCATATGTGCATAGTTGTTTAAAGTTCATTGTTCACCAACCCCCTAGTTGTAATGTCATAGTGAGTACACAAAGCCTATTTAATACTTGAGCCCCCCTTTAGGGGGTGCATATACAAAGTTTTAAATACGATGCAGAAACAAGGTTGGAAATGGATCCTCTTCAGCTCCAACAATTAGGATTAACGGAAAATGAAGCAAAAGTGTATCTCTCGCTGCTTAAACTCGGACAAACGACGGCTGGGCCTATTGTAGATGATTCCAAAGTAACTCGGTCTAAGATCTATGATTTGCTTGAACGCCTCAAAACAAAAGGGCTTGTGAGCTATGTAATCAAAGGAGCAACGAGACACTACAGCGCCGCAGACCCCTCCGCTGTTCTCCAATACATCGAAAACAAGAAAGAACAGCTCGAAAAAGAAAAAACAATGATGGAAAAACTTCTTCCGCAGCTTCTTTTACAACAAAATCTTGCTAAGGAAAAGAAATTTGCTGAAGTCTTTGTAGGGATACGTGGAATGGAAAATGCGTTTCTCGAACTTGCGAGATCATTTAATGCCAAAGACATATATTATGCACTTGGTGCAAGCCCCGGTGAGAATCAACAGCAGATGCAGCTGTTTTTTACGAGACTGCACAAGAAACGAGTGGAGAAAAAAGTAAAATCTTTTATTCTGTTTAATGAACAATCTCGAGGCTTATTTCATGAACAGGAAAAATCAAAGTTTGTCAAAGCCAAATATCTTTCCCAATCAACGCCGACTGCAATTAATGTGTACAAAGACATTACCATTATTGCTGTTCTTACGAGCGAACCAACAACAATTCTGATCAAAAACCAAGAAACGGCTCAGACCTTCCGTGAATTCTTTGAGACGATGTGGAAGCAGGCGAAACCATAACCTTAATATAGTACTGTTACTTTTTTATTACGTATGTTACAAAATAATAACAGAGATCGTATCTTAAATGTTTTTTTCGACGATCCCCTGGGAGAATTCCAGCTCCGAGAGATCAGCAGAAAAGTGAACGTCGCGCCACCTTCTGTCAAGGGCTATCTTAACGGGCTAAAAAAAGACGAGCTTATTCTCAGCACCAGCCATAAACTTTACAAGTATCCAATTTACCGTGCAAATCAAGAGTCTCCCTATTTCCGCTTTCTGAAAAAGATAAATTTAGTCAAGGAGCTGTATCCTGCTGTAGAGCAAATCCGGAAATCATGCCTTCCTGATTGCATTATTCTATACGGTTCAGCGTCGATGGGAGAAGATACAAAGGAAAGCGATATCGACGTATTTATTCTATCTTCTCCGAAAGATTTGCGATTAGAACGCTTTGAAAGAGCGCTGAATCGGAAATTCCATTGTTTATTCAGAAAATCCTTCGATTCTTTAAGCAGCGAACTTAAAAACAACATCCTCAATGGATATGTCCTGTATGGCTACATCACCGTCTTTGATTCGCGTAACGCCGGACAAGGAAAAAGCAAAGTCAATGCTGCGAATGTCTCAGATAACATTAGCCAGAATTCACGAGACTGATCCTGAAAAGTATTCTACAAATATCCTCCGCGATTATTATGAAATCCTCCGTGAACTCATCACATGCATAGCGCTTCTTGACGGGTTTAAAGCAGTGGGAGAAGGAGCACATAGGACACTCATCCATTTTATGCGGCGATACATTCCTCCCCTTGCAGAGCACGATATCCAGTTTATGAATTCGCTGCGCGATATCCGCAATGAAATTGCTTATGACGGGCTGTGTATAGCGACAGATATTTTGGAGGAAAGAAGGGAGCGGATCGAGCAGCTTATTGCCATACTTTCTGGGTTGGCTGAAGAGCGGGGAAGGGAAAAATCGTAAGTTTTAAATATTCTAACGTATTTACGTTTTTTCACAGGTGATGCCCATGGTCAGTATAACATTATCCATACCGGAAGACGTTCGTGAGCTGATGAGGAAGCATGATGATGTGAATTGGTCCGGATTTGTGCGCAAATCGATTGTTGAAAAGGTCAAGCAGATCGAACGCAGCGAGAAACTCCTTACACAACTCGAGGGAGATAAAGAGTTTATGGATTGGGCGGTTGGTTTACAGGAAAAGATGAGAACCCGGATTATGAAAAAGTACAGTAAAAATAAGCAAGGACGATAGTATTCATGCCCAATTCCGGCAAAACTTTATAAAAGACTGCAATAGGGTCAGATTATGCACAAACTAACCAAACCCGATCACGTCTGGAAAAAAGAGCTCACACCCGAGCAATATCACGTTCTCAGAGAAAAAGGAACAGAAGAAGCGTTTTCTGGCAAATTATGGAATCACAAGGAAAAAGGAAAGTACTACTGCGCCGCATGTCAGTCTGAGCTCTTCACTTCAGGTGAAAAATTCGATTCCGGATGCGGCTGGCCGAGTTTTACGCAGCCTGAGCATAAAGAAGCGATAGAAGAGCATATGGATACTTCTCATGGCATGGTGAGAACTGAAGTTACATGCGCGAAATGTGGCGGTCATTTAGGACATGTGTTTAATGACGGTCCAAAACCACATGGATTAAGATTTTGTATTAACTCTGCGTCATTGCATTTTAAGAAGTGATTGATTATTGTTATGTCGGCTACGGCATCATTCTTCTGAGTCGTTGGATGAGGAATAAGGTGACGGAAGACTTTGATTCAGAAATTCAAACATATAAACCCATACACCGAAAGGTATTTATAGAGCGAAGAGCGAGTATGCACAAGGTGATATTATGGAACACACATTTAGCGGCCACATTAAAATAATGCAAAAAACATCAGATGGCGTCTTCATTAGAATGGGGCTCGGTCCAGGCCAACTCGGCACGGTTGAATCCGGATCATTGGAGGGTAACCTTCATGGACACGTTGTTGATCATATCCTAAAAAATTTTGATCCGGGCTTAGATCACAAAACGATGCCGCCAAAAATTGATGCTGATAATTTCCCACCATTTAAGCATAGGAAGATCATAATCGCTATCCAATAAAAATCCACGAAGAAAAAGTTAGAGGATTCGGGTTAAGTCAAATAACAAAGCGTATTGAAGCGAACCAAGCAAAAGAGATTCATAGAAAAATTGTATTTGCGCTGGACTAAAAAATAATTAAATAAAATTAATGTATCTGCTCGAGTTTTACGTCAT
>Ga0209542_10012393_pt1 | contig 14920 bp, 15 predicted proteins | sample RifCSPhighO2_01_FD_184028 | JGI IMG/M metagenome (GOLD analysis project Ga0209542, IMG submission 184028) | Soil microbial communities from Rifle, Colorado - Rifle CSP2_plank highO2_0.1 (SPAdes) (version 2) | ecosystem: Environmental > Terrestrial > Deep subsurface > Rock core/Sediment ...
CTGATCATTTTGCAAGCCTTCAAAGGTCCAATAACTTGAAACAACTGCAGCCAAGCCAAAAACAGCCGCAGAAGCATACTCTGCAAGACGTACTCGCCTATAATCTTCTAATAACTGCCTGGTGGAGCCTAATTCAGTCTTACACCTCTCTCGACAATATCCAGACGGCTGTAAAAACCTTCTTACCTCCCAAATATCCATCATAGTATCTACCCTAAAGGACTTGTTTAAAAATATTTCTTAATAAACAACAACATATACTTATATAGGGCATAAGCAAAATATTTAAAAAGGCAAACTAAAAATTCTTTTCAATGGATAACTACGTGTTTGACGAAGACACGGACAGCACAGAAAAAGTCATTGAAGACGGCCTGGAATCTTCTGAAGAAGGTTTCATGCGCGGTTATTCAGATGAAGAAGAGACAGATGAATGTGCTGAATGTGGCTCCGCAGTAAATGAGGAAAAGAGAGTGGAAAAAGAGGTTGATGGTGAAAAACTAACTTTCTGCTCAGAATCGTGCGCAGATGAGTTTGAGGAAAATTCGTAAAGCTATTTTTGAAGAGCTTTTTCAATTTTTCCTAAAGACCAGCAGTTGAGTAGATGCTTCTGTTCTAACCATCCTCGCCTAGCCATATTGACGCCAAGAAAATAGTACGGCAGATGGGATAGATGGTGAGCATCAGTACTTAAGGCAAATTTACATCCTGCCTCTAGACCTGCTTTAATGCTCTCGCCAGGCAGATCCATCCTTTTTGGAGAACTGTTGGCTTCTAAGAAGATATTGTGCTTTTGTGCAGTTTCAAATACTTTATCCAGATTCAAGGCAATAGCTTCACGTTCCTGTAATATCCTATCAAAAGGATGTCCCAAAATATTTATTGGATACTTGTTTAAGGCATGACAAACTCTTTTGGTCATTTCTTTTTCCTTCATAGTGAGAGCGACATGCACCGAAGCGATTACCACATCCAACTTACTTAATTTCGAAGCAGACAAAGGTAAACTGCCGTCTTTCAAAATATCGATCTCCACCCCATTAAACACTCTAATCCCGACTTTTTTCTGCACTTTTTCGATCTCTTGCAGATATTTTCCTAATCTCTTCTCCGTAAGCGGGTTAGTGATGCCAACATGACCAAAATGATCGTTAAAAGACATAAATTTGAAACCTAACTCTTCCGCTTTCTGCGCCATTTCCAGATGGGAGTTATGGCCATCACTCCAAGTAGTGTGGTTGTGGAAAACTCCTTTGATATCTTTTGCAGTAACTAATGTTGGCAGTTTACCCTGCCGGGCTGCATCGATCTCCCCTTTGTTTTCCCGTAATTCCGGCTCAATAAAACGTAATCCTAATTTCTGGTAAATCTCTTCCTGCGTTCTTCCAGCAATCCATTTTTTATTTTTCAGAGAAAACAAACCATACTCGCTCAAGGTCAAACCTTTTTTCAAGGCAATTTTTCGTAATTCTATATTATGCTCCTTGCTGCCGATAAAATATAACAACGCTGAACCAAATTCATTTTCCTGCACCACACGTAGGTCTACCTGCATCCCATTGCTCAAACGAATTGAACTTTTAGTCCCACCTTTGGCCAATACTTCGGTAACATCTTTCATCTTAGTGAAAACATCCATCACCATCGCCGGCTGAGGTGAAACCACTAAAAAGTCTAGATCGCCAACTGTTTCCTTTCCTCTCCTATAAGAACCGGCTACTTCTACTCTTTTGACAAAATCATACCTTGCAAGATTCTTCTTCACCATCTCTACAATAGGAATAGCATGGAGATACAAAAAGCGTGAAGGTCTCTTTTGCAACGCTTCGATTCCTTGCAAAAGCAACAGCTCGGTTTTTTCTCCAAAACCAGGCAGCCTGCGAACTTTCTGTTCTCTCAGAGCTTTTTCTAAATCTTCAACATTTTTCACCCGCAAAATATTGTATAAAGCTTTGATCTTCTTCGGTCCCAGATTAGGAATATTATTCAGCCCTTCCACATCAATCTTGATCTCCCGCTTCAATCGCTCATAATACTTCAGCTTTCCGGTTTCGATGATCTCAGCGATCTTTTCTGCGATATTTCTTCCTACACCTGATATCTCTTCCAACTCTCCTCGTTCATAGACATCTGCAATATCTTCTGAAAGCGATTCGATGGATTGCGCGGCTCTTCGATAGGCAATCGGCTTAAAAGGTACTTCCTGCAATTCCAGAATGTCAGCGATATTGTTCAGGATCTTGACGATTAATTGGTTTTTCATCTCTTGGTTAGGAATGAAGTAGAAAGAATTTTTATAGGTTTCTGAAACAACAATCCTTATTAATAAATTAATTCTTCCAATTACATGCCCCACATCCATGAAAAGATCGACTTCACTGCCGAAGTCTTCATTGTCTATCAGAATAAAGTTCTTCTTCGTCAGCATGACAAATACAAGAAATGGCTCAGTGTCGGCGGCCATATCGAGTTAGACGAAGATCCTAATCAAGCCGCAGTCAGGGAAGTAAAAGAAGAAGTAGGTCTAGACATTACGCTTCATAATGAACAGGATCTAAGCCTAACAGAAGGAAAGGGATACAAAGAATTGATCCCCCCGCATTTTATGAACATACATAAGATCAATGACACCCATCAGCATCTCTCCTTAGTTTTCTTTGGAGTTGCAGAAACAAATCAACTCATTCTTTCAGAAACAGAGAAAAGCGATGGTTGTAAATGGTTCCTGAAAGAAGAATTAGATGATACACAATATCAACTCAGTGAAGTCATCAAAAAGTATGCCAGAACGGCACTAGAAAAGTTAGGTAAATAATTTACATCGAATCCAGCCAGATCGAAACCCAATCAGGATATTTTTCTGTAACTCCAACGACACAGCCAAGTTCATCAAGCTTGGAACAGCCCACTCTTTTCCCGCCGTGACTCAATGCTAAAAGAGTAAGATAAGGATACGGCCTGGCCTTAGGAAAACAAAAACTTCTTTCTTTGGCATGATCCTCTACTCCAAGATAAGAAAAGATTTCTTCTTCAAAATGTTCAGGTTTTCTTTCTTTTATTGTTCTCATGATTACGCCTGGAATGAGATGCCCTCCCAGTGCTTCATACGTTCTTTCTTTTAATTCCACCACCCCATCTCGCAACGTACTTTTAGCAAGATAATTCCAGATCTTTTGATTTCCACGAATAATCCTAATGCTTCCAAAAGGATACGTTGGAAGACAAATAATTGCGTCGCCAAGCGTCGGACAAAGATTATTCCACTTTTCCAACACCTGTGGAGAAGTTTTAACTTCCTCTAAACGCTTTAGAAAATCTGAAACACCGAGAGGATAGCGATGCTCGCAAAGCAATTTTGAAAGGCCTTCCTGAACTCTTCCAGGATAGTTTTTGTAATAAAGTTCATGATCGAGATGCAATTCGTGCGACATCTTATCAGGCCTGTTCTCCTGCTTTCTCTTCCAAATCCTGCTTTCTCACAGCTACAAATCTTGCTGAACCATCCATTTCCAAACAACCATACAAGCCTTCCAGAAAACCTCTTCTCTCTAAAAATCTGCCTTGCGGCTGGTTAATATCAAGATTATGAAGAGAATGAAAATTAGAAAACATCTCAGTTCCAGATCTCTTAGCCAGCTGTCGAAGATGTGCTTCTGCCGCTTCCAGACTTCCAGCTGAACAGATCATTCTCGGATCATTAGCTAATTCCTGCAGGGAGTAATATTTTCCAGAAATTTTTTCTTTTTCTAGATCAAAATCTCTTACTAAAGCATATCTGGTGGGAAAAACAAATCCTTTCTCTAAATCTGAAAAAGAATACACCTCAATATCTCCAAAAGGAGTTTTTCCATCTAAAAGAGCATACACTTCTTCATCCTTTAAAGGCAATGCACCATGGCCTTTACCAGAAGCAGGTTTAGTCAGCCCATGATCAGGCATAACATCTGCGCTAAGTGGGCTATAATTAATTCCATTTTTAATTCGTTCCGGAGTTAATAAGCCAGCTCCATGAACAGTGATCACGACCTCATTTCCAGCCCTGCTTCTACCCACAATCTCCTCAGATTGAACTGTAACTGGTACTATCTGCAGCAAACCATCATCAGAAAAAGGAAAATAATTAATCAATTCCGTCATAGTTAATACCTTACCATACTCCTGTGTTTTTTCTAAAACGGCATCAACATTTATCCCGTAAAATGATTTTGCTACAGCTGTATAGTGCTTTCCCCCTTTAGCTACAGAAAAAGGATGATCTTGTATTACGAGCATATTCCAGCCAGAAGATCACCTATATATAAACTTTAACTCACATAAGTTTTAAAAACCATTCTTCCATTCTTCCCTGCATGAACGTAGACTGGAATAAGCTTCAACATAAATGGCAAACCCAGTGGGAGAAAGCAGAATTAGGTAAAGCTGCTGTCAACAAAGACAAAGATAAATTCTTCATGATTTTTGCCTATCCTGGAATATCTGGATTTCTTCATGTAGGACATATGCGCGGTTTCAGCTACACCGATGCTATCTGTCGTTACCAACGACTTAAAGGAAAAGAAGTCATCTTTCCGATAGGAACGCATGCTTCTGGAAATCAAGCCATCTCCTTTGCCAATAAAGTCAAAAATAAAGATCAGGACTGGATAAATTACTTACTTAACAACGGCTGCCCGCAGAAAAAAATCAAAGAGCTTACTACTCCTGAAAAGATTATTGAATATTTTAATGGAGTTTACATCAACGATTATTGGAAAAAATTCGGCTTTCTCTGCGACTGGGAAAGATTTACCTGCACGACCTTTCCAGATTATGAAAAATTCATCCAATGGCAGTTCAAAAAATTATTACAGAAAAATCTGCTCATCCAGAAACCATACTTTGCCACTGCCTGCGTCATACACGGCCCAGTAGCAGTTGATCCTTCTGAAACGGATATCTCTAAAGGTGGAAATGCTGAGAAGAATGAGTATACCTTACTAAAATTCAAATTAGAGCACCAATACCTCGTCGCTGCAACCTTACGCCCAGAAACTATCTACGGACAGACTAATCTCTGGGTCAATCCAGAAATCAGATACATCCATGTTGAAGTAGAAGGCGAGGATTGGATCATGGGAAAAGAAGCAGCCGAAAAATTACAATATCAAAAAGATGATGTGCTGCTCAAGGAAGATGTCGATATCAAAAAGTTCATCGGAAGAAAAGCCAAAGCTCCAGGGATAGAGAAAGAGATCATTATTCTCCCTGCCACTTTTGTCAGCGCTGATGTAGGAACAGCGATTGTCACCAGCGTTCCCAGTGATGCACCGTTTGACTATGTTGCTCTGAAAACATTGCAGGAAAACTCACAATTATGCAAAGCCTACAATCTTAACCCTTCTGAAATAAAAAATATTTCTCTTATTCCCATTATCAAAACCAAAGGTTACAGTAATTTTCCAGCTAAAGAAACTGTAGAAAGATTGAAGATCAAATCCTTATCTGATCCAAGATTAGAAGAGGCAACTAAAGAAGTATACAAAGCCGGACATCATTCAGGAGTCATGGCCGAAAATTGCGGCAAATATGCAGGCAAAAAAGTTGAAGAAGCAAAAGAACTTATCAAAGCAGAACTTCTGGAATCTGGAAGAGGAGAGGTATTCTACGACTTAAGTGAAGAAGTGGTTTGCCGCTGCGGGAACAAAGTCATAATTAAGCGTATAGACGACCAATGGTTCATCCGCTATTCTGATCAGGCCCTGACCGAACGTAGCAAAGAACACCTTAAAGCGATGAATATTTATCCTAAAGAGTACAAAGAGAATCTTCCTGGCATTTTAGACTGGTTTGCTGACCGAGCCTGCACCAGATTAGGAAACTGGCTGGGAAGCAAATTTCCTTTCGATGAAAACTGGATCGTCGAACCTATCAGTGATTCAACGTTATATCCGGCGTATTATATTGTCTCCAAGTTCATCAACAATAACACCATTAGTATGCATGATTTAACTGAAGAATTTTTTGATTACGTCTTCCTAGGGATTGGTGAGGGAAAAAAGAAATGGAAAACCATCCGCGAAGAATTTGAATACTTCTATCCATTAGATATTAATCTAGGTGGAAAAGAACATCAGACCGTGCACTTCCCTGTCTTTATCATGAACCATATCGGTATTCTTCCTGCTGACAAATGGCCCAAAGGAATTCTCGTAAACTGGTGGGTCACTGGCAAAGGCGGAAAAATTTCCAAGAGCAAGGGAGGAGCAGAACCGATACCTAATGCCATGGAAAAATATGGCGTTGACGCCATGAGATTATACTATGCACACATTGGATCACCGCATGTCGATGTAGTCTGGACCGAAGAGATAGTATTCAATTACAAAAATGCATTAGAAAGGATTTACAAGTTGGCAGAGGAATTGCGGAAAGCAAACGGCAATAAGAAAGCTGTTGATAACTGGCTTTTATCGCGCATGCATGAACATATCAAAGCCTGTAATCAAGCCATGGAGAATTATGGGCTTAGAGATTTGGCTTCTATGGTATATTATTCCATCTACGATGACTTGAAATGGTACTTGCGCCGAGGCGGAGAGAACAAAAAGGTCATTAATGAAGTACTTACTATTTGGACCAGGCTTATGAATCCCATCACCCCGCATCTCAGCGAAGAGCTTAACGACAGCAAGGAACTGGTCTCAGCATCATTTTGGCCTAGAGTTGATGAGAAAAAAATCAGCAAGGAAGCAGAAGCAGGTGAAGAACTAATTAGAACCACACTTGAAGGAATGCGCAATGTATTGAATTTAGCAAAATTGGAAAAAGCAAAAAAATTTACCCTCTTTATTTCAGAAGATTGGAATTACGAATTATTTAATCTGGTTTCCAAAGAGATCAAAGTTACCAGGAATGTAGGTGAAATCATGAGACGGGTTTTAGAAGAGGAAAAGATGAAATTAAAAGGTAAAGAAGTCAGCAAAATCGTGATGAGTTTATTGAAAGATGTCAGTAAGATACCTTCTCTGGTTACCTCGCAAAAAGAAGAACTAGCCGCCATAAAAGAAGCAAGATCATTTTTAGAGAAAGAATTTGAATCTAAAATAGAAATTCTCCGAGCAGAAGAGAGTCAGCATCCTAAAGCACAGTCAGCCATGCCGGGAAAACCAGGAATATTGGTAGAGTGATGAAACGCACCCAATTACGCAGCAAGGATGTCAGCAAAGAAGTAGAGAGCTATGATCTAGAGATCTCTAAAAAAGATCAAGTAGAATTAGTTGAAGATAAATATAAAATTATTCTCATCAACAAGAAACCAGCATTCTTTTATTATGATGGAAAAGCTGTCCCAACCCTTAAATTCCTGCAAGAGAATAATATCCTCAAGAAAATAACCGTAGACATGGGCGCAGTCAAATTCGTGGTCAACGGAGCAGATGTCATGCGCCCTGGAATTATCGAGATTGAGGAAGGAATTGTTAAAGATCAATTTGTTTGTGTGATCGATAAAAACAACAAGAAACCATTAGCGGTTGGAATCGCACTCTTTACTGGAGAAGAGATGAAAAGCATGAGTTCAGGCAAAGTTATTAAGAATATCCATTATGTTGGAGATGAATTGTGGCGGATGGAAGTATGAGTTCAAAAATATTACAAGTTCCCGATAAGAAACTTAGAGTAAAATGTAAAGAAATTCAGATTATAAATAAATCTGTGGAAAAAGAAGCGTTTGATTTGTTGGAAGCATTAAAAGAATTCGACAGATGGTATTTTCCAGTAAATGGATTAGCAGCTAATCAAATAGGATTAAATAAAAGGATTGTTATTTTTAGAACTTGGTCAAGACAATCCATAACCATGATAAACCCAGAGATAATTTCTAGTAGTATTATTTTTCCCTCATTAGAAATTTGTGCAAGTATCCCAAGAACTTTGAGACTTAAAAAAAGAAAACTATTAACTACAGTTCAATACCAAGATTTACAGGGCAAGATTAAAACGCTTAAACTGTTTTGGATTAGTTCTTTTACTATGCAACAAGAAATAGGCCATCTTAATGGAAAATTAATAATTGACTAAAATGATCACCCACAAAACCAGCCAACAAACGATCTCCAACGAAGAAATTATCTGCAACTCGTTCTGTTCCCAAGCTCGGGGATTGATGTTCAGACCTAAACAAAATCTGATCATGAAACTGCCACGAGAAAAGAAGATCTCCTTACATATGTTTTTCGTCTTCTACCCAATTGATGTTCTGCTTCTCAACAAACATAAAGAGATCGTGGAGATCAAGAAAAACTTCAAACCCTTCACTCTCTGGAATTCTAAAGAGAAAGGAAAATATGTGGTAGAGTTAGCTTTTCCGAAAGAGTATAAAGTAGGGGATAAAGTAGAGATAAACGTTTAAGAACATTTGTATTTCTTTTCATGTTTCTTGTAATCTGTAAGTGCATCCAGACATGCCTCTTCTCTGGTCGAACCACTTCCAGGTCTTGCAATGCCGCCCATAATGACATCTGCTAGTATCAATTTACTAACGACAATCTCTCTACCGATTTTCTTTTCAATTTCTTCCAACTGCTTAACACTGCCCGCAGCAGCAAGATAACCTTTCTCCGCTCTAAATTCCTGTATCCAATATCCTTCACACCATGCTTGTCGATAAATCCGTTTCAGTTCGTCAGTAACACCATCTTTTTCACTCATTTTTTAAGACCTCTCCTCTCTTTAATCACTTTCCAACCTTGTCGAAAATCCCATCATATATCCAGCTAAAGTTTCAAATTTCCTAGTATAAGCATGAGTTCCTGGTTCCTCTGTAAAACTATAAGTCTGGCCGTCTAAACCAACATACGTTCCTCCGGTAAACGGATAACTTGATTCTGCTCTCGCTTCCATCCCCGCAGAAAATCGTGATAAAACTGCATGGCCAAGAGGCATATCGGTGTAATAAAGTTGTTCTTGCAGAAAGAATGCATCGCCTAATTTTGCCAGCTGGGCTTCAGTTACTTTTGCAGGAATATTTCCCTGCTGCGCTTCCCTATAGCCAAGATGCTGTACCTCAGAATCTATTATCGCATGAGAAATATCAGTTTCTGCAAAACCAGAATTCTTATTCGCACCAGGCCAGCCTTCGGTATTTTTATCCATGCAAACACTGATTTCTTCAACGATATTAGTGAATGCGTCGATATAGGCTTGATCACCGAGAATCTTTCCGACTGCAAGATAACCTGGAGCAATTTTAGCTGACATATGCGGAGCACTACAACTTAGGTAACCGCCCTCTGCTTGGCTTTTGGTCCGTAAAATATTGCGATCTAAAACCGGTTTCAACTGCTGCGCCCAGTTCGTCAAATCAGCCATGTATTGATCACGAAGATTCTTATGTTCCCAGATAGCGTTCATAACCATGCCTGCTCCACCCGTGCCATGCGCTTCGTCCAGATAGCGAAGAACACATACATTATTGACACAGCGATAGCCGCCAGTGCCTCCCTCCCCCTCACCTGCATACGGACATTCCTGATCATTGCTGCATGTTCCCAGTTCAGTACCAATTATAGGAACAGTAATATCGAGGATTTCTTTTCCAATTGCAGCATAAGCATCCCGTCGTGCTTCATCATCGGTTACGTCTATTGCCCAGGAAAGCGAGAACAAATCGCCAAGAGTATGATATATTGCCCAGCCTTGCGCGCTGGAATAATCTGCCCAGTGAACAGCATTAGCTAATTTCATGAGCACATGGTTCCTGAAATCATCTCGCTGCTGCCAAACTTCTTCTTCATATCCTAAACCTTTAGTACGCATAACACTGTTCGGAGTGATAGCCAGATAAGAATATGGACTTAAACTAGAAGAAGCAACTTCGATCCACGCCTTGTTTAGTTCGACCCCCTCGCTTGCTTTTCCTGCCAACGGATTTTTGCCTACACAACCAAATATTATCAAACAGAAAAGAACCAACACTACCACGCTCTTCTTCATAATGCTTAAGGATGAAAAGTTTCTATATAAATCTAACGAAGATCATGAAAACGATCTTTTCAACACATATCCGTGCAATCTTGCATCTAACTCAAAACCATAATCATGTCCAATATACCCATGCCATTGATGAAGGAATGCTTCCAATCTAAAATGGGTTGCTCTGAGAATCTGTGTTTCCTGTAATGCTCTTTTCCACAAAGTATCAAAAGCAGCACTAATAAAAGTATAACCGTCCAAATAAGGACATTGGCCTGAAGCATGTAGTTTTGCACCACCAACCGCTCGTAGTTCTGATTCTTTATACATAATACCTTCTGATACAGTTAAATCTAGGGAATAAAACCATTCAAAAAAAGGCTGTTCGCCTTGTTCCAAGAGAACCGGTAATAAGGTAGAATCAGCTAAGGTAGCTAGAGAAACACCATTATCTCGAATCAAAATCGGTTGTGGTGATAACATTTTTTTTAATTTCCTGCAAAAAGATTAGGGGCACACCCGTAGTCGAATCAATCATGCCTTGAAGGTTTACCCTCGCTGCTTCTCAGGCTTGCGCTCCCCCGAACATGAATTTTGCAGGTTAAGGCTGCTTCCTTCCGGACCTGACCTGATTCCCAACAAGTCCATCCCAGAGGACAAACCGTCGTCAAAGACAGCGAAGACCAGCAAAACATAACTGAGCCTTCTTTGGGCTTCGGCTCCGTGTAAAGTCCATTCACGGTAACAACGCAGGACTAGCGCGCCAGCCTAGCTCTCCCTCAAATATACACTGTAAATAGAGTAATTTTATATAAAGATTTGGGTAACTCTCATCCTTAATAAAACTCCAAACATTTTTAAATACTTTTTAAAATCCTTATAAACATGACTGAATTGATCATAACGGAGAAACCCAGCTCGGCAGAAAAAGTAGCTTTCGCACTAGCCGAAGGAAAACCAGTCAAAAAGAAGAACAAGCAATGTTCCTACTTCGAATTAAAACATGCCGATAAAGACATCATTGTTACCTCCGCGGTCGGACATCTCTACGGCTTGTCAGAAAAGAATAAAGGAAGCTGGACTTATCCGGTATTTGATATTGTCTGGGAACCGACTTACAAAACTTCTAAAGAAGCACACTATGTCAAGGATTACATTGACACCATCACCATGCTCAGTTCCAAAGCAGATGAGTTTACTATCGCCTGCGACTACGATGTTGAGGGAGAAGTAATTGGATTAAATGTGGTCCGCTTCGCCTGTAAAAAGAAAGACGCACATCGAATGAAATTTTCCACCTTAACTAAAGGTGATCTAGTAGAAGCATATGAACAGAAGATGGATCATCTGGATTGGGGACAAGCTAATGCTGGTGAAACCAGACACAAATTAGATTGGTTCTATGGTATTAACCTCTCGCGCGCACTGACCAGCTCAGTAAAAGCAGCTGGGTCGTTTAAGGTCATGTCAATTGGAAGAGTACAAGGTCCAGCTCTAAAAATGTTAGTTGATCGAGAAAAAGAGATTCAGGCTTTCAAACCGGAACCATTTTGGAGGATTCGAGCACTTCATATTAAGGACAAGATTGAATTTGAGTCTTGGCATCAAGGAAAAATAGAAAGTAGAAAAGTTACAGAAGAAGTAGAATTGTTTTTTAAAAATTTAAAAGAGGAGAAAATAAATCTCCCAGAAGAAATAAAAAATAAATTATTTAATATTGATGCTATTAAACAAGCAAAGATTCTTATTGGAAATGAAGAGGATATACTTAAAGAATTAAATAATTTATCAAAAGAAGTTTTAGAGCATATTAAAGAAATTATTCAAGATTTGAAAAAACTTTTAGATACTGACAAAGTGTGGGAGAAAGAAAAAGTAAAAGAGATTTATAATAAAATCAAAGATGCAAAAGAAGCAACTATCCAAGATATTCAAAATACTATCAAAAACCATTCTCCTCCTACTCCATTCAATTTAACAGATCTACAATCAGAAGCCTATGCCTTATTCAAGATTACGCCGAAAGAAACACTGGCTCTGGCTCAGAACTTATATTTAGCAGGAGTGACTTCGTATCCGAGAACTTCATCCCAGCAATTAGATCCAAAATTAGGATTCAGAAAAATTCTTGCTGACCTTTCCAAGCAGCCAATGTATCAAATGTTAGCGCAGGAATTACTGAAAGAAAAAGAATTGAAACCCAACAACGGAAAGAAAACCGATCCTGCGCATCCAGCAATCTATCCTACTGGACAAGCTCCTGGTGATCTAAAGCCGCGAGAACAGAGAGTATACGATTTGATTGTCAAGAGATTCATGGCTACTTTTGCTAAACCAGCAGTCAGAGAAACCATGACGGTGCAGTTTGATGTGAAAGGAGAAGTATTTATCGCAAAGGGGACTAGAACTATCGAAGAAAACTGGCATGTCTTTTACAAGCCGTATCTGAAAGTAGAAGAAATTACTCTTCCAGCTATGAAGAAAGGCGAAAAAGCAGTTATTGATAAGATAGAAAAACATGACGAAGAAACCCAGCCACCTTCACGATACAACCAATCATCCATCATCAAGGAGTTAGAAAAAAGAAATCTCGGAACGAAGGCTACTCGCGCAGAAATTCTGGATACTTTATTCCGTCGCGGGTATGCAGAAGGAGTAAAAATAACTACCACTAAATTAGGTATGGAAACGGAAGCAATCTTAGAAAAATATGCTCCAACTATCGTTGATGAAAAATTAACCGCTGACTTTGAAGGCGACATGGAAAAGATCCGTGAAGGAACAGAAAAACCAGACACTGTTTTAGAAAAAGCAAAAAAATTTCTTACTTCATTATTAACGGATTTCAAGAAAAAAGAAAAAGCCATTGGGCAGGAGATTATTCTTTCTATCCGTGAAACTTCTGATGCTGCTAACTTTATGGGCATTTGTCCGAATTGTAAAGAAGGAAAATTGATGGTGCGCCGTGGCAAGTTCGGCCGCTTTGTCGGCTGTGATAAATATCCTGATTGTAAAACTATCTTTAATGTTCCAAAAGCAGGGATGCTCAAATATCTCAGCACTGATGAAAAGACTAATACACCAAGAGTAGAAGTCGGTTCGGGCAGAAGCAAACAAGCCGTTACTTTACAGCAAGCAAACCAAGAAGATAAAACCAAAACAGAAAATCAACCTAAAAAATATCCGGAAGAAGGCATGACTTGTCCAACCTGCAACCAAGGTAAGATGGTTCTGCGGAAAAGCTTCTACGGTGAATTCCTGGGCTGCAACAATTATCCTAAATGCCAGACCATGATGAAGATAGTTGGCGGAATAGTTGATGTCAAGAATCCGGTGGTGAAGAATGCTGCTCCTAAGGTTGAAGTGAAAAGTGTTGCATCTTCTACTGCGACAACTGAAAATAAGGATGAAAAAAAAGTAAAGAAGAAAACATCAAAGAGATAAGTTCATTTCCGATCAAAGAATTTCCAAACTTCAAAAACATCTGGTCCAAACATTTTCGATGGAACTGGTAAAATAATTCTTCTTTCAGTAAATGAACTTGAAGGAACGTCCTCAAGATCTTCTAAAGCTTGATAACTAAGAATTCCACCGGTTTCTCCAATAGGATTTGTACATTTTTTACTAGCATAATAAAATCCACTAACTAAACCTGATTTGACTGTAGGCAATTGATTGAAGACTCGCTCATAGAAACGATAATTTTCTTCAGCTGTTGCAGTTATTTCAGTTGAAAATAGGCTGACAAAAGCAAAAGGAGAAAGCGCTTGTCCAAACAATTGGGCTAAATCGGAAACTTGACGATAATCTGCTTGAACTAAAAGGGGATCATCCACAGGAGCATTTACATCTACTCCAAGATAGCGAAGTGGCCTAGCATACACATTGAACTCATTGAAAGCTCCACAGCCAAAATCAACTACGTCTTGAAAATGAGGGTTTAATCTTGCTATACCAAAAATCCAATCGTGAGCAGCGCGCACTGTTGGCTCATTTAGATAATCTTGGTACATTTTATAGAAATCTTGATCATAACCCATACACAAGGAATTCTTAAAATGATTTATTAATTTTTAGATGTTGAAATATACAGAAAATAGCAAATATCTTTTAGAGATCGCCACTATCCAGTTTAGCATTACGGTGAAAAAACCTAAGATGTACTGATTAAATTCCAGACTTAGCAACTTCATTAACCAATTTATCCCTATCCAACTGTTGGAAAAACTGAAATCGCTTCTGAGGAATCCTTTGTTCAGCATCACGCATGAATAGGTATAATTTTCCAACCAAATAGTTTAAATCAGTCGATAATCCCGAAAACTCCTCCTTTGTAATGTAGCCTAGATCTTTTGCAAGATTCAAGAGGACTTCTACTTCTTTTGCAGAACCATAACCATACGTTAAAAAGTTCAAAAATTCCTTTGGGCTTTTTCTGGAAGTAGATTCTGCAATATTGAGTGGGATCGAAACCATCGCGCGCCTCAATTGGAGACTCATATTTTTAATTTCATATTCAGGAAATTTTTCGATAGCTTTGTAAATCCGAAGAGTTAAATCATAACTTAGGTTATAAATTTCTAATTTCTTATAATTTCGTGCCATAAGTCTGCCTGAAAAACAGTTACTAATAAAGAATTCTATTCTCGAGTGGGGTGTTAACAGTTAAGACATGCCGGGTTCGACTAAATAGACCGGTTATCAAATCACGGCAATATCAGCGCTCTCGCTATTTCTCAATAAAAATAATTAGAAAAAAGAGTGGAAATAAATTCCACTCTAATTTGTAAAATTTACCTAAAATAAATTAGGTAAAATAATGAAAACCATATGTAGACCAAGTACACACAATAATTATGGACGTTAGTAAGTGCATGCTGAACACCTCGCCGTAGCTTGGTGCGTACACATCACTTCTATCAAACGGCTGTTATTGCCGTGCCCTAGGGTGTCTCTTTTCAAGGTGCGC
>Ga0209542_10012394_pt1 | contig 14918 bp, 25 predicted proteins | sample RifCSPhighO2_01_FD_184028 | JGI IMG/M metagenome (GOLD analysis project Ga0209542, IMG submission 184028) | Soil microbial communities from Rifle, Colorado - Rifle CSP2_plank highO2_0.1 (SPAdes) (version 2) | ecosystem: Environmental > Terrestrial > Deep subsurface > Rock core/Sediment ...
AACCTCCATTCAGGACAGAGCCCTGCCACCCCATACCTTTAAATAACGGCTGCTCTCAAAAAGACCAATGCCGGACTGGATCATTGCAGGAGTTGCCCTGACATGGCTTGGCATCGCCTCGTACACTGACATAAAGACCCGGGAAGTGCCTGACTGGCTCAGCTATAGCCTTATCGCCTTTGGCTTTGGGTACAGGCTGCTGGCTTCTGTCATCTATCAAGACATCTCTTTTATCCTTGCAGGCCTGTTGGGCTTCGTTGCTTTGCTTAGCTTTGGAGCTCTCATGTTCTACACCGGCCAATGGGGGGGAGGAGACTCAAAGATCCTGATGGGTTTAGGAGCATTGATTGGCCTGGAGACAACTCCTTACTCTATGCTGCTCAGCTTTTTTTCAAACATTCTCCTTGTTGGAGGGGTGTATGGGGTTGTGTGGAGCATTGGCCTGGCTGCCAGCCACTTCTCAAGGTTTAGGGGCGAATTCAGGAAGCAGGTTTCAGGAAGGGAGTTTAAAACTACTTTGGCAGTGATATGGATTCTTGCAGGAGCTGGCCTCGGCCTGATCCTTGTGATGGGGATGACGCTTCTTTACGGAGCAGTGATCGGCATCCTCTTTGTGATGCCCTTCCTCTTTGCTGCTGTCAAGGCAGTTGAATTGAGCTCGATGTATTCCTATGTGAAGCCGGATAAGCTCACAGAAGGGGACTGGATAGCAGAAGATGTTGTTGTAGGAAAGAAGGTGGTTGCCGGGCCAAAGGATTTAGGCATATCAAAGGATCAAATTAAGGAGCTTACGCTGCTTTACAGCAAAGGCAGGGTCGGAAGGATCAGGGTGAAATCAGGCATACCCTTTGTGCCGTCATTCCTGATAGCATTTCTTATCACCTTGGCATTCGGAAACCTGATTCTTAGCATTCTGAACCTATAAGCTTTATGAATACATGGAAATCCCCAGGGCTATGAAAACCATCATTATTCCTGCAGGAGAGGAGCAGAGAGAGGTGTACACTGCGATTCTCGCAGATGCGGAGCTTCCAGAGCCTGTTGTTATTGATTATGACAGCATACTGGCGCAGGCATTCCAGAAAGAAAAGACTCAAGATCCAAAAAAACTGCTTGCCAGCATGGTTGCGAAAAAAGCCGGCAGGACTCCGTCAATCATAATCGGAACAGGGCATTATGCAATGACAGAATGCCGCAATTCTCCCAACACCATTGATCTCATCTTTGATTCCCACACTGACGACCGCGTTCTAAATAAGCACGTCAGATTTGGCGACTCAAGCTTTCTCAGAGAGCGCAGGAATCCTGGCTATATCATAGGATCGACTGAAGAGCCAAAACGCAAGTCATTGAAGGTATACTCTGCAAGGAATGCTGATGCTGCAATTGAGGATCTTTGCAGGGAGCAGATTTCAGATATCTACGTCAGCCTTGATCTCTGTGTTTTTGACAAGAAGATAACAAAAGCAGCCAGAGACTCGCCAAGCCTTTTTGCGAGGTGGCTTGATGGCGCAATGGGCGTTGATCGTATCATAGATATCTCAGAGAGAGCACTTGAAGGGAGAAGCCTTGTTGGAATCTGCCTTGCAGGATATTTCCCGGATATGGAAGGGGCTCCCTATCAGACAGCCCGGTTGCTGAGCGGGTATCTGAATGCGTTGAAAGGCTACCTGCCTGTGAGCTTTCGCAACCTCAAAGATCAAAGCCATACTTCCCATACATTGGAGTAAAGAGAAACGGGCCGAGGAATTCCAGCTCCAGCTTGCCCTTGATTTTAGTGCCTCTTATCATCTGCTGCTGCTCAGGATCCCCTACTGGACCGATGATAATGCCTCCTTCCTTGAGCTGATCAACAACAGGCTTTGGGAATTCCCTGCATGCTGCTGTGATAATCACCTTGTCAAAAGGAGCTTCTGATTCCATGCCTTTTGAGCCATCTTCTTCAAAGACAATCACATTCTTTATGGCTGCGGCAGCAAGATTCTCTCTTGCGAATTGCACAAGCTCAGGAATAACCTCTGTTGTGATCACTTTTCCAGGCTCCACAAGGATGCCGAGGAGAGCTGCCTGGTAGCCTGAGCCTGTTCCTATCTCAAAGACCCTGTCGCCCTTCTTAGGCTCTAACGCAGCAGTCATGATCATGACTGTTGTAGGCTGGCTGATGGTCTTTCCTCTGAGAAGCGGAAGAGGCCGGTCTTCATAGGCAACATCCCTGACGCTCTTTGAGATAAAATTCTCCCTTTGCACTACGCTGAATGCTCCGAGCAGGTCCGGATGGAAGCGGAAATACTCCTTCCAGAACTGCATCAGCTTCTGCTTTTGCTCCATAATCTCAGCCATCCCCTGCTATAACTTAGCCCCCTACTTAATCTTTTTGGTTGCTGCATCTTATGGCTTGGCTTTACTTTCCCCGCCTTATGTGCTTCTGGTAGATACCTGTGAGCACAATGCCCTCAGCAGGAAGCAGGACTGTCTGGGCAGCATCCTTCCCCTGGCCAAGAATCCGCTCCTTCCCCTGCGCAAGGATTGGGATGAGGATGCCGCTTTTTTTCTCATAGATCTTCGTGGGAGAGAATCCAATAGAGAATGGCTTAAACCATTCCCAGTCCTTGCCTTCCCATCGGATCTCGGGAACCTTACCTTCATAGATCTTATATACATAGCAACAGTTTGAGCGATTGTTGTCTCCTATAAGGTATCGGCTAATGCTTGCAGGATTTTGATGGACGGCATTGAATCCTTCTCTTAACCCTTTAGCAAATTTGGGACTGGATGTTGAGGTCAGGCTGACCTTCTCGATGAGCCATAGCATGTCCTTGTAATGCTGGCTGAACCTGTCTGGAGCGGCAGCTTGTGCATACCCTGGATCTTCAACAGGGCTTGAGGCAACTGGCTTGGTAGCGCTCGGGCCAGGAGGCCCTGGCATCGTGCTTGAAGGCCCCGGGATCTTATGCAGAGCCTGATACTCCATGCCAAAAAGCAGGCCAATCCATGGAACAATTGCTTTTGAGCTTTGGTCTCCCAGATACAGATTCACCGGGCAGAACTGCTTCAGGATTTCATTCCTCGGAAAGTCATTTTCGTGAGCTACCTCGATGAGAAAGGAACATGCATCTCTGGCCTGGCCAAGCTCCAGGTAGCTGCCTTTGGCATAGCTTTCTGGAAATATCTTTTGCCTTTTCTTGACTCCAAAGACCGTGTTGATATCGCCTGCTGAGATGATATTTGGATCCTTAAGGAATCTCCAAGAGCGAATCTGTGCACCGCTGAACTGCTGGGACTTCCCTGTGCTCATGACAGGCCGGTAGCGGATCGTTGGATTAGGGGGCTCACCAAAGGTTTGAGGCAGGAACTCACTGAAGTTTCCGCTGATGATCTCTTCAAGGGAAGGGATAATCTCTTCCTTGATCTGATTGTACCGCTTTTCGATATACATCATCAATGCAGGGGTCTCAAAAATCCCATAGTCTTTGCCGATCACTGCCGCAAACAGATTCACCAGATACTGCTCATGCTGCCCCAACTCGAACTTCTCCTCATCAATCGCCATGGATCCATGGCAGTTTCGGGGGGTTAAAAAAGGTATCGGGAGGCTATTTCAACTCTTCTCCTGTATGAATGCCCCTTGATATGCTGTATCACTGCCCCCTTGCAAGAAGGCTGAAGAAGAGGCTCACCCAGGGAACTGCGGTTTTTGTGCTCTGGGTGCCGGCATTTATTGAAACCGGACAGAACTGCTGGATAACTTCATTTTTATAGGAATCCAGCAGATAGGCGCAGGCTTTTTTTGCGTCAGGAAGATCCAATGCTTCCTGCTTAGAGAGGATCGGCTGCTTGCCCTTGGCTGTGTATGCCTGGTTGATCTCCGAGGCTGGGATGATATGCGGTTTCCTGATCCAGAGCCAGTGGCTGGATATCCTCTGCGGAGTGTCCAGGAGAGCATAGGAAACACCTCTGTCCGGCTCTTTTTTCACATACTCGTCAATGCTTGCTGCTTCGAACACGAGATCAGATACACTTTTCCTGCTTTCCTGAAGGAAGTCATAGTAATGCGATCCGATAGGGCGGAGCTTTTGGCTGTTGGGGAGGTTCTCAGGGCCAAGAACCTTCAGAAAGATACTCAAAAGATACTCCTGATGGTCCTGGATGACGTCATCCTTCACTGCTTTAAGCTTGTACATGGCAATTCGCTTTTATGGCTTTTTTGGCAGGGGATTCTTTGATTTATATAAGGGTGACGGATTTTGGGACAACAGTTGCTGAAATTTGAGTGGGTGAGGAGAGACGATTTGCAGCCCTTCAGCCCTTATACCTCCTGTTTATGCCTGTGCAGGCCGGAGAGTTCGTTTCCTTCTCAGCATATCCTGAACATTTAAATAGCGATCTTGATTTCTCGGGCGTATGGGCTTGGAACTCTTCACAACCCGTTCTGAAACAAAAGGCTATGCAAATCGATTCGAGTTTGTGCGTCTTCCAGAAAAGAAAAACAAGATATTGATGCCTTCCGGGGAAGTCCTGGCAGTCGTTAATAACTCTGACTGGACCCCTTCCATTCAAGAAAGAGGCTAGCTGATTACGCAACGAGCCTTGAAGGCTACGACGCTGCCCTGAATAAAGATATGGACAAGGAACTTGAAGTTATTCTGCTGCAGCACGAACCTTTATTGCTCATGAAGGATAACCTCTATGACGTGGAAGAAGTGAATACCTCCCTGCATGGGTTTTTGCAAAAGTGGAGCATCAGCATTAATCAAATGTGTATTGTATCCCAAGCAACCCTGGATTTTAGCCTCCAGAAAGACAAGAATCCTAACATGAATGACTTCATCAAAATCCTGGAATCGCGTGGATTCACTAAGCCTGAGATTACGAGGTTTACGGGGGTATGGAAAGGGAGACAGTATTGATATCCTCCAGGCCTGTTCTCTTCTAGCACAGCATTCAATCAAAATACCTTGCGTCATCAGAACTAATGGTGGTTTCAGTCGGGGTGCGCTCTTGTTTGGTCTCTTTGGGTTCTATGGGCGGGTTCATGTCAAGCCCTTTTCTGAAATTGATGTTCCCGCAATTCATGCAGCTGAAGTACACCCCCCATTTTCCGCTCCTGACATCAAGCCACTCTCCGCAGAGGCACTTCATATCTGGAAGCGTGCTTTGGGTATGGCCTGCGCAGACAGGAACCCCTTGATTGTTCTTTGCCACAGCAGACTTTCCGCAGAAAGGGCATGATTCTATCCTTGACTGGCCGTATACCTTTCTTCGCATCCTTTTTTCTGGTTTGAAAGGGTTTTTAAGGTTTTCCACCTGGACTGATTCTGGACAGCTGCTGACAGGACTTACGCAAAGTTTATATATAATTAGATTATACATCTCACGGGGTGATGTAAAATGCAAGTATTCGACGCAATTCCAAAGCAATGGGGCAATTCAGTAGGTATAACCATACCAAGAGAGGTACTAGAAAGAGAAAACATATCTGCAAAAAAGAAGACTAGATTTATAGCTATTGGTTCAGAAATGAATCAGCTGAAAAGGGCTTTTGGCTCATTGAAACTAAAAAACCAACTCAAAAAGCGATGGATGACATAGATGCAGGATACGACTGAAATAAAGATATTTTTAGCAGACACGTATGCCCTCATAGAGTTATTGGGCGGTAATCTGAACTATAAACCTTATCTAAGCCACATTTTAATAACTACTAAGTTTAATCTTATAGATTTGTATTATCATTTTCTTCATGATTATGATAAAAAAACTGCCGATAAGTATCTGGCTTTATACTCTAAGTTTGTTGTGCCTATCACCTATGGTTGTATAAAAGACGGTATGGGGTTCAAATTAAAACATAAAAAAGAAAAGGTTAGCTATGTTGATTGTATAGGCTATGCCCTTGCTCTGGAATTAGGTGTCAAGTTTTTAACTGGAGACGAAAAGTTTGAAGATAAGGATAATGTCGAGTTTGTTAAGTGAGTTCTCTATTGCCAGTTGGGGCGGGAAGCTTCAGGGCGGGGAAGAGGCCACAATCCATAATCTGGCTTTGCATACCTTTGGCTCAGCAGATGTACGTGTAGATGTTTTGGGTTGGATGCCGGAAGCAGTCATTATTGAACTTCTCCCTGTTTGTCACAGGATGCGCATAGATGGAGATTGGCTTTTCGTACATATCGAGCAATGGCTTTACTTCTGTGAAATTTCCTGAGTTCCAGAATATTGACCATTCAGCTAAACTCCATTTGCTGTATGAGTACAATCCTGGGGCAATTGTGGGCCTTCCTGAATATCCCAGGAGCCAGGGAGAGTCGTGCTTATGGGTTGACATCACCATGCCTTCGGTGTTCTGGAGGGTTTGTATCTCGTCTAATTTTGCCTGGCTGACTAAAGGCTTCTCGTTGAGCGCATATGCGATAAGGATATACGAGGAAAACAGGACAATCATCGCTAATGATACTGTCCCTATGGCTTTGCTTTTTTTGATTGCTAAGTATACCCCTATGGCAGCCAGGATGAGCATGATCATATCCAGATGGATGATATACCTGTTGAAGAAGATCAGTTTAAAGCTGACAAAGATCAGGTTGAAGATAAACCAGATGAACAGGATGTTGATACTCTTGTTTCTGATTGAAGCATAGACTCCAAGGAAGAGGAATGGAAGCAGGATAAGGAACAGGGACTGGTATTCCAGGATTCCGATAAAAGTTCCTGCGCCGATCTCCAGCCCAACAGCGCTTTCCAGGAACGGAAACAAAGAGTCTTTGATGATGCCGATGTAGGAGAATAAGGTCAATGCTATGATGATAATCCCGTTGATGATATTCTTTTTTAGATCAACCTTATAATTGATAATCGTATACGTTAAATAAGATAATCCAAAAAGAAGGAATGTAGGCCTGTGCATCGAGCCAAGCCAGGATGCTGTGAGGATGAATGGGATTTGCTTGTTTTTCTTTAGGAAATAGAAGGAGAAGAGCAGAAGAGATAAGGCAATGATATTTTTATAATACATGAAGGTGAATACCCGTAATTGGACGAAGGAGAGGCTGAATACTAATAAGGAGAGTATTGCTATGTTTTTGTTGAAGTATTCCTTTACAGTTTTGTATACAGCAAATCCTAATACTAATTCAAATCCGATCAAGAGGTAGGTTAGGATGAAGCTTATTGGAAGGAAGAGGTCAAGGAAAGCCAAAGGGAAGCCGAACCCTCTCTCAACTGCAATCTGCATCTCCCTGTCGAAAGGATGCTCTATCGCATACTTGTAGGTTCCTGTGTCATAGCCTAAGGGGATGGTGTTGTTTATGTAGGGGATTACTCTTGTGGTGAGGATCAAGAGGAAGGCCAGGAAGATCCAGGCGTTATGCAGCCTGAACTTGCCTTCGGTTTTCATGGCTGCCAGGCTGAACGCAACAACGATGCTTATGATCCCATAGAGCAGGGTTGATCCTGGGAGAAGATTGAAGTAGGTGAGAATTATTATGGCTAGGTAGAGGGGGGCTGCGTAAATTAAGTATTTCATCTGAGGGAGGATGTGGGTGCGGCTTATAAATGTTTATTTGAGAATCTTTTTATACTCTGAAGAATACCTTCTCTGCAGGAAAATAAGCGTCAAGGAGGTCTGATGGAGATAGTCGCGAAGAGAAGCGCAACATTGCAAGGAGAAAGGAAGGTGGGTTTTGACGCCAATGTTATGGTTGCCATCATAGATAACCCTACCTTTAATTCCAAAAAGATTGACTCTATGTTTGATATGAAAGATACCTTCTTTCTGCAAGAGATTGCGTATAACGAGACTATAAAGATACTGAAAAGGCCGCCATTCGAGTATTCTCACTCAAAAGAAAAGGTTGACAAATTCCTGAAAAAGAAAAATATCAGGATATTGGGTAAAATCCCGTCGCATATCCCAACTCATCCGACTTTGGGATTGCTCATCAAGCAATGCAAAGAGAAAAGCGTTGATTTCCACTATCCTGACATCCATATTGTTGCTGACTACTTAGCTCACGGAGTGAATAAGGCGTATTCAGCAGATAAAACTTTTCTACAAATTGCAGAAGTTGCCGGAATTGATGCGGAAGACTTTTTAAAGCTGGATGATAAACAGAAGGAAGGGATTAAGCGATTTCTTCAGCAACCTTTTCATAAATCTCCATAGCTTTTTCAAAGTCGCCATTAGCTATCTTTAATGATTTGGTCCAAGCCTTATCTCTGTCATCTCTTATGGAGCTTGTTATTGAATCTAATTTTTTGTTTGGGATAGAACTTGCAAAAAGAAGCTCGAATTTGAATAGATTCATCTCTTTTTTAGCTATCTCTTTGGCTTTATTGAACAGTCTTTTGACTTCTTTATTAATCTGCTCTTCTTTCTTTTCAAAAAGTTTAGATATAACTTGAGGCTGCATTTTGGTTTTGATACAGTAATTTACTTTGTGATATATAAACTTTTCCAAGAAGTTAGATAGAGAGTAGGAGATGGATGAATTTAAGGGCACGACGGGTTGAGGGAGGAGAAAAGATGATGGGTGCCTAGGTCAATGCTGGCATCAACCTTTTTAGACTTCCCTTGATGAGCCAGGACAGGAAGAGCGCGGGGGTCTTGTTAGGGGCATTTCTCGCATGGCTGTATTTGGTTTTACTTACCTTCTCCTTATAATAGAAGAATCTTTCTATTACTAATAGAAACATCAGGAGGGTGGTTCCTAAACTCCCTCTAAAGATCCGCTACCGGACAATGAGCCACGCAACTCACACAATTGTGCTCAGCACCTCAGAATCATTAACCTCTGAGCCAATAGCTTCCCTCACGAGATTCTGGCTTTGCCTTAGCAATGGCTTATTCCTCAAGATAGGTATGAATTCCAGTTGAATAGTGACTTTTTTATCCTCAATCCTTGCCCGGAATTTAAATGTCTTGATACTCTTTAATGCAAGCTTAGGTATACTGAAGACTTTGGAGGCATCAAAAATACGCAATCCGGTAATAAACCCCTCTGTATCGATGTCTACAATAAGATTGTCAAAATCCAGTGACTTAAGATAATCCCTCTCCCTAATTTTAAACAACAGGATATCATGAGCATAATCGTAGATGCATTCCCCTTTTCCCAGAGCCTCAAGATATCTCCCTTTCATTTTTCCAGCCGTTTTAGGTTTGGTATCGTGTCTGTGTTTATAAACGTTATTATCTCCAGCTTGTCAAGCTTCAATTCGAATATAATCCTTAAAAAACCTTCCTTTCTTCGAAAAAAGGCAGCATACCTTCCATTTTTCTGCAATCCAACTCCTTTCGGGCTCTCTCTTAAGAGTGCATGTATCAAGTCTTCTTCCTTAAATATTTTCCTCTGCGAATCGCTTAAATGATCCAGGGCGTGAGGACTTACTTTGATTCTTTCTTTATTGAAAATTCGGGGTTTAAGACGTGGGCTTTAGCCCGAATTTTCAATCCCGAAAACCGCACGATCAAAAACCCCGACATTTAGGTCGGGGATTAGTGCGGTTTTCGTTATACTTAGAGAGTATTTCATTGTATCTGTCAGTTTCAATTACCTCAATTATTTTTGTAGTGTTCATCAGGAGGCATCTCACGAGAAAGCAGTGGTAGGAAGTATTTTAATGTTTTCATGATGGAACTAACGAACAAGCAACCTCTTTAAACATCCCTTCATTCTCAAGCAGCAATGGACAGGAAGAGCGCGGGGGTCTTGGTAGGGGCATTTTGAAAGAGACTTAACTTACTTTTTGACTGTCATCTTCCACTCATCACCAAATAAGAGATGATCTGCTCTCCGTCAGAAGCATTGAAGCCTTTGAGGAAGAAGGATAGAAGGATTAGGAGGAGGATTGGCGGTTTCACGGTCTTTTTGCAATACTCTTAAGAAATGAGATATTTAAATTCTCCCCTCCAAAAACACAAACAGAAACTATTTAAAGAGCGGTACCTTCTTGAAGAACCATGAAATACCGGGTTGTGATTGAGCAGGATGAAGAAGGGATGTTTGTGGCAGAATGCCCGACATTGCCTGGCTGCCTCTCCCAGGGCAAGAGCCGCAGCGAGGCAGTGAAAAACATCCGGGATGCGATGCGCGGATACCTCATAAGCCTAAAAAAGCACAACGAGGCCATCCCTCCCTCAATTGATGAGGAAGTTGTGGAAATCCATGCCTAAGTTGCCAAGGCTTTCTGGAAGAGACATTGTACGGGCCGCGAGAAAGTTGGGATACGAACTGGACCATCAGACAGGAAGCCACATGATCCTGCGGCAGAACAGTGCGCCTTATCGCCGCTTGACCGTCCCCAATCATAAGGAGCTTTCAAAAGGAACATTGCGGGCTATTATCCGGCAGCTTGGTCTGGCCAGAGAGGAATTTCTTGGACTGTTGTGAAATGCTTATGGGAAAAAACTTAAAGGTTTTTACCCGATTGATTATGGTTTTGCGGAGCTGCATCCCCCAACCTTTTTAGACATCCCTTGATTATGGACAGGAAGAGCGCGGGGGTCTTGTTAGAATACCACTGAAGACAAATCTCCATACCCCTTTAGAAAGATTAGATTCCAGTACAGGGCAAATCTGATTAATGGCGCATCCCCATACTTGTCTTTTACTCCATAACGACCGTACTCTCGTATAAGGCTTCTTAAGACGTTTCTCGTATCATCAATAGCGGCTTTAACCCTTCTTCCTGTAACTAAAGATAGTACTGTAGTTGCATACGGCTTTATGAAGACCTTCATATTTTTATCTTTTGAAGGTGTTGATGATCTGGTGGGATCTATCACCACCATAAACTGAGCCTCATAGCCTATATATGCATCTGCCTTGCCTTTTTTAACAGCAATCTCCCCGAGTTCCTGCGCTGAATCACAAGCCACTGCATACGTTATTGTAGAAGCCAAGAGATGGATGTTGCTCTCTTCCAAAATGATATGACCATTATGGCCCGCAATCGAATCCTTATCCCCATGGCCATGCAGAACCATCAGCCTTGGGCTGCCCTTTCGTATCGACTTTTCAAAATTCTCCTTGGTCGCTTTTGGGCCTTCGAGATTAATTATCGTATACTCTTTTCCTATCGCCCCTATTATACTTTCGGAGAAGTAGTGCATGCATGCTGTAGGAGGGTCATATCTGGGGCGCATGAACAAGATCGTTTTAGTCAATTTCTCCCCTGCTTAAGCTCTGTATCATCCTGAACTGCACTTCCACAATCCTTTTGCCAAGTTCTGTCCTGTTTCTTACCTCTTCCAGCATCTCCGCAACCGTAATCGGCTTGCCCATGAGCAATACCTTTGCATTCCTGTTTAGCGTCTCCAGCCGGGCTATAACAAGATCCTCTATCTCCTTGCTGCTATTGTTGCTCATAGTATCTCCAATTGTTTCATCTTTTTTAAAATTTTTTCGCCTAATTTTGTTTTTCCTTCTACTTCATCGTATGCCCTGTTCCATGTGTATGGCCTTCCTTCTATAAGAACAATGATCTGGCTTCTTTCATCATCAGGCAGATTAGAATACGCTTTTTTAAATGCTGGCATTAAGTCCTTCATTTTCTCCTCTTTATCTGCATCACATGCCATGTTTATATATCTTTCTCTGACCCGTCGGCATATGCGGGGTTTATTAAACGCACGATTTTGGACAGCGGATTTGGGTTTTTGCTTGGGAGGGATGTTATGGCTGGAGAATTGGGGGCAGGCACCAATGTTAAGGTTTGCGCCATCAACCTTTTTAGACATCCCTTGATTATGGACAGGAAGAGCACGGGGTCTTGTTAGGAGCATTTATCATTCTGTCAGCACTGGCTATCTTATTGGCGCCTTCATAAATAATGATAATAAACCTCAAAGAATTTACGATGGGTTTGTTTAGCCTTCTCAAGAGCAAACCTCATAAGCACCACATATGTTCCTAAATCAGCAGCCTGAAGCGCCTTGAGATACCTTTCCCTCACTGTTTTTCTTATGATGATGGGAAAATACCCTCTTTTGATCAATATATAATTGAGCAGCATTCGCCCGATTCTGCCATTCCCATCTGCGAAGGGGTGGATCTTCTCAAATCGATGGTGGAATTTAAATGCTAATTCAAGCGGATACATTGCATCCTTATTGTCCTGATACCACGTTATCAGCATCTTCATCTCTTTTTCGACGTGCTCGGGTTTGGTTAATTCAAGATCTCTGCCAAGCAGGATATTGGGCACTTTTTTATAACCAACCCGATTATCAATATTCTTCATGATTTTTTTGTGCAGATTGATGATAGCTGATTCAGTCAGCTCCCTCTTCGAATCAAAGAGATCCGAAAACACCATATAGGAATTCTTTGCATCATAGACCTCTCTCAGGTCAGCAGAGCTCTCTACCTTATCCTCAAAGACGATCTCTGAGAAGTTTTTTAATGTGAGCGAGTTGCCTTCAAGAGCGTTTGATTCGAATACAAAGTTAGCGACGAACCTCTTTTTAACGTCCATCCAATCCTTGCTGTGGAGAGATTTCCTGATTTCGTGGTATTTAATGTTCATTTCCTCAATCTTCTCTACTTCAGAAAGATCGAGAGGATATTCAAGATGAGCGTATCTCTTTCGTATATCCTTCATAACCAAAGCATGGGTTTTCCTGTCCACATCAAGCGCAAAATCCTTCATGCCTTTTTTTATCTGGGCATCGGAGACCTCACCTTTCCTGCCGAGGTACTTGCTTATCTTAAACACTGTGTTTTTTATTCGCAGGGTTTTATTTACGTAGAGGTAGGGTATCCCCTTCAGCTTCCTTTCCTGAACAAAGACCATGGCGCTGGTTACACCTACATATATTTAAATCTTTCTATTTGTGTAGGTGTATCCTCACAAACGGGTATTTTGGAGAAGACGGCAGCAGGATTTTCTGCATGTAAGGGATGCGGGCGGAATTGGGAGCAGGGAGCTGGATGGCTGGAGAACGGGGCAGGATGATCCTCAATCAAGGTTTGCAACAACCTTTTTAGACATCCCTTGATTCTCAAGGGGCAATGACAAAGAGTATGAGGGGGTTCTTATATAAATCTTCGGAATCACTGTTTCTGAAGCTATCCTCTCCTGCCCCAATTAAGCCTGTTCCATAGCCTTTCGTGGAGGTAGTAGAAGATGAGCTTTGCAATAACCTCAAAAGCCCCTACTCCCAAGGATATCCTGACATTTCCTGTAAATGTAAACACTATTGTGATGGTAATCAGTGTTGCCAATACTCTCCAGCTGATTGTCTTAGCCAGGGTTCGCTTGTGGTGGTCCATTTAATAGATCTCCTTTGGATTGATCCTTTTTAATACCACCTTCTGCTCGTCTTGTTTGAAGGTTATATGGAAATGCTCAAAAAACCCATGCCTGCCAAGAAGCAACGGAACGTCGTTATCATTATCCTGGAGGATAAGGGCCGGGACATCCAGAGAATACCGCTCACGATTTCCTTCAAGCATAAAGCGCAGTCTGGAACGCTTCACCTTAACTTTTCCGCCAATGCCTCCTGTCTCGGTTGATGCTGCATTTTCTTTCATCCCAAGCAAATCTGCCAAATCCCTTGGAACAACAGTAGTGTCTGCCCCAGAATCAACAAGGCCCACTACTTTCATTACCTGCTCAAACTTATTTCTTACAATAACCGGGATAAATGGCGCATGCCGCAATGTCCCATCTTTTCTTGGAACATGGATGTACCTGTATATAATCGGCATTTTAGAAAATCAACGTGTCTTTTTTTGGGAGCTTAGCAATGGTCGGGGCAGGGCGGCATTGTTTTATCTCCTCTTCCAGCTTAGCCAGGCTCTTGTCATGTGCTACTATCTTATCCCTGCATATCACTATCCACTCTCCTACATAGGCTGATAAATCCATTCCCTTTGGAAAAACATCCTGGGCTGCCATAGGTGTTGTATGTGCGTATGTGCTTATAAACCTTTCGCGTTGCCTGTGTTTTCACAAAACTGATTCTGGACAGGATGGCAGTTGAGGGGAGAGAAAGGGGCAGGATGATCCTCAATCAATGCTGGCAACAGCCTTTTTAGACTTCCCTTGATGAACCAGGACGGGAGGGGCGTGGGGGTCTATCCAAATTTCAGTAAATCTTAAATATACTCCTATCCCTGACTGGGTACTATGTTAAGGGTACTCTTTGACACAAACATTTATGGATTCCTATTAAAGGAAAAAGATTCTCAAGACATAGAAAAGAAAATAATTCAAGACAAGGAGTTCATTGTTTATGGGTATAGCCCAATAAGAAAAGAGATCCGGGCAATCCCCCGAGTCTCAAAATTAAGCAAAAAGGCAAGGATTAGGATCCTGGGATTGTATGATTCTATCACAGGCAATCATTTCCTTAAGGATTCAATACAGATCACCCATTTGGCCAGGAAGTATTATGATTGCTACCGGAATTTTGGAGGCATTGGGATACAAGTATCAGGATAGACTTTATGATTGTTGCGTGCGCAAGCCTTAACAAGCTGGATATTGTCTATTCTGCTGACAATAAAACCCTATTGAGCAAGCAGGCTTTAAAGGCGTATAAACATATCCATATCAAAGAAAGCTTAAAGCTGCCAACCTTCTTTACTTACGAAGATCTCCTTGTAAGATTCAGAAGCCTAAGTCCTTCAGCTTGAAGACTTTTCTTGTAGAAGCCTCTATAAACTTATTGATGTCTCTAATAAACTCCGCGTCTTTCCCAGGTTCTTTGATACTTTTCACGCATTATGCAATACTCCTGGCTTATTTAAACTTTTCGAGTGAGTTCCTGGCAGGGAGTTTTTACCAGACTGATTCTGGGCAAACGATGGCGGGATTCTCCGGTTATGGCAGTTGAGGGGAGAGAAAGGGGCAGGATGATCCTCAATCAAGGTTTGCAACAACCTTTTTAAACATCCCTTGATTAGCTGCCATAACCG
>Ga0209542_10012395_pt1 | contig 14917 bp, 22 predicted proteins | sample RifCSPhighO2_01_FD_184028 | JGI IMG/M metagenome (GOLD analysis project Ga0209542, IMG submission 184028) | Soil microbial communities from Rifle, Colorado - Rifle CSP2_plank highO2_0.1 (SPAdes) (version 2) | ecosystem: Environmental > Terrestrial > Deep subsurface > Rock core/Sediment ...
TTATTTCTAAAACCGCTTTTTACAATTCTTTTAGACGATTTACAGAATGAACATATTATCATTTTTCACCTCCTTATTCAATAAAAGAGTTCATAATATATAAATCTGCCGAAGACTTAATAGTATCGTTATATTCTATATAACGAAAATGTTTAAATAATTAGGAAGATTTGGATAGTTATGGCAGATTTAACTGTGCGAATATTGAACGAAGAGGATAATCCTGTTGAAGATGTTCCAGTCAGATTAGAATTTAGTGAACTTACAAGAGGGATGAGCGATACGGAGAGAACTAACGGAGAGGGATATGCTTATTTTAGCGGGTATGATGAGGGTCCGATTAATGTGTTTGTTGATCATAAAAATTACGGGAGTTTTCATTATCGAGATGGGGGGTCTATTGATATAGTTCGATAGGAAATTAAAATGGGAGACGGAGGGGAAGGCGATAGGATTGGGCACCATACTGGAGCTTTTGATAGATGGAGCGAAAAACAATGGAAAATGGCCCAAAGAAAAAAAGTAGAAGAAAATACTAGTTGTCTTGCTAGTATGGTTTATGGAGGGATTATTGCTGGTTCTATTTGTGGCAGTGTTGAGGCTAGAGCATTAGATACAATGAGAGAATATCGGGATAATGTTTTGTTAAATAATGATTCTGGAAGAGTAGGAGTTGAACTTTATTATGGCAAAGCGGGGAAAATGGTTAGTGAATTTGTTCAAAGAAGGGCTCGTTTTTTAATTCCTGTGATAAGAAAGGGTTTTGATCATCTTATCAGGGAATACGAGGAAGGCAGATTATAAAACGGGATAAAAAGCATAGACTACGCAATTAATATTAATCTGCTCCATAGCTGAAATAATTATATGCAATTCGATACGCTTCATCAATAATAATTATAAGACGTTGCGGACATTAAGAGTTATAGAATTAATCGAGCAATATAATCTCTTATAATGTGAGGTAAAAAACAATTGTGGGGATTAAGAGAGAGCCCATTAGGTTTATTCTTCTGGAATTTGAGAGAATTGAGAAAATGCCTAGGGAGATTGAGGTTATGAAGACAAGAAGACCGAGGAAGGAGGAGAAGAAGAGGACGAGGGAGAGAAGGATTATTAGAACTGCGATTGAGAGATATTTGTAATTCATTTTATGGAGCTGTTTTGCTAGAAGTTTAGAGAGATTTATTCCTATTATGAAAGAAAGAATTGAAGTGATGAAGATTACAGCTATTATTGTTAAGAGATTTGATGTTGTTAGAGGATTAATTAGAGCTTTTATTGCGACTGCTGAGCCAGAGCGAGTTCTGCCTAAAGAGTAAAGAGCAATTATACTTAAGGCATTAACTATTGTGTTAATTGAGCCAACAAGAAAGAGAAATTGTCTTTGGTTTTGTTCGGATATTTCTGAACCGATTATTGCGGCGTGACCTGAACCAATGCCTGGAAGAAAGGAACAGATTGGAGCTGCGATGGAAGCTGAGATTGAAGTCTTTATGAATTCTTTTTTTGTTAGAGTTATTTCTTTGAGTTTTGAGATTTTTTGTTCTGGAAGTTTGGGAGGAGAATCTTTTAGTGAGATGATTAATGTTGAGGCGCCAAAGAGTCCTGTTAGGAGGGGAAGCATTGGTTCATTTATTGGAAGATTTAAAGTTGTGAAGCCGAGGAAGCCCGCTAAGAGAAATATTGTTAAGGAGAGAAGAAATTTTTCTTCTCTGAAGATTATATATGAAGAGAGGAAGATTAAGAGGAAGGGGAGGAAAGAGGAGATTGCATTGTGAATTGGGGGGAGGATGAAAATAAAAAGAGGGATGAAGATTGCGATGATTATTAAGCCAGAGAGCGCGCCGTAGAGGGTTAGGACAGTTGCTTCATAGCCTGAACCCTTTCTTAACATTTGATGTCCGGGGAGAACAGAGAGAAAATTGTCTTCATCTGGAGCGCCGAGATAAATTGAAGGAATGAAATCAATAAAAGAGTGAGTTATAGTCATTGCAACTATGAAAATGACAAGAGAGATTGCTGGAGTGTGAGTGAGGAGAGAGGGGGAAATTGAAACAAGAAATAGGGCAACGAGGTTTATGTGAATGCCAGGGGCGAGGCCTGTGAAGATTCCCAGGAGGATGCCGATGAGGAGAGCTAGGAGGATTTCGAAAAACATTTTTGCATAGAATTATTTTTCTTTTAATTTTTTCAGTTTTTCTTCTAAGATTTTTCTTTGCCCTTGAAATTGTGAAATTTCTTTTTCCCAGTAGGCTGGAGTCGTGCTTTTTCTTCCTGGTTCTGTTTGAAGTTTCTCCAAATGCTTGAATTCTTGTCTTTCTAAACCTCTAATTCTTTTTATTAATCTTTTAGTTCTTTTGACCATTGTTCTTGCTTGCGATTCTTTTTTTCTACATAACTCAATAGTTTTTCAGCTTCATTAATTGGAAGTAGAGATTTATTTTTGCCAATATCATTTTTTATATAAATATATCTTTCATATGCTTTAGAAGAACTAGCAATTTTTTTTATTAATTTAAGAAATTTGGGATTATTCCATAAAATCCCTTTTTTTAAACAATCTATAATATATGTACCTCTTAGGCGCAATACTAAAGAGTAAGCAATACTATCATCTGCATTTTTCTCTCCTAATTCTTTTGTAAGATTAATTAACCCCCTATTTTCGTTCATAGAAAGAATCGTTGTTTCTATGTGCCATTTGATATTTTTTCGTGTTAATTTTAACCCATTAAACTCTTTGAGTAGTTCTGCATTTAGCAGAGGTTTTGCTTCTTTTATCATGGGTAAAAGAGGAAATGCATTTTTGTTAATAGATTCATTAATCTTTTCTTTTGAAATTAATATTAAACTATATATTCCAGTTTTAATGGATTTAGTTATATCTTCAGTAATTACTAAAATATCAATATCGCTAGTTAGAGTTTCTTCACTTCGACCATAGCTCCCAACCAGATAAATGCCAATAATCTTGCTAAATTCTATTTCTTCTTTTAAAATTTCTATTATTTCTTGGAATATATCTGAACTTTTTTTAATTATAAGTTCAACACAGGCTGTTTGGTTTAACCAGGACCTTGGTAAAACCACTCCTGAAGAGTTTCCAATTCTAACTATCGGACGAATTAGTCTATTTTCCATATGTTATAACATGTTATAACGTTTATATACTTTTCGATTCATCTTTGTTTTTTTTAAAGTCTGTAAATGTGCCGGCGAGAATATCGACGATAAGAGCAAGGATTAATTCAATTATCATTGCACTATCAGAACTTTCTTTGATTTTATAGTTTTAGATTGATTATTTTATCCAGCCTCTTACTTCAGGCATATGTTTTTCAATAAATTCTATAATTCCTTTTTTAAATTGGGCATTTAAGGATATTCCAGTATAATTTGATTTTTTTGTTATTAATAACCGTCCTGTTTTGTTTAACTCTTTTATTATTTTATCTAAATTTTGAAATCTTTTGAAATGCTCTAATCTATCATACTTTGCTCCCCAATTTTTCTTTGAAAATGCTAGCTTGAACATTAATCGTGCTTTCTCTTTTTCCATATTTTTTTATAACATTGTGTAATATTTAAATGTTTCTCTTTTTGATAGTTCAAAATGAATTTATAGAAACATTTATAAATCCAGAATTTATTGGATTAATATGAAAGACGAAAATGAATCTGCATTTTTAGAATATTTTGGAGATACTCCTAAATTAAGATTTCTTAATTTTTTAATTGGAAATCATTTTTTTGATTTTAATATGACTGACATGGCAAGGGAGGCAAATATTAGTTATAACTCTTTGATGAGTTTTTTTCAGGAATTTTTGGATAAAGGCATAATTGTCAAGACAAGGAGAGTTGGAAAGTCTGATATGTATAAACTTAATATGGATAACATTATTGTGCAGAATTTCTTGAAATTTGCTTGGTTTTTGACTAAACAGGATTTAGGGGTTGAAGGGTTGAAACAAGAGAAAATAGCTGTTGTTCAATAACAATTTATTGACAACTAGGGATTTATTAATCTTTTAACTCTTTTGACCATTGTTTTTGCTCATGATTCTTTTTTTCTATGTAACTCAATAATTTTTCAGCTTCATTAATTGGAAGCAGAGATTTATTTTTGCCAATATCATTTATTCTTGGCTCTATTCGGGTTTTTGCTGTCTCTTATTTTTATTTGTCTTGATTCTAAGTCTATGTCTGGAATTTGTAATTTACAGGCTTCATCAACTCTTAACCCACACATTAATGCAATGAAACAACCTATTGAACATTTTGGTAAATACATCACTTCAAATAATTTAACCATTTGCTCTTTTCTTAACTTGTCTGGCAGTTTGTTTTTATTTCCCATTATAAACTCCTTACGATATTGTTTATTTCTTCCATCATTAAAAGTTCAGTATTGCTTTCTCTTACTCTTTTTCTATTAGAGGCTATCAAGGCTTCTTGTATGATAATCTCCCCTCTATGAGATTGCTTTTGATATCTGCTGGCACCCTGCAAGTCAACATCCACCTATAAGTTGTAGAAGGATTCAATTTATTCTTTAGAAGATAGTCATAGATTAATTTTTCAGCTTCAGTTAAATCTTGCTTTTTATCCCAGTTTTCTGGATTGGTTCTTCTTCCATAATGAAGTTTGCCTTCATAGTATCTCCTCATGTGAGAGAACATTGAGATTAACTTATCATCCTCAATTTCTGGAAGCAATACTTTGATGTCCTTTTTTATCTGATTAACTCTATCAAATATGTTAATCTTTTTTCCATTACTTCTTATTTGATAATTTATATAGATGATACTCGGATTATTTTTATCTCTTCCCATATACATTTTCAGTTTTCCTATTTTAAATGATTTGTAGCGCAATGATTACGCTTTTTAGAAAAATAGTGTTTTTCTCGGAAAACTGTGGGTTTGTTAGCCTGTGAGAATGCCGAGGAAGAGGGCTGGGAAGAGTTCGAAAAACATGGAGATAGAAGTTTTGAGAAGTTTAAGAATTATTTGAAATAGATTATTTATAAAACAAAAAAATAAAAATCCCCGCCGAAGAGCGGGGCGGGGTATTTTTATACCTCCAATTGGAAACGGGTCGAGGCAGAGTCTCGGGGGTATTAAACCCAGTTGTAGGAAATGAAGCAAATTAATGTATTTCGCACTATTTGTTACATAATGTGTTACTTTCTATGCCAAATAGAAAGCTTTTTAAACTTTGAAAGAATGTGTATTGTTATGGTAACGAAGTATGATATTTTTGAATTAGTGTATAAAAACAGAGCTCCTATGAAACCCGTAGATGTTGTTAAAGAATTTAATAAATCTGAAGAAAACTATCATGCGGCACATAAACAGCTTAGAGAACTAGTTGCCATGGGGCTTCTTAGAAAAACTAAATATGGTTTTGAAGCAGACATTAATAGAAAGACAGAAAATCTATTCGAGATAATTCAGCATTGTCTAAAAAACAATGTTAGTTATAATTATCTACTTGATAAAAATTTTGCTGCATTTTTAAGCAAGGCTTTACAAAATGAAGATATTATCTCAAAAGAGGTGGATGCCCATCCAAGAACTTTTAAGAAATATATAGAAATATTAAACAGATTCGGACTGGCCCTTATTATTTCAAGAAAGCCTCTGAGAGTAAAGATATTTTATAATATCTTACTAAATAATCTTCTTATTTATTTTGATTATAAGCACGAAGTCATAATAGAGAGTTCTCATATTTATGATAAAGAAATAGAAAAGGAATTGAACATTTTTAAAAGATTAAGAAAAAAAGATGAAGTTCTATACAGAAAGACTGTAAAGGAGTTTGAAATTTCATTTATTTATCACAGCCTTTCATTAGAAGGAAATCCGATAACCCTATCAGAGACTTTTAAAATATTGCATGATAAAATTATTCCCAGTAATCTGAAGAGCTTGGATGTAGATGAAGTAAAAAATTATCAGAATGCAATTTTGCAGATGCTCCAAGATAGTGCACAAAAGAAAGTTTTGAATATAGCATCAGTTCTTAATTATCATAAAATAGCGATGAATCATGTTCCAAACATTGCCGGGAAAATAAGAACAGAAGAAGTATATATTAAAGGAAACCCAAATTTTAAGATCACCAAGGCGGAGAATATTAAAAAAGAATTAAATGTTCTATTTGAAGATTATGACAAGTTTGTTAACCTGCAAAATTCCAAAGAAAAGAATTTTGTGGTCAAAAAACACAAAGGTTTTTCTGGAAAAGAAAAATTATCCCTCAAAGAAATTTTAAATTTTGCAGTTTATTTTCACAACGAGTTCCAGCACATACATCCTTTTATTGATGGAAACAGCAGAACAACGAGATTAATTACTTTTCATTTATTACAATCAAAGGATATCCCAATATTTGACATTCCGTTTGGATTGTTAGATGAGTATATGGGTTACACAAAAGGTTCAAAGAAAAGAAAGGATGAAAAACTATTTTCAACTTTACAAAAAATTATTCTTTGGAATCTAAAGAAAATTAATGAAGAGCTGGGAAGATGACAAAGAATCTAAAAGGAACAGATAAGATTTTGAATTTGAAAGAGATTGATATTATAGATATAGATAGTTATAGCAGCTCTTCTTGTTCGGGAAGAGTTAATTTTACTATTGATTGTGAAACTGAAAAGGGCTATTGTGAAGACCCTGATTTTACAGGAAAAATGGAAGTTTTGGACATCAAGACGCTTGCGAACCCTCCGAGCTTAAGCTCGGAGATGGGCGTCTTGAATGTGCTCAAGAACTCGAGCACGCTCTATACTTTAGCGCAGAGTTCTTGACAAGTAAAAAAAGATGATAAAAAGCCCAATGTTTATATATTAAAAATTAAATTTGTTGAAGATAAAGAAGAGGAGGGGTTTGATGGTAAAGAATCATTTTGACGGAAGAACAATGCATATTGATGTTAGTAAACGATTCTATCAAATAGGAGATAGTGGAATAGCATTTAAGATTATCCTGACTAATGAGCATAAAGGTATGGCTATTTCAAACAAATTGAAAAGAGGATTAAGAAAAAATCTTCATATTGATAAGGATTATACAAAACTTTATTCTATTTGTATTTACTATCTTATCGAGAATAATTTAGATTCTTTTGATAATTTAGTAATCTGCAATGATGAAATCTATAAAGACACTAAAAAATATCTGGACTTGCTTTTTCAAGGAGATGGTAAATATTCTTCTAAATTTTTGTATATAAAGTTTAACAACTTTATGTTTATTAGCAAATTCGGATTAAGTGAATTAATCCGAATTTGGATGCATTAAAGGAGACAGAAGAAACGCAGAGTTGCCCAGCAGGGCATTAAATTTATTATTTCTCTTAGTGAATTAAGAAAAATTACAGGAGATTCTAAAATTCGTTCATATGCTGACCATATTGCTAACATCTACAGAAAGAAAGCATTGAAGCATTTAAGAAGAAAACAGAAAGGAATTCCATTAAACATTGTTGAGATTAGTTATCAAAAAATAAAAGATAAATGGGAGGAAATAAACAAGAAAGTTAAATAAGCGGGTGGTGGATTTTCCCAACCATTTACACGCATACACGCTGGATACCTTACATACATAAGGCTTTTACAGGGTCCAGTCCGCTTATAAATACGGAGAAAATGAACTATAAAAACTTAACGGTTCTCAAAAAATATAGAAAATGCTGTTTGGATAAGATGGAAAAATGACTAAAGAGAACTTTGCAAAAATCAAGGTTTTCTAACGGATAAACCCTTTTGCCCAGCGTTATAATCATCGGGTTTATCCATATTGAGGCAAAATCACTTTTGCTTCAGCTCTATCAAGAAGCCATCGGGGTCGTAACAAAAGAGATTTTTTGATTCAGAAGGATTAAATTCTGCTGCAAATTTCACATTGTTTTCTATTAATTGATTGTAAGCATCGGCAAGGCTATGGACATTAAATGCAATATGCGAATTTGTTTTTTCAAGTATATCTGGCAATTTTTCCTCTCGGATTGCGAGTTTTTTGATTGTTGGTGTATAAGGCTGCAGCAATTCAAGAAAAGAATCTTCTAATTGCAGGGTAGCAAGCCTTAATCGCAGGTCTGGCTTGTCGGATTCTCTTATTTTTTGGAATCCAAAATTTGTTTCATAAAATTTTATTGAGTTTTCGAGACTAGTCACTCTAATTCCTAAATGCCCTAATTTACATTCGATATTTTTAGCCATTTTTATTTTTTATACGGATTAATTATTACTTTTAAACAGTCTCCTTCTGCTGCAATTTTAAATCCTTCTGCTATTTCTTCTAAGGGGAGACGATGAGAAATCATACTTTCGACATCTATAACTTTATTTTTAATGAGCTCAAATGCGGTTTTGCAAGATTGCGGGCTTGCACCATAAGTCATTTCTATAGTTGGCTTATTTCTCCAGTGCTGATACCATTCAATTTCGGTTTTTTCATTTTCTGGAGGAGTTGCAAAGAAAATAATCTTTCCTCCTTGTTCATATGACTGGAAGGCTTGTTCGGTTGCTTTAGGGGCTCCGGTGCATATAATAACTCTGTCTGCTTTTCTCCCATTATTTATTTCTTTTAAAAGAGAGGGATTGTAATCTTTAGCATTTATTGTGTAATTAGCTCCGAATTTTTTAGCTGCTTCTAATCTTTTTTCGTTTGTATCTGTTGCAATAATGCTTCCTGCGCCATAGACCCTGTTTAATTGTATATTTAGCAAGCCAGCAATTCCTGCTCCAAGAACTAGGACAGAATCTCCGGATAATTTTTCAGAGGTTTCAACAACTGTGCCTAGGGGCTCTATGAAACTTGCTTGATCGTAAGTCATTTCATTGGGTAATTTGATAATTCCTGTTTCTAAGCTTCTTCCTGCAATTAGAGTATATTCAGAAAAGCCGCCGGGGCTGAAGTTGTTTATTTTTTTAAATTCATCACATTGGGTTTTATACCCTCTTTGGCATTCTTTGCATGCATCACAAGGAACATGATGTGTTGCAAATATTCTATCTCCGAGAGCGTAATCTTTAATGTCTTCTCCGACTTTTTCTATAATTCCTGCAATTTCATGCCCAAGGACAAGAGGGGCTTTTTTTATTCTGTGAAATTCCATGAGATCAGAGCCACATATGCCCGAAGAGATTATTTTTAGAAGAATGGAATTATTATGGATTTCTGGAATTGCTCGCTCTTCTAACCTAATATCTCTGTTGTTGTAATATACGCCGACTTTCATAGTTATTTTTGATTACAGTAAAACTCATACGCCTCTTCAGCTGTTTTTTCCTCATGAACTATTTTTTTTACTGATTGAATCATTGCTACTGGATTTTCTGCCTGGAAAATATTTCTTCCCATGTCAACGCCTTCTGCGCCTGCTTGTATTGAATCATAAGTGTATTTTAACGCTTCTTTTTCAGAAACCTTTTTTCCGCCTGCAATCACTATTGGCACTTGAATTCCTTCTCTAACTTGCTCGAAATTTTTGCAAAAATAAGTTTTTACAATATTTGCCCCGTTTTCTTGTATAATTCTTCCTGCATGTGCAAAATATCTTCCAGGGTCAAAGTCTTTATTTTCTTCTCCTCCTTCTCCTTTAACCATTTTTTCTAATTTTGCTCCAACAGCTGTAATTCCTAAGACTAAAATACCGTATTTAGATGCCTTATTTGCCAATTTTCCTAAATTTTTAATTGTTTGGGCTTGATGATCTGAACCTATGTAAACTGAAGTTGAAACTCCTATCGCATTTAATCTTAAGGCTTCTTCAATAGAAGTTATTATATGTTCATCAGAAAGCTCTTCTCTTTTTGTCATGCTGTTGCCTCCGCTAACTCTTAATATTATTGGGGTGGAGATTTTTGGGTCGAGGCAATATTCCAATGTTCCTTTTGCAGGACTAATTGCATCTGCATAGGGGACTAAAGACAAGATTGTTTTTCTTGGGTCAATTAGCCCTTCTGTTGGACCGTAGAAATAGGGGTGGTCAATAGCCAACATGACTGTGTGATAATTGTTTTTTTTGTCTGGTTTAAAAATTTGTGATAGCCTGTTTGTTTTTCCCCAATCAAGTTGTCCAAAGTTCATTTTAATAGACATAAAAATGGATATTTAAAAATTTGTATGGTTTAATATGGGGGTATAGAGAACTGCTTATCAAATGAACTATATGTCACGCAATTCTCTATCTGTCTAACTGCGATATTGTGTGCTATAAATAACGCAGTTATCCATAATCAGATGTTATGATATCAAGAGGCAGAATAGTTGATTATTATAATCGTGAGATTGAGGCAAAGAGAAAGACATTAAAGAAAAAGAAGATATTTTGGACATCAAGACGCTTTGCGAACGCTGTGAGCTTTAGCTCGGAGATAAGCGTCTTGACATAAGCAATGATTAATTTCTTATCGAATTATTTATAAAGATGAACTTGTTAATGTATTAAATATTAAAGGAGATTTATGAATATGAAAGATGCATATGATATTGCCTACGACTTGTTTTATCAGAAAAGATATTTAGAAGCAATTAATCTATTAAACCATTCAATCGAAGAAAATAAAAGAGATACAGATTCAATGATTATTTTAGGCAGTTGCTATATTAATCTTGGGCATTTTATTGAATCAACAAAAATTTTTCTAAAAGCAAGAGATCTTAAGCCAAATGATTCAGTAATACTTTACAATCTTGGCTATTCAATGATTTGCATGGGGAGATTAAATGACGGATTAACTTATTTTAAAGAATGCTTAAAATACCATCCTCCAAAAGAGATAGTTAAAATGGCTAATAATATGCTTAAATCAGAAAAAGAATTTAGGGAAAAATGTGAAGATAAAAGTTTTCTTACACTCAAAGAAGATTTAGCTCTGCAGGATAAATTTATGAAAGCGAGGGATTATTTATATTCAAATAATTATAAGAAAGCAATTTTATTATATGAAGAAATATTAAAAAAGAACCCTTATCATGCTGCTTCCATACAAAATATAGGGCTTTGTTATCTTGATGATAAAAAGATAAAAGAGTCTATACTCTATTTTGAGAAAGCATACGAATTAGACAAATCTAATTTTTTATCTCTTGCTAACCTTTTTTATGCTCATTATAAACTAAGAGAAAAAGACAAGGAAGATTATTATGCTGAAAAGATCATGAATGAAATAAAAAAACCTCTTTTCAGAGACATTACGAGAATTATAGCTATTTTTATAGAAGGCGATAAATATTCCGAAGCGGAGGAACTTATTGGACGTTTTAGCAATGATGAAACACAAATGATATTTCTAAGGGGGGTTTTAAATGCAAAACAGAAGAATTATATGGACGCATTAAAAGATTTTCAGATTATAATGGAAGAATCATCTATCGCTAAGAAATATTCCGAGAAGGTTAAAGAAATAATGTCTAAAAAGATAAATGATTTTAATTTTGACCCTACAATTGTTCAATGGGATATCGATGTGATATAAAAAAGAAAAAGGAATAATATTTAACTCGGGTTTTGTTATTAGGATTATGAACTTCGGATTTACAAAGTGGAGGATTATAACTCCGATTATTTGTTTAGTTGTGTTGGATTTTGTAATTGCAATGGTATTAAGATGTGTTCCGTATAATATTAAATTGGTGATTGGAGATTGTTCACCTATTTTTATAACGATGATTGAACCCTTTGTTATTATTCTGAGTCTTTTGGGGGTTGGAGGGATTTATGTTGTTTGGAGTTTGGTTGAGAGAAAGTAGTTTTTTATTTAAATGGATTGATTACATTTAAAGAGAGCATTTTAAAATCTTTATCGTTTTCTGTATAAATATTAAAAATTCCATTCTCTATCATTGTGGCAGTAATTAGTGAATCCCAGAAAGACATTTTATATTTTTCTACAATGTCTATCGCTGCAAGAATTGTGCTATTCGAATATTTTATTTTTTTGAATCCAGAAAAATTAGAAATATCTTTGACAATTTCTTTTACTTTGGATGCTTCTAATTTTAACTTCTTTAATGAGACTACTGAGAATTCTGCTAAATTCTGATTGGAAACAGCAAGAGTTAATTCATTCTTCCAGCATTTTTCCAATATTTCCATAGACTTCTTTTTTCTTTCACTATTTTCTATTTCATAGGCATATACAATTATATTTGTGTCTACTAGAAATATTTCATCTATTTTCATATAATTCCTCTCTATTAAACTTGTAGTGTTTTAGAGACCAAACTCCTTCTTTCATTATTTTTATTTGTCTTTGAGTTATATCTTTTTGTTTTTGTTCGGATATCCAGATATTTATTGCTTCTTCAATCGCTTTTCCTAGCTTTCCTTTACCTTCTCCGAATCTCGTTCTTACTACCTTTCTAAACTCTTCATTCACCTCATTATTAACATTCAATGTGATTGTTGCCATAATACATTTAGATAATTGATATATTTAAATGTTTGTATCTTGTAAATGTTAAAGATTAAAACCTCTTCTCAATAGTTTTATATAAGAGGAATTATTTGGATGATTGAGAAAATGGGTGAAGAAGATATAAAAAAGAGATGGAATATTTATTTATATTATTGGACGATACCTGTTTTTATTGTCTTTTTTGTAATAAATTATTTTACTCGGAATTTTAGAATTGAAGCATTAAATATTAATTTGATGATTTCGGTTGTTTCGTTTCTATTTGGTTTTTTGATTACCATCACTTTTTCAATGCTTTTGAATAGGGTTTCTGCACTTAAAGACGCGTTGGCTATAGAGGCGGGGAGATTAGTAAGTTTATACCATTTATCTAAAAATTTAGGAAAAGAATTTCATGAAAAGATAACTCAGAGAATTGATGATTATACGGTGAATACATTGAGAGACTATACTAATTATGATATAAGCAGAGAAGCAATGTATGGGATTTATTCTGATTTGCAATATGCGCAAGTAGAAGATAAGAAACAAGAGGGCAACTATGGTTCTTTTTTATATATACTTGGAGAATTTGAGACATTAAGAGAGAGATTGGAATATTTAACTTCAAGGAGAGTTGAATGGTCTTTGAAGGCGGCAGGATACATGCTCGGAAGTATTCTAATGATACTTTTATTTTTGAATAGAGGAGATACTTTCTCAAATACTCTTTTTATTCTTTTATCCACTATAATTATTTTTATCTTTTTAATAATTGAAGATTATGATAATTTGCGTATTGGAGATTATACCTATAATATAAGTAATTCCGAACAAATTTTTGATTTAATTGGGAAGGAGAGATATTATCCTAAAGAAGTTCTTTCTAAAGCTAGATTAATTTTTGGAGAGACTTATAGAATTGGGATTTTAGATAAGAAGACAAATAAAGAAAAAATGGTTAATATTAAATATAATCCGACGTTAAAATCTAAGATTGAGTTTTTGAAGGGGAAATTTAAGGGGAGATAGGTTTTTGGGGGGTTTGAGGGGATTGGAAATTTATATTTTTATAATTTCTTCAATTTCTTTTAATTTTTTAATATTCAATTGAAAAGCATCTCCGTATTTTGTTTTTCCATAATAAATGACTATTTCTTCTTTAATCAAATTTTTTAGTACATCTTTTACAAATCCTGCGAGATGCGAAGGAATCCCATGTTTTAGTCTATACATATAAAGTTTAACAACTTTATGTCTATTAGCAAATTCGAATTAAGTAAATTAATCCGAATTTGAGTTTATTGAAAGGAACTGAAAAGACTCGGATTATTCAAGCGAAGCTTGGGTAAACTTGTTCAAAAAGAAGGTGTCCCTTGCTGAATGCTTTAACTGAATAGAGTTTTTTAACAATATTTTTTCTAAGTTTTTGATAATCGCTTTCTTTTAGTTCCATAAAAGAAATAATCCTCTTTCAGTTAATAAATTATTTATTTTATCTATTTTTAGCCCATATAAGCTAAGAATAGAAATATTTAAAAACAAGGGAGTTTTATGTTTGATATGATAAATATAGAGAAAGAACCAAAATCAATTTTCCTTAGAATATTCGGAACTTCTCCCTTAATGAAAATTTTTGATTTTTTAATTGTTAATGAAGAATTTGATTATAGCATGGCAGATATTGCAAGATTGTCTGGGGTTGGATATGCCACACTTAAATTAATTTGGTCAAAATTAGAAAAAAATGAGATAATAAAACAAACGAGGATGGTTGGAAAGGCTAAGATGTATCAGTTAAATTTAGAAAACTTAATAATCAAAAAGTTTAGGGTCTTTTATTGGGATATAACTAAGCAAGCAGTGAGAAAAGAAGCTGGCGAGATTCAAGTAAAATCTTTAATGAGATACAGAGATTCCCTATGATCGTGTTACATTTTTTTAAGGAATCTCTGTCTATACATTCCCGTTTTTTAGTAATACGATTAACGGGAATGTATATAATTTAGTATGAGTAGATGGTGTTCGAGGAGGATAAGTTTTAGATAGATATTTAAAGAAAATTTGTTTAGGGAGATTATGAAGAAATTGTTATTGGTGCTGTTTTTGAGTTTAATTGGTATTTTTTTAATTAATCAGTCGGGTGCTATGCTAACTTCTGAATGTTCTGATTCGTCTTATGTTTTTGCAAATTCTGCTGTTGTGGTTAATGGAACAATAAAAAATGTTGAAACAAATCGAATTAATGGGACAACTGTTACAACTTTGATAATTGATGTTGAAAAATATGGGAAGGGGTCGGGAGAGAGTGAAATTATTATTAAAGTATTCGGGGGCAAAATTGGAAATGAAGTTATGAATGTGGAGGATACGCCTTTGTTTACAAAGGAAGATATTGAAGTTAAAGGAGAGTTCTTTTTATATAATGATTCTGCAGGAGAATTTAGGCTTTTTTGCGGCGAATGGAATAAGATTGATACCAAGACAGAATGCAAT
>Ga0209542_10012399_pt1 | contig 14911 bp, 14 predicted proteins | sample RifCSPhighO2_01_FD_184028 | JGI IMG/M metagenome (GOLD analysis project Ga0209542, IMG submission 184028) | Soil microbial communities from Rifle, Colorado - Rifle CSP2_plank highO2_0.1 (SPAdes) (version 2) | ecosystem: Environmental > Terrestrial > Deep subsurface > Rock core/Sediment ...
CGCGTGAAGAATTAAGCCAATGGGCTCCGCGTGTAGAAACCCTCATGATAGCCGTTGAAAAAATCGGGGCATTGATCGGCCCGGGCGGAAAAGTAATAAACGGAATCATTGCAGAAACCGGCGCCCAGATCGACATTGAAGACGACGGATCCGTATTCGTCACGTCCGTAACCGAAGAGGGAATGCAAAAAGCGCTTGCCCTTATAAAGCAGGTAACCCGCGAATTCAAGGCGGGCGAGCTTGCGGAAGGGAAAGTGACGCGGCTCCTTGATTTCGGAGCGTTCGTTGAAATAGCGCCGAAACAGGAAGGTCTCATTCATATATCGGAGCTCGCGCCGTGGCACGTGGAAAAAGTAACTGATATAGTGAATATAGGCGACACGGTGCCGGTCAAAATCAAAAACATAGACGAGCAGGGGCGAATCAATCTTTCTTTGAAAGACGTTCCTGACCGGTATTCAGAGGAGGAACGTGCCCGCGGACTCGAAGAACGCAGATCAATGGGCCCGCGCACAAACGACCGGAGAAGCGGCGGATACGGAGGCGCGAGACGCCACCACCGCTCATAATTAAACCCACATTATGGAGGAAGAAAATGCTGGCAGTGCTGAAAAAATAGCGCCGGAACCAAACGCCGAGAGACCCGAAGAACCGCTCAATATTCGAACAATGGAGTCCGACCTTTTGCGGTACGCGAAAAAACCACCCGCTCCTCTGCCGTTGGCGCCGCGCCCGGCTCCGGTAAAGACGCTGCGCGCCACCATGCCAATATTTGTTCTTCTTGGAATCTTGGTTATTGTTCTTGGCGCCGGCGCGTACCTCTCTCGATCATACTACGCTCTTCTTTTCACGGGAGGCACGCCGACCGTGAAGCGACCAGGAACACCCGCAGCGTTTTTCGGCATTGAGACAACGAGAGAACTCACAATCAACGAGGGAAACAAAAATGAATTTTCGTCGGTCCTCAAAGACGCATTTGCCTCTGACGAACGGCGCGGAACGTTCAAACGGGTCATCATTGTTATAAAAACAGAAACAGAAGACCGCTACGCGGACCTAAAAGACCTTTTTTCTCTTTTCAATATACCGCCGCCCTCCCTCTTCTTTACGCCGATTGAAAAGCAGCTCATGACGTTTGCGTATTACGGAAACGACGGACCTCATTTTGGATTTGCGGTCGTGACGAACGACCGCGAGCGCGTGCTTGCCGCAATGGCACGCTGGGAAGAAACGCTCCCGATGGACTTTCTGCCGCTTTTTCTTGACGCAAGCGTTCTCCCGGAGCCAGGCGTTTTTGAAGAATATGTGTACCGGAATACGACATATAAATTCCTCCCCGCGCCCCAGGACCAAAGCCGCGGCATCGCGTATATGGTGTTCCCGGCAGGAAAATATCTCATCGTTACAACGAGCCGCGAATCCATGGAGCGCACGATAGAGCGATTTTTTAGCGCGCTCTAGAGCATGTCCGGAAACCCTCTTTCGTCGCGAGATTTCAGAATATGGGGTTTTCGAACATGCTCTAAATTATTTACAAGCGGCTGGAGGATGTGATACACTTTCCCCACTATGCCCGGTAGTAACACTTCGGCATGGCTCAGTGCAGGCACTTCGGCTTGGCTCAGTGCAGGCACTTCGGCTTTCGTGAATGTTAGTGATACTACAGGGCCGAGAGAGAGTAATCGTGATGTATTTAAAATAACACCAAGAAAAACTTCGTCTTTGTCCCGACGCGCTGTCGGGACGGCCGAAGTCACCAACCGGGTATGGACAACGCGTTTATCAATGAATGTAAGGCGCTTTTGGAGAGTGAGCGCGGCATACTCGTCCAGGAGCTCTCATCCATCGCAGACCCGGACCCTGCGGCAAAAGGGGATTGGCACGCCCGATTCCCGAAATTCGAGGTTGTGGAAACAAGTTCTTCGTCAGGCCGCGAAATAGAGCAAGACGAAATCGAAGAATACGAAATGCGCCTTGCCGAGGAACAAAGTTTGGAATCGCGTCTTCTCGAAGTATCAAAAGCACTTGAACGAATCCAAAAAGGCACGTACGGAACGTGCAGGAAATGCGGTAAGGCGATTCCCATCGACCGCCTGAAGGCAAACCCGGCCGCAGAATTCGACATGGAACACGCGGAATAGAACGACGTACGGAGGGATTACACGATCTATGGCTGTTACTCTTTACTCCGGTCAAATCACGGGAATTCACGCAACCCCGATTTCGGTTGAAGTAGATATATCTCCCGGTCTTCACATATTCTCGATCGTCGGGCTCGCGGACAAAGAAATCCAGGAAGCGCGCGAGCGGATTTCCGCGGCAATCAAAAATCTCGGAGCGCTTCCCCCCCACAAAAAAAGCCAGCGCGTCATCGTGAATCTCGCGCCCGCGGACGTTAAAAAAGAAGGACCCGCATTCGACGTCCCGATCGCGCTCGGGTATCTTTTGGCGTCCGATCAAATCTCATTTGATCCCAAGGGTAAACTTTTCCTGGGGGAGCTCGGCCTTGACGGAGCCGTACGGAAAATTTCGGGCGTCCTGCCGCTCGCCGCTGTTGCAGGGGCCGCGGGATTTGACGAACTTATTGTCCCAAAAGGAAACGGTACTGAGGCGTCCCTCATCGAGGGCCTTCGCGTGATCGAAGTCACGACCCTGATGGATCTCATCGACTACCTCGAGGGAAGGACCACGCGCGAACCCGCGCGTCCCGGGCCGCACATCCCCAATCCGGCACCCGCAATCGATTTTCGCGACATAAAAGGGCAAGAAAAAGCAAAACGCGCGCTTATTATCGCGGCCGCGGGCGGTCACAATATTCTCATGACCGGCCCTCCCGGCGGAGGGAAAACAATCTTAGCGCGCGCGCTTCCGGGGATCCTGCCGCCGCTTTCGTTTGAAGAATCAATCGAGGTTACAAAAATCCACAGTATCGCAGGCCTCTTATCCGACGAAACCCCGTATATTGCGTATCCGCCGTTTCGAAACCCCCACCATACGTCGTCGCACGTTTCCATAATCGGCGGAGGGACAAATCCGCGCCCGGGAGAGGCGACCCTGGCGCACCGGGGTGTCTTATTTCTCGATGAATTCCCGGAATTTGACCGGCGCGTCATCGAGTCACTGCGCGAACCATTGGAAGAAAACAAGATCACGGTTGCGCGGGCAAAAGGAACAGAAACATTTCCCGCGCGCTTCATGCTCGTTGCCGCGATGAATCCCTGCCCGTGCGGAAACTACGGAAACGCGCAGAAAGCGTGCACGTGCTCGGCAACCGCGGTTTTAAAATACAAGAAAAAAATCTCCGGGCCCATGATTGACCGGATCGACATCCATATTGAGGCCGCGCCCGTTGAATTCGAAAAACTTTCGGGGGGCGACGCGGATCCTTCAGAGAGCGCGCGCGAAGAAGTCATCCGCGCGCGAAAGATTCAGGAAGCGCGCTTCGCAAAAGAGAGATTTTCGACAAACGCCGAAATGGGATTAAAAGAGATCAAAGCATATATCGAGCTTCCGGATTCCCTGCGAACATTCCTTGCGCATGCGCACGAACGCTACCAGCTCTCCGCGCGCGCGTATCATCGGGTTCTCAAACTTGCGCGAACAATCGCGGACCTTGCGGGGTCAGACGAAATTATTGAAAAACACCTTGCCGAAGCGCTCCAGTATCGACCCAAGGCCGAATAATAGTAAGTACAAATAAACTACGATCGTAGTTTATTTGTACTTACTCCAAGGTGATTTTTTAATGTCCTCGTATTTAAAATGGATTTTTTGCGCCGCGGACCTCAAAATGCACATGGCATCCGGTTGACCTTCCGGTTGAACCGATAAGCCCGATAATGGCGCCCTGCGAAACGTTCTGCCCGGGAGAGACAAAAATCTTTGAAAGATGCGCGTAGAGGGTCTGCGTCGAATTCGAATGCGATAGAACCGTGTATTGGCCGTAGCCCGAATTCCAGCCCGCTGACCGCGCGAGAATGACAGAACCGCTTGCAGAAGCAAATACGGGCTCTCCGCAGGAACTCGCGAGGTCAACGCCATTATAGCCGTGAATTCCCTGGGTCTTTCTGCCGCCCACAATCGGACGCAGGTAATATCCCTGGTATACCGGAAGATTCGAGAATCTGGTCTGCGGGCGCACAGCCCCGGGAGAGGGCACGAGCGGGGTCTCGCCTTCGCCGTCCGGAATAATAAGTACGGCACCAGCTTCAAGCGTCTCATTCACCGCAAGGCCGTTGAAACTCATAATTTCCGCAGAATCACCCTTAAATTTCTTTGCGATCGCCTCAAGCGTATCTCCTTTTTTGACCGTATACTGAATGCCGGAAATCGGCAGAATAACAAGCTCATCGCCGATTCCGATTGAGGAGCTATTCTTTATATCATTTGCCCAGAGAAGAGTGTTGAGCGTAATCCCGAATCTCTTCGCAATCCCAGACGGCGTATCTCCTTTCTCAACCGTATAGATCACGATGTTTCCCGCCTGATTTCCCGAGGGAAGCGTTCCTGCCGGATTCTGCAGCGCGATAAGAGCGCTATCCTGGGTGACCGCAAGGGGTATGTCGAATGCGTTGGATTCGCCGCCTCCAATCCCGCCTTGGGGCATAATACTCCCTAAAAGAAGGGGGGGTGGAATGTCATTGATTGGGTATCCGCTTGCCGCTACTTCCCGTATGTCACTCTCTCCGGAAAAAATCCTGAACAAACTAGAAAAAAAACCCGCCTCTGCAGGAGAGGCGATGACCACAAGAACAACTGCTAATAGTGAAATTATAGAAAAAACACCTCCGCCATTTTTGAAAAATGGCTTAGATATCGTTATTTTCTTCTGTGTTGCCCCGCGGCTTAATCCAGAAATATCTTTTGCTCTGCCAAGCGGGTTTTTTACGAATTCAGTACTAATAGATGTGGGGCTAAAAATGGCTTACTTTTGATCAAAATCGATAAAAATATGGATATATAAGCCATTTTGATGATATTTTCTCTTATTTTTCTTGCTACACCCGTTACCTTACCCGCCCACCCACAACAGGTCAAGCACCCAAATTCACATCAGGCCATGTCGGGGCTTACGCGATTTCCCGATACCCAAGCGCCATGGTACAATCTCCGCGTGCTACCATATGAAAAATAGTATTTTTGCACACCTGAATGAGAAACAAAAACAAGCGGTCGCAACAATCGATGGCCCTGTTTTAATACTTGCAGGTCCGGGTTCAGGAAAAACCCGGACCCTTACGGCGCGGGTCGCTCATCTTCTTGCCATGGGTATTCCCGGAGACCGAATCCTTGCGCTTACGTTCACAAACAAAGCAGCGCAGGAGATGAGGGAACGGATCGTTCAACTCGTTAGAGACGTTACAATCGTTAGAAACGAATTGAACGTTTTGAACAGTTCTGGCGAATTCAACCTTCCATTCATCGGCACCTTTCACTCTTTTTGCGTCAGGATCCTCCGGCTGCATGCGATAAAAATCGGGTATACTCCGTATTTCACCATTTTTGACGACGACGACTCCCTCGGAGTCATAAAGGAGGCGATGAAAGAAGTTGGAGTAGACCCCAAACAATTCCCGGCGGGCCTCCTCAAGAGCGTCATCTCAAACCTAAAAAACGAGCTTGTTTCCCCCGATGAGTATGCGGACGAAACCGGACTTGCGGATATGTTTCCGAAAACGCTTCACCGCGTATACGAGGCCTATACGCGGCGCCTCAAAGAATCGAATGGAATGGATTTTGATGATCTTTTGATGAATGTAACGCTCCTTTTTAAAAAACATCTGGATGTTCTCGCGTCCTACCAAGACCGATTCCTCCATATCCACGTTGACGAATACCAGGACACGAATCACGCCCAGTACGTGATCGTTCAGGAGCTCGCAAAAAAACACCGAAACATTGCGGTCGTGGGAGATGACGCGCAGGCGATCTACGGATTTCGGGGCGCGGACTTCCGAAACATCCTGAATTTCGAACGTGACTGGCCTGATGCGCGAGTAATAGTGCTTGACGAAAACTACCGCTCAACGCAAACAATTCTTGACGCCGCGCGAAGCGTGATTTCAAAAAACGCGCTCCAAAAAGACAAGCGCCTGTGGACGAAAAAAGAAAAAGGGGAGCGCCTCATACTCTCGGTTGCCGAAGACGAGCGGGGGGAAGCGGAGTATGTCGCCGAAACAATTGAAACGCTCCTTTCGAGTGGGCGCGCCGTCAAAGACATCGCAGTTTTGTACCGGACAAACGCGCAATCCCGCGCAATCGAAGAATCGCTTCTCGAGCGAAACATCCAGTATACAATCGTTGGGGGGGTGCGGTTTTTCGAGCGAAAAGAAATCAAAGACATTCTTGCGTATTTGCGCATTCTTATAAACCCGGACGACATGGTGTCTTTGAAGCGCATCGCGAATACCCCTCCACGCGGAATCGGGAAAGCGGCATTTCTCGTCTATCTCGCGCGCCGCCGAACGAAACACGAAGCGAGCGCTATCGGAAAACACGGGGACGCAATTTCCGCATTTGACGAACTCTTGAACGATTTCGGCGCGCGGGTCCGGGAACAAAAACCAACGGACGCCATCAAATATATTCTCAAAAAAATACGCTACAAGGACTACCTTACGGACGGAACGGAAAACGCGGACGAGCGATGGGAGAATATCGAAGAATTTGTTTCGCTTGCCGCGCGCTACAACGAACTTCCACCGCTTGAAGGAATCCAAAAACTCTTGGAGGACGCCGCACTCATAACGGAAAAAGAGGACGAAGAGGGCGACCTGAGACAAAAAATCCAATTGATGACCGTGCACGCGGCAAAAGGCCTTGAATTCCCGATTGTTTTTATCGCGGGGCTTGAGGAGGGAATATTTCCGCACTCAAAGTCGCTCTTTTCCCCGAAAGACCTCGAGGAAGAACGGCGGCTTTGCTACGTCGGGATTACGCGCGCAAAAGAAAACGTGTATCTTTCGTTCGCGCTCCGGCGCCTGCGATTCGGCGGCGTTGAAGTAAATCCGCCGTCGAGATTTTTATCCGAAATACCGGAAAATCTCTTGCGCGTAGCCGAAGGGGATTTAGACGAAATCACGATCGACTGATTATGCCCAGTAATACAACCCCGCACTAAAGCAAGGCTTAGTGCGGGACTCCGCTCCCTATGGTCGCTCCGCTTCGTGCCATAATCGTCGAAGCGAAGTACCGTAGTGAACCAGCGGGTTCTACTACTGGGATTGATATACTGGGTATGCACGCAAAAAAATCTCTTGGACAAAATTTTCTGACGTGCCGCTGGGTCGCGGATACCATGATCCACGCATCGGACGTAACAAAAAAAGATACGGTTCTTGAAATTGGACCCGGACAGGGCGCGCTCACGCGCCCGCTTGCGAGTAGAGCCGGACGCATTATTGCAATAGAAAAAGACGAGGCGCTCGCGCGCGAACTTCGCGAGTCGCTCAAAAAAGACGGTATTTCAAATGTTGAAATAGTCGAGGGAGATACACTCAAATTCCCGAAAGAAAAGTTAAAATCGTTCAAGACGTTTACAGTTGTAGCAAATATCCCGTACTACCTCACATCGCGCTTGTTTCGCTACTTTCTCGAGTCCGCACCCAGGCCAAAAACAATTGTTTTTACTGTTCAAAAAGAGGTTGCGGAGCGCATTGTCGCGCGGCCCGGGAACATGAATCTTTTAGCGCTTTCAATTCAGTCGTTCGGAAAAGCGGAAAAAATAAAAAATGTTCCGCGGGAGTGTTTTTCACCGAAGCCGGACGTTGAATCCGCGATCATTCGTGTCTCTGGCATCTCGGACGAATTTTTCCGGAAAAACAAAATTCCGCCTGAACGATTTTTCGAAATCGCGCGCCTCGCCTTCGGAAAAAAGCGAAAAATGCTTTCTTCGTCTCTCAAAACCGTCATTTCGCCCGATGTACTTGAGCGCGCCGGCATACACAAAAACGCCCGGCCTCAAGAGCTCGAAATAGAAGAATGGGCTCGCCTCTGCCGCGCGGTTCAGTAATTTGATTGCGGAAACAAAATATTTACCTGGAAAGAATTGAGTGCTTGAGCGTCGGAGTGTTCAATCTCGAATGTATCTATCCTGCGCTATAGCGCAGGATAGATACATTGATTATTTTCCGCGGAGTCCGAAAAAGCGCCGGGCGCGATGCTCCTGGTTGCCCAGCGAGCGCGTTTCGAAATGGATGACGTGGCGCCCAATCTCAAAAAATTCCGCCACAAAATCAATTTCATCGCCGCACGAAGCCGGATGGACAAAAACACTCTTGTGGTATTGATAACATCCCAGGTCTTTCAGTTTTCTCCTCAATGCGTCGCGAGCTGTTTTTTGATACTCCGGTATATCAAACAGAATGACGGTCCAAACCCCATTCCATGATTTTGACATTTCAATCTTTATTGATTCAAACTGAATCTCTTTGAGTTTCTTTTTTCCGTTGTCCGTAATCTGGAGATAGGTTTTTCCGTTCCGCACAGAAAATTCAACAATCCGCTTTTTTGCCATCCTTCTGAGCGATCGCTCCAGGGAATCGTCTACTATCGCCCGCTTATGTATTTTTCGAATGAGGGGTTTTAAAAGAAGTGCGGCGTTTGGCACGGCCGCAACAGCAACAACGATCCCCAGAACCCCGAGCGCCACGAGGATCGCGCGAACTATTTCTTCTTTTCCCATCCGTTGGGGAAAAACCATATATAGTGATATTTATTATCTCGTATTATCGGCGGTGTCGAACAGTTGTGGCGCCGAATTCAATCGCATTTCCTGTAATGTATCTATACTACGCTATAGCGTAGTATAGATACATAGCGATAGTGTACGGGGAGAAAGAAAAAGGGGAATTATGCTCGGCCGGTGACTACGATGCAACATTAAAGTTCTTGGGCGGCTTTGAGTTCTTGACTGGCTTTCACGAGCGCGGCTTTTACGCGGCCGGTTTCCTCACCAGCGATTTCTTCAAAATTCGGAACATTGGCTTTAATAAACGCCTGCATATCCTCGTTTTTTGCGCCTTGCCGAAACACGCGGTAGAACTCTTCTTTTTTCTCTTCGGGGAGCTCGGAGTCAATGCGATCAACAATACCCTCAAGAACCATCTGGGACGCGCGCTCAAGAAACGAGCGCTTCACGTCTTCCGGCGCATCGGAAAGACCCACAAGGTCAATAATGTTTGCTTTTAAAAATTCTTCAAATTCCATGATTGTTCCGCGCCTGCGAAAAAAGAAAAAATTAAGAAATGAAAAATAATTCATCGCGCCTATGCCTTTTCTTTTTTCCCTCCCCCGCCTTTCATGCCGCCAGGGGAAACGCTATTAAACCCTTTCATGAACCACTTATCCGCCGTGGCGAGTTTTTGCAAACCGATAATCGCGCCCCCAAGCGCAAGTGCAATAATGCCCCCAAGACCGAGTAACCCAAGCTTACAACCAAGTAATGCCCCTGACGCTTCTTTTTTTTGTTGCTCGCTCGCTTCCTTTTTCTCACCGCTTGGAACCTTTTTTCCTTCCTGCTCTAGTTTTCGTCTCCGCCGCCAATTCGCAAGCCAATGCGTTGCGTCGTCAATAATAACCGCGGCCGCATTTCGTTTCTCTGCCTCTTCTTTTTTTGCTTCCGGCTTGCTTTCTTCCTTTTTCTCTTCCGTTGATTTTGGTTTCTCTGCTGACATGTTGATTTCATTGTATATAAAAAAAGCTGGCGGTCAACCCAGTGGGCTGACCGCCTGTTATCACCTCCTTTGGTGAACTAGAGAACTACTCGATGACCTCGCGCCACGCGGCGCGGAGCCACCTGATGGGTTTCGGGTGACCTCGATCCTCCCAACTGCGGAGTTCCTCGCGCGCGCGACGATACTCCTGTTCGACGAGCTGCCGCTCGGCATCGGGACTCAGGAGCCCGCGCTTGGCTGCCTCACGGTACGCCGGGGACGAACGAGGATCCGCGAGGCGAGCACTTATCGCAGCGACCTCCGCAGTCCTAATCGCCCGCTCGCGCTCGGCTTCCACATCCCGCGCGTACACAACCACCGCGCGGTCTGCACGAGCGAAGTAGTACTCGCGCTCGTAGAAGCTCTTCACCGCAACCCCGAAGATCACGATGAGAAGAACTACTTGGAACTGGAACGCGAACCTTCTCCCCCACGCGATCGGGAGATTCCACCCAACCGTCATGGAGACGATCGTGGCCCCCACGAGCACTCCGAGGAAGAGCACCCAGAGGGGTACATATGGCGCGAAAATCCAGCACAACTCCTCCGCAAGGAGGAGCCATGAGAGCGCTCCGGCGTAGCCCTCGACGATCTCGCCCACATCATCGCGCGTTGAGCGTCGGAACACGCTCCTGAACGCATCGAAGAGGAAGTTCGCGACCGCGGCAGCCGCGATTCCTACAACGACCTTCATCACGAGACCGACAAGGATGCCGATCCCCATGATGACCCTAGCCAGAGCGACTGAATCGAAGACCCAGCCGCCGAGAAGCCCGAACGCAATTGCGAGAGGTGGAACCACGAACCCCGCGAGGATAACCACCCCCACGAGGAACGTCCAGTTCCGGACGCGACGCCACGTTGCCCGCGCCAGATTCGGCGTGAGCCAGACCAGGAACGCGATCAAACCGATGATGCCGAGAACGGCGAGCAAGCTAGCCATGTGCTTATCCCCCCTTCGGCTCGCGCTTCTTCGGCGCGAACTGTTTGTCCCAGGCACGAATGCGCTGGAGCGCGTTGTTCAAGGCAGTGGGGACCGCCGGAACTGCCGGCGAAACACGACCGAGACGAAGAAGCTCCGCCTGCAGGTCGTTGAGAGGCGCCACGAGTTGCTGCGCCCCATCTTCCCTTTCTCCGCCGTCGATGTCCTTCTCGGCCGCGGCAGCGCGGTCCGCTGATCGGATCGCATCCGCTTCCGCGAAGAGTATGGCTGCTTCGGCGAAGAGCCGCTCACTGTAGGTCCAACGAATACGGATCTCCGCCTCAAGCCGCTCTATCTCGGACGTCTTGGTCCGCGGAATGAGGAGCGAAAGAAACCGCACGCGCTCGTCCACCGGTCGCGCGAAGAATGCCCGTACGTCCGCAATTGACCGGGCAGGGTCGAGCACGAACTCAACCACAGCCTTGCGCTGACGCGGAGTAAGAAGCATCAAGAACCCGAGGAACTCCGCGAACTTACCGCGAAGCTTCGGGTCGTACATCCGGAAAAGGTTCTTCGCCGCGTCCGGAGCGATCGGAGAAACCGTGTCAGTATCCCCGTCTGGGCGCCTTCCATTAAGCCCCTCTTGGAGCCTGTGGATGAAGCGCTCGGCCATATCCTTACCGAGGTCCAACCCTTTCCCCAAGGGCGTCTTCGTGTCAGGGTCGGGGAGCGCCTCAAGAAAGATGTTCATGATGTCCGCCGCGAGCTCTCCGCCCACCTGCTCGAAGAGCGTGCGGATTGCGGGGAAGCGTTCGAGCGTGTAGTCCGCGAACCAAGTTGCCCGATTCGTCAGACGACGTCGGAACGCGCCAATCGACACCTCCACCAGCTTCTCGTACCAATGCTGTGCCATTTCCCTTTTCCTTTCTCTCCGCTTATAGCGGAGAAGTGCGCCCCGCCATGGGGCGGGGGTTGTGAACTACGTTTTAGAGAACATAATAATATTTTATCATAAAAACAACCAAAAGTCAAATTTTCAAGTAGGACACATTTTGCGGTTATGTATTTGTTGTTTTTAGCGTTTTGAACGCCTATAACAAGCAACGCCCCGCCGCGCGGGGCGTTGCGATCTAACAATTCTAACATCCCGACTAACTCGTTCCCATCATAATGATGGGTTTTCCGCTTCCTTCCTGCGTGCAGGAATTTCCCTTATACACCATGCACGGAATCGATGCCGGAGCCGCAAGTCCTAACACCCAGTGCCCCGGAGTAAAATTGAAATTCGCATAGAGTTTTGTTGCCGGGGTGACCATAAAATCGCCCCCAACCGGGCCTCCAACCTTTAAAAGGATGGTTGCGCTGCATGTGCAAATCGTCATTTTCTGCACTGTGCCGCCCAACACGCTCATACCTCCGGTTGAGTCGCCAAAAAACGCCTGCGTATCCAATACGGGAATAAAAAATGAGCTTGCAATGACCAAAATTGCAAAAATCGAAAGATACATGAGGGATTTTTGATTCATACCACGAGTATACACCCAGCAGAACAGAGCAGAAAGAGGGCTGGCCGCTTACGGCCGTATTTTCTGGCGGACAAAAGATAAAAATGTGCATAAGTGAGCGGTTTCTTGGGTATAAGCTGTGGTATACTGAATGCGTGGCACACACGGCCCGCGAATTTCGATTGAAAAAAGGGGAATGGCTTGGCCCCGCTCTTTTTATCGTTGCCGCAACCTCGCTCGCTTTTTACCTTTTATTTGCCGCGCGCACTCCGGGAAAATCAATTCTCGCAGAACGCGACGCGAACATCCCAAGCGCGACTACGCAAGAAAATCCGCTTTTTGCGGATCCGGACGAAGACGGCCTGAAAAACTGGGAAGAGGCGATGTACGGAACAAATCCGGACAACGCTGATACGAACGGAAACGGAATTTCCGACAGAGACGAAGCGCTTGCCGGAGCATTCTCGGATAAAAATGCAGAAGGGTTTGTTCTTGGCGCAGAGCAAAACAACGCATCGCAAAACCTCACAGAAACGCTTTTGGAGAAATTCGTAACAGCGGGCGGGGCTGTTGCGCTCTCAAAAGGGAAAGAAGGCGGATTTATCACATCCCAGCTTCTCTTAGGAGAGGTCGAACGGCTTTCCAAAGAGGGCGCGCTTCCGCGTCCCGTGCCAATACTCCCGCTTGAAAAAATTTCCGTTCTCGCGTCTGACGACACGAGCCCGGACGCGGTACGCAGATACTTAAACACTGCTGCGGAGATAATTTCGCGAAACACAAAAGATCTCAAAAAAGACAATCTCAATTTGCTTGTTGAAATTCTGCAGTCGGGGGAACTTCGGCGCCTTTCGGAGTTCGCGCGCTACCGCGAGTCGGCCAACACGATCATACGCGAGCTATCAGCGCTCCGGGTTCCGAAAAATCTTTCGTGGTACCACGAGCGCCAAATTTTTCTCATGCAGATAATGGCCTCGCACATGGAAATCTTTGAAAACACGAATCAGGACCCAATGAAAACACTTGCAATTGTAGAGCCGAATATTCAAGTAAAAGAAGAGCTCTTAATCCTCAATCGAAACGATCTCTGGACATGGCTCAACAATCAAAAAATTGTTTTAAAACCGGAGGATAAAGCATATTCGATTATCTATTAGCTGCATGGTAATGCCAAAAACCGTTTGGAAAAAAATTCTCGAAAGCGCTCTTGTCGCAGAGCTCGTTTTGGCGCCGCTTTTTATTCCGCTCGCGGCCCGTGCGGAGGATGCTGATCCGGCATGGCCGTCCGATCCCGGGGGATTAAATGAATTTTCATACCCGTCAGATCCGGGTGGGCTGGATGAATTTGGCAGCGGTGGCGGGACCGGCACCGGAAGTGGAAGTGGGGGTGGAAGCGGATTTAGCTTAGGGAGTTTAGGCGGAATTCTTTCCTCCTCCGGGGTTTCCTGCGGCGGGTCAGGAGGATCAGGGGGATTTCTTGGCTCAATTTTCGGAGGCGCGCTTGGAAAGGTTGGCGATATTTTCGGCGGATTTCTCGGCGGATCAAGCGGAGGGAGCGGAGCGCTCAATACTCTCGGCGCCGAGGGAGCTTCTGCCGCAATTGCAAGCACTCCGTCTCTTGCGGGCGTTTCCGCATCGGATATTTCCGGCATGACCGGATCAGAACTCGGATCTGCGGTCGCAGCAGGCGGAATCACTCAGATTAGCGATGCGTCGGATATTGCAACCGGAGCGACGGGCGCGGGATTGAGTTTGGATAGTGTTGGAGGAGGCGGAAGCGCCCTTGGCGGACTGGGAAGTATTGCGGGCGGCATCGGAAGCATTGCGAGCATTGCTGGCGGACTCCTCGGTGGCGGAGGCGAAGTCCCGGTAAACGATAAGACCGTACGGAATGAAACCTCACGGATACGCACAAACACCGGGGAAATAGTAAAAAAAGAATGCGTCCTTGATCCAATTTCAAAAGCGATTACCGCGGTGCTTTTGAAGACGCTGGGAAACCGGATTATCTCCTGGATTCAAAACTCCGACGTGGGATTTATACAAAATTATGAAATGGAGTTCCGGAGGGCCGAACAGGAGCGCGCAGAAGAATTCAGAAGGAATCTTGCAAAAACACAAATGGGATACGGTATAAACCGGTATGTTGATAATGTTTTGGCTTATCCAAAACCCGGAAGCAACAAACTCGCGGAAACATTTACCTGCCCCGTGCCCGAATTACGAGACGGAAGTTTTAATGCGGATTTTAACAACGGCGGATGGGAGGCGTTTTTTAAAAAAATGATGTACGCGCAATGCAATGCGGAGGGCGCAACGCTTCTTGCCCTTGAAGAGGAAACTGCCCAAGTAAACAGTAAATTGCGCGCACAGACCGCAGAGATCAATGCAAACAGCGGGTTCAGGGGATCCGGGGTTCAAACAAAAGAAAAATGCGGGCCCGTAATTGCGAAAGACGGAACAGAATACATTAGCTGCACCACAGAACGAGAAACCAGAACTCCGGGAGAAAGCATCAAAGACCTGATGAACCGCATATTTGGGTCAGGGATTGACTGGGTCGTAAATGCGGATGAAGTAAACGAGGCGATTACCGCATCAATCATGTTTCTGGTTGATACGCTCATAAAAACATCAAGCGGCCCGGACGGAAAAGGAGTATTTGCGCCGGAGCTTTCCGCGCGAGCCGAGTCCTCCCCGGGCATATTTTCCGAGTCAACGCTCATGGTCCAGCTAAACACCCAGATTGCGCGCTCGGATAAAGGACTTGAACT
>Ga0209542_10012401_pt1 | contig 14909 bp, 17 predicted proteins | sample RifCSPhighO2_01_FD_184028 | JGI IMG/M metagenome (GOLD analysis project Ga0209542, IMG submission 184028) | Soil microbial communities from Rifle, Colorado - Rifle CSP2_plank highO2_0.1 (SPAdes) (version 2) | ecosystem: Environmental > Terrestrial > Deep subsurface > Rock core/Sediment ...
GGAGATTTTTGACATGTACGTCTACTACATTACTAAAGCCAGCATAATTAAAGTCCCACAAGTGATTCAATAGATCCTCCCGATTGATAACTTGATTCGGGTGGCGCATGAAGTATTCTAGCAAACCGAATTCCTTGAGTGTGAGTGGAATCTCTTTTCCGTTGCGGTACGCGCGGCGCTCGCCCGGATTCAGCTCCACTTCGCCGACCTTCAGAGTCTCCGGAAGCGATTCTGTGGGTCGTCGGAGGAGTGCGCGAATGCGCGCGACAAGTTCGGCGAATGAAAACGGTTTGACCAGATAATCATCGGCGCCGCTCTGCAGAAGCTGTACCTTCGTCTCTGTCTCGTTGCGAGCAGTCAGCACCAGAATAGGAGTTGTGATATTCATTGCCCGTACCTGCTTTGCGATTTCGTGCCCGTCCAGAGAGGGGAGCATGAGGTCGAGAATAATCAGGTCGTAGTCCGACCTCTGCAACGAGATGCGCGTGAGCGCTTTCTTTCCGTCGGCGATAGTGTCCACAGTGTATCCTTCGAGGCCGAGACCTCGCGCGATTGCCTGCGCAAGCTTTTGTTCGTCTTCTACGAGTAGTATTTTCATGCTTTGATTTTTAGGCTTATAAACCTACTTGGTTACATAGTACGCCCTGAAGATGAATTCTTCATGATGTCTACTGTTCAGACGTGCCATGGCGGTTTGTATTACCGGTCTATTAAGCCGAAGTAGTCGTTACCGAATAGGGGTCTTGTGCCCCGGTCCGCCAACCGGCGGAATACCGGGGCTGCCCCGCAAGGAGCACACTATGTCTCAAATTAGCAAGAGGTGAGTGAATGGAATGTGAAGTTCAGAGTTACAGTGGCTATGCTATCGTATGCAAATGCAGGAGTTTCCGAAGCACGCACTGGATAATCCCGTCAAAAATGGATCGGGGGAACTAACCATCGAGCCGGAACTCATCGGGACCGAATATCAACATGAACTTGAGCAAAAGCGAGCGACGGAAGTCGAAGAACTTAATGAGCACATGCGGCCGTACAAGTTTCCATTACGGGATCGCGTAAAAGCATTGGGGAAAGAAGATTTGTTCGCTGAGCTTCAAGAGTACGCACAGACCGAAATATGTGACAAGCTCAATGTTGCGTTTCCCGCCGGTGAAATACCCTCGGAAGCACAAATGGTTGACATCAGGGATTTCGCGAGAGCAAACCTTAAATTTATCGCAGGAATGGCGCGGAGCTTTGCTATGCACCACCGTGAGCCAGACCCCTATCGGGTCGGAGGTGCGGCGCTCGTCTATAGAAATGTGCCTCCCGGGGAAAATCCATGGGCGGTACTCTTTGACGCGAATACAAAGCTTGATAAGGAGCTCACTCCTGCCCCATCGCCCGAAGGGGAGAAGTGGTGCGCAGAGCAAAATTTGATGGATAGGATTACAAAACCACAGGATTCTTCAGAGGAGGGAGTTCAAAGAATTGTCTCGATGGTAATCGTCGGGGAAGCGCGCCCTGACGATGTAAGTATTCAGCAAGACGTAAAGCAGATAACTCTTACTCCCTGTTACATTTGTCGGCGTCGTATGCTCTTTGACAAACAACTGACTGGAGGAGAGTCCCCGATACTGCCGCCGGACACGGAAGTCTATAGTATAGACGCGAATCACGACTGGAGAGACAAATACCAGAAGGTACGGGACCTCCCGAATTTCCATAAGGACAAAAATTTACAGGAAATATAAGCAAGCGGCCGCACCTGTGTGCGGCCGCTTTAAACAAGTCACCGTAGGTTTACACCCAAAGTGCGAGGATGGTCCCCATCATGCTGAGCGAGACGAGATAATAGCCGGCGGTGAGAAACCAGTAGCCCCATGGCTTGCCTTCCCATATCACGGAGGAGAGTGTGACCGGAACGACGAATGCAAGCCAGCTCCACATGCCGAAAACAAGACCCGTCGAGAGAGGTTCGTCCGTCGGGTATGCGACGGCAAAGAGTGCAATCCCGTTCGCGAGCAGGTAGCTCATAAGAAGCGTCGAAACTATCATGAGGGAATAGCTTTTGGCCATTCCTTTCGCGCGAGCTTCTGCCATGTCAGATTCGCTCCAGCCCATGTAGGCAACCCATTGTTTGCCGAAAATCGGGCCGTACCAGAAGAAACCGAGGGCCATCGCCGCAACTGCAGACACGACGACTGCGATATAGTTGACATCAATCATACAAATAATGTGTTATCCGCAGTAATGCCACCAATGTACCACCATTTTTTCGAGGAAAAGCGCTTTACACAGGGCAGGGGATTACTCGGTAGCGCATTCATGAATATGCGGCATACTTTGTGAGGATTCTGAGGCCCGCGCGTGCGGGGGTCGAGTTATCAGTCAAATTTCAATCTTTCTATGAAATCACTACATATGGTCGCGTGGATTCTTCTTATCGTCGGGGGCCTCAACTGGCTCTTGGTCGGTGTCGGAGGATTCATGGACTCAAACTGGAACCTCGTGAGCATGTTGGTCGGATCGTGGCCGGTTGTGGAAGGACTTGTCTACGTACTCGTCGGTTTGGCCGCAGTGTACGAGCTCGTCACCCACAAAGGTCGTTGCCGAGAATGCAGCTCGAGTGCCCCAATGATGTAATTCGTTGTTACACGGGAAATCCCCCGCCAAGTAGGCGGGGGATTTTCATATTCCAGGTGTTCATGAACTTCACGCGGACTTAATGGGGGTTAGTGCTTAATGAGCTTTACGGAATATCCGTTATGAGGGCGCGAGGTGAGCAGTGTCATGAAGAGCTGACTCTTTCGTCGCAATTGTAGCGGAGCAGTCGTAGGGCTGCACCGTCTTAATAGGTCTTAGCAAATAATAATTGTATGAAATTACAATACATAATCCCGGCAACAGTACTTGCATCGTTCCTCGTTGCGGGTGTCGCCTCGGCACAGACCTCGGTAACGACCACAACGAATCCAGTCACGGGGGCGATTTCGAGTGGCGTTGCTGTCAATCTCGGTAGTGTCTCGATGGTAGGTCCGTTCGGTAGCGTGGTCACATCGCTCCCGATAACACTCACCGCGGGTAACGGTGCGTCTAACTCACAGCTTTCTAGCTGTCAGCTCTATAACAGCGCAGGTGCCTCTGTTACGACAGGCGCCAATGTCGTGAACACGATTGGAAGCGGCTCGAGTTTATTCACGTTGAATACTCCTTTGGGAATCAACGCAAATCCGCTCGTTCTTACGCTCCGCTGTAACGTTGCTTCAGGCGTTCCCGCCGGTGCGACGTTTGTTCTGAATTCCGTCACTCCGAATGTAAATCTGCGTGCTCCGTTCGTGACCAACTTGGACGTTGGCCCCTCGGTTCCTGCCGGATCGCAGGATGTAACGCTCGCTAACATCTCACTCGGTACCGGTGCCGCGACCTCGGTCCGCATCTCCTCAATCCCGCTTTCCATTACTACGGGCGGAGGTGCATCGATGGCGCATCTGTCTGATTGTCGACTCCGTGACTCTTCGAATCTCTTCGGTTCACTCACGGGAAGCATTAATCCTGTCGGCGGTACGGTGGTCTTCAATCTGACAACCCCGTTTACTCTCGCTGCGGGATCGGAGGACATGTTAGGACTTACGTGTGATGTAAGTTCAGCGACTCCGGTAGGCGGCACATTTACGATTGCAATCAACGCCTCAGCAATTGCGGCAGTTGATGCCGTAACAGGTGCGACAATTACTGCATCACCGGCCTCGGGCATCGGCCCGAACGGTAACCCCGCCGCTACGACAGGCACGATTATCGTGTCGGCAGCGACCGGTATTCCACCGATTGATCCGGGGACACCAGGTGTTCCAAACACGGGTGCGGGTGGCAGTGCTCAAACAGCACTCATCCTCGCGCTCTCGGCCCTTATTGCGCTCGTCGGTGCCGTGTACGTTAAGTACCAGGTCCGCTAGTTCTTAGGGACGTTATACCAAAAAAGTCTCCGCCTGTAGGCGGAGACTTTTTGATAGATGCTCAAGGCTATTTCGAAAGAGAGGCGAAAACGTCCCGCAACTCTTTTTGCCCTATGGGTTTCGTGAGATGTGATGTGAATCCGGCCGTCTTGGCTTTTGCAATATCGGTCGCGAGTCCGTACCCGGTGAGAGCGATAATCGGCCCGATGATTTTTAGAAGACGTAATTTTTTTACGAGCTCGTACCCGTCCATGTGCGGCATGCCGACATCGAGCAAGGTGAGGTCGTATTCTTTAAGCGTCTTGTGCGCGAGGGTCTCCTCACCGGAGTAGAGCGCGGTCGCATGATGACCGAGTTTGTTCAACAATTTAACGAGCGCGTCTGCGGCCGGGATATTATCGTCTACGACGAGAATTTTGTATGAATCATGCGACGCCGCCGCGTCACCCGGCTGGGACGCGAAACTGAGATTATCCGTGATGGGGAGCTTGATTACGAACTCACTTCCTTTGCCTCTCCCTACACTTTTTGCTTCGATTCTGCCGTGATGCAATTCGACTATTTTCTGCACGAGGGCGAGACCGATGCCGAGCCCGCTCGCATTTGAGCTATCACGCCCTTGGTAATAAATCTCGAAGATATTCGGAAGGTCGTCGGGATGGATGCCTTCGCCGTTGTCGCGTATTTTAATAACTGCCCACTCTTTTTCGTTCGCCACTTCTTTCGAGAGATTTACCCAGATTGAGCCGCCAGAAGGGGTAAACTTGGCGGCGTTGTTCATTAGGTTCGTGATGGCTTGCTCGAGTCGCGTATCGTCTGCCCACACGGGGAGGAGTGTCGAGGGATACGTGAAGTGGAGTGTGATGTCCGATGCACGTAAAAGTGCGTCGCTTGCTTTCAAAGAGCGCTCGACGAGTTTGCGCAGCTCCAGGGTGTGCGGCACAATCTCGATTTTCGCCTGCGTGAAGCGCGTAACGTCGAGCAAGTCGCCGAGGAGTTTTGCGAGATGGTCAAATTGGTATTCAATATTATCAAGTTCTTCGCGCACGTTGGTTGTCGTTTCACTCAGTTTGAGCAGTTCGAGCGCACTCTTAATGGGCGCCAAAGGATTCCGGAGTTCGTGCGAAAGACTCGCGAGGAAGAGGTCTTTTGCTTTGTCGCGCTTGGATATTTCGTCCGTAAGGCGACCGTTGTCGAGGATGACTCCGAGGTCGTTGCCGAATTCGCGGAAAAACTCGAAGTCGTCCCGCGTGTACACACGGCCGGACTTCGCGTATCCGAGTGAAAGTGCCCCGAGTGTTTTACCGAGCGCGCGGATAGGAATAATCATGAGCGACTTCAACCCGAGCCGCTGCATTGCTTTGAGATGCTCCGGTGAGCGAGCTCCCTGTCGAATTGTCTCGTCGGTGACGACGGGTACGAACTGCGCTTCGCCGGTCCGTACGGCAGTGTAGAGGTCGCTCGAATTCTTTTCGGTCGTCGGGAAACGCTTTTCGAATTCGAAAAGGTAGTCGGTCATCTTTTGGTCCCGATGGATAACCGCGATGCGCTCGAGGCCGTTGTGTTCGATGAGTACGTCGATTGCGCACCAATCAGCAAGCGAAGGCACGGTTAGTGTGGCCTTTTCCAGGAGCCATGTACGAAAATCCACCTTCATCGAAAGTATCTTCGTCGACTCCAGCATAAAGCGAAGCTTGTCTTCTGACTTGCTTGTTGCGCTCTTACCTTTGTTTTTCCCGTCCGTATCGGTATTGCGCATTGGAGGTGAAGTATATACCCTCAATCATGTGCGAATGATGAAGATGCCTACAGAACAAGCAAAATGAAGAGCAGAGCTGCGATGATGCGGTAGACACCAAAAGCGGTGAAGTCGTAACGACGCACGTATGCCAAAAGGAATTTGATGCTTGCGAGCGCCACGCCAAAAGACACCACGAAGCCGACCGCGAGAATACCGAATTCATCGGGGCGAAATGCGGACGCGTTTTTAAACAGATCGAGCCCGGTGGCGGCAAGCATGGTGGGCAAGGCAAGAAGGAACGAGAACTCAACAATGGTCGTCCGTGAGAGTCCGAGCCAAAGACCGCCGAGAATCGTAGCGGCGGAACGCGAAACACCGGGGATTATTGCAATGGACTGGAAGAGACCTATGAGCGCGGATTGCTTGTATGAGATTGTCTCGACGGAGCCCTCGTCGGGGTTACCAGAATGGAAATACTCGAACGCAATCAGCGCGAGGCCTCCGATGATAAGCGCTCCTATGACGACGGTCTCGTTCCCGATGAGATACTCCTTTGCAATCTTATAAAAAAGGAGACCTATGACTCCCGTCGGGATGAAAGCGACCACGAGCCGTTTTAAGACTTCGACCTCTAGGAATTTTCTCCAGTAGAGTACGACGACGGAAAGTATCGCGCCGAGTTGAATGGCGATTTCAAAACTTTTGAGAAAATCCGTCTGTGTCAGTCCGAGAAGGGAAGAGGTGAGGATAAGGTGACCGGTCGAGGAAATCGGCAGGAATTCCGTGACGCCTTCCACAATGCCGAGTATCGCCGCGTCCAAAAAATCCATGCGAATCACTATATCACCATCGCCGCGACCCAATTATGTGGCGTCTTCGTTTGGAAAAGTCCGTAGACACAGGAGTCTCCCCGGATTACTCTTTTGTTTCCTCTTTGTGCACGATTTCTGCGGTTTTGTCATGCATAAGTTTCGAAACGGCATTGAAAAGAGATTCGGGATCTTCAAGCTGACGTTTGGCGAGCTCCCAGTCGAATGCACTGCGGACGTATTTGCGTGTGTCGCGGATATCCGGGCTGAACTTCAGGTTTTGCATCCCAATCTCATCGCCGTAGTACATGATGGGTGCGCCTGGTAGGGAATAGAGCATCTTTAGCGCATCAAGTGAGCGCGTACGGTCACCTTTGAATACGTGCCCGATTCGTACCGAAGTGCGCTCACCGCGCTGGTAGAGATACCTCTGGTCGGCATCGAGGAATTTGAGAAGTTCCCGGTGCTCGGTCGGATCGATGAGGCCAAGTGCGAGCTCATCGTGATTGCGGAGAAAGATTGCCCACTGGCAATTCTCCGGAATATCCAGGGAATCCTCAATTACGTTCTTCAGCCGTTCCGTATTACCGCGGCGAATCGCAGCCCACATCTCTTCCATGAGAAGGAAATGGTAGGCCATGTGACACTCATCTCCGTTTCCAAAATACGTTTTCATTGTCGCAATGTCGCTGCGCGCCTCTGCTATCAGGATGGTCTGAGGATACCCCTCGTCGAGACGCCGACGGAGCCGTTTGATGAGTGCGTGCGTCTCGGGGAGCCCGGTGCAATTCGTTCCCTCCCGTTTTACGAGATGCGGAATCGCGTCGAGCCGAAAACCGTCCACACCCATATCGGCCCAGAACTTCATAATCGCTATCATCTCTTCGTACACCGCAGGATAATCCCAGTTCAAATCGGGTTGGCCCGGGTACCACGTAGCGAAATAGTAATCCCGCGTCGCCTCGTTCCAAATCCAGTTGCTCTCTTTTATGTCGGACACGCCATTCGGGGCCATCGCATATTCGCGCCCAGTGTCGCTCCAGAGATAGTATTTGCGCCACGGGTTATCACGAGATGCGCGCGCCTGTACGAACCACGGATGCATGTCGCTCGTATGGTTGCAGACAAAGTCCACGATAATGCGGATGTTACGTACATGCGCAGCCAAGATGAGCTCTTGAAAATCATCGGGTGTACCCAAGGTGTCTCGAACTCCGCGGTAATTGGAGATATCATACCCATCATCCACCATTGGAGATGGATAGTGGGGGAGTATGTGAAGGCAATCGACTCCCAGTTTGGAAAAATAATCGAGGTTCTCAATGAGTCCTTGAATTGAACCCGCGAACTTATCGATATAGAGTTCGTAAATCTTTGCACGTTTCCACCAATATGTCTCTTTTCGTGCGGTATCCATTTAATGTAGTGTGCGGATTCCTGGTGTGTCGCGTGTGAAGTTTAATTTGCGGTGTCCGTCTCGTCGATTGCGGTTCGTTGTGCGGCGTTTTTCTTTTCCTTGCGCATCAGAAGCCAATTCTTTACCTTATCCCATGCGAGGAGACGGATGCCGAATACTTCGAGCCCGACGAACACGAGCCACGAACCCGGTGTGAACGGGGTAATGAGCGCAAGAATGCCAATCAGAATGAGCGTAACGCCCGTAACTTTCTTCCAAAAAGGCGTTTTCATACCAGGATGATACCATCTCGCAAGATTCTTCATCTCAGCTACAGGACATGATAGGTACTATGCGTGAGATGATACAAGCAAGAAACATCTTCGCCTCGACTCTTATGGCGCTTATCGTCGCCGCGATACCCGTCACGTTTTCTTTCGCATACTCGCACCCCGACACTTTGCCCAATACTCAGTATCAGCTTTACCTGTGTTCTGACTACTATTCTGGGTACCAATATTACTCATATAGCCCGTGCCCGCAGTATCAGCAACCAACATACACATACTATGACCCGTATGCGTACTGGTACCCGACGTACTACTATAATTACGGCTACAACTACAATTACAACTATAATAACAACTATAATTACAATGGCTGGTGGTAGGAAGGTGGTGAAGTTACTGCCACAGAGGAGGACTTTGCTCCAAATCCGGTCTCGGGCGGTCTCCCCAGACCACCTGTAGCCCTTGCGGACAAGGAGGGGTCTCTAGTATATACTTGCTGGGTCGAAGGAAACATTACTTTTAGAATAGTAGAAACTCATTAATTTATGGTTAGAACAGCGAATCCGGCCTTGCTCAAGCCGCTGAACCTCTCAGCAGAACTCGAAGCCGTCGTAGGAAAGGGTCCAATGTCCCGCGGACAGGTCGTAAAGGAAATCTGGGTATACATCAAGAAGAACAATCTCCAGAATCCTGCAAACAAGCGCAACATTTTGGCAGACGACAAGCTCAAGCCCCTTTTCGGCGGCAAAGGCGAAGTCACTATGTTCGAAATGACAAAATTGGTTTCCGCACACATGAAATAAGGGTCTCTGACCCCGATTGCCAAGGCGCCGCGTCACACGCGGCGTTTTGTGCAAAACTCCAAATACACGATTATGTCTGAAATACTCATCGCCGCTCTCATAATCATGATTGCATCGCTTTCCGGTAAGTTGATGGTGTGGCGACTCTTTGGTACGTTTGTGGAACACCACCTTACGTACCTGGTAAGTTTTGCGGCAGGCGTACTCGGCGTCGTAATGTTCCAGCTTGTTCAGGAGATTATCGTGCACGCGGGGACGATAACGGCGGGTCTACCATGGCTCCTGCTCGGGGCGGTTGTCGTGTATGTGGCCTTTCGTATCATTCCTGACTTCCACCATCACCACGATTCGCACGATGAGGACCATGTGCACTCGAGTGTGAGCGCGAACAGGATATTGGTAAGCGACGGAATTCACAACATCGGCGATGGAATACTCCTGGTCGCTGCGTTTACCGCAAACCCCTTCCTCGGCATACTCACGACCGCTAGCATTTTTATGCATGAAGTAGTGCAGGAGATTTCAGAATTCTTCGTACTCCGCGGTGCGGGCTTGAGTGTGAACCGTGCTTTGCTCTACAACTTCTGTGCGTCGAGCACGATTTTATTCGGTGCGATCGGTGGGTACTATCTTGTCGAACAGTTTGAATTGCTCGAAGTGCCTCTGCTCGGGCTTGCCGGCGGGGCATACGCGGTCGTGGTATTCAACGACCTTATCCCTCATTCCATACGGTCTTCCCGAGTAGGTTTGAGACATGCGTTTATGCACGTGCTTTGGTTCGCAGGTGGACTCGTCCTTATGTTCACGGTCGCAGGAATATTCTCACATTAGTTGTTCGGCGAACGGCATAATACCTGGGCGGCCTACTTGACATAGCGACCTGGCGAGTTATAATACTCGGTACATGATTTATAGTGTTACAAGGGCGAGTTTCGTAGCTGCTGCGATAGCGGCGCTATTTCTTTTCGCCGCGCCATTTTCGGCGAGTGCGATGCACCCGCAATCAATAGGTGACGACTGCGACTATGTGTACGGTTGTGACTACAATCACGGTTACATCGCCCCCTCCTCCGGCGGTTACGACGATTATTGTGATGACTACTGGTATCCGTGCTACGACGAATGCGACGAGTGGTACGGCTGCGACGATTACTTCTACGGCGATGATTTTTATGATCCCTATGAGGGAGGTACCGACTGGATGGGCTACGTGTCTCAATATGTACCGACATATCAGCCGAATTACACTTATTCCAGCCAGTCGCAATACGGATACAATCAATACGGCTATGCGCAGCAGGCGAGTGCGTATATTCCTGCTTCATATGGGTATCCGACAGGGGACACCGATACTTTCGGAAGCCCGCTCTGCATTTGGCCGGGATACGATGGCCGCGCAAGTTGCGATTCAAATCCGCGTCAACCAATATACGACCCGTGGACAGGACGCTGGTACTAACTGTTGTCGCTCTCAATCTCTCTTTGGATGTCGATTAAGTCGAGTGCGCTCTCCATTTCTTTTAGGTCCGGATCGTCTTTTGAGATTTTTAGGTGGTCGAAAAGTAAATGCTGCATACGCAGGAGTTTTGTAACCTCCGCTTCTGCGCGTACATCGATTTCAAAATCAATCTGCTGACGCATATCCGCCACTTTGTTTTGCCGGTTTTGACTGATGAGCACGACGATGGCGAGAAAGATTGCCTCGAGAGAAACAAACATCGTGAGAAAGCCGAAAGGGAACGGGTCGAAGGGTTCGATGCCGTAGAGTCCGAGATTCCACTCGATCCACCCGATAAAGAAAACCGCATTCCACACGAGGAACCAGAGCGTACCGAACTGCTGGGTGAGGGTGTCTGCGACCTTGTCAGCCCAATGTCGCTCAAAATTCAGGTGCGATTTAAACTTCTGAGCATGCTTTCTGATGCGGTGCCTGGGCGCCGAACCGTTCGTTTCCATGAAGGCCATACTACTCTCGGCGGGTGTCGCGTCCAGTCAAGGCGCACTTTTTCACTATTGAGAGCCACCAAACAAAAGCACCCCGTTCGGGGTGCTTTTGTGCGAGGTTCGTAAAATTACGAGACCTTGCTGACCTTGATCGCGTTCGGTCCTTTTGGGGACTCAGCGACTTCGAAAGTCACTTTGTCTCCTTCACGGAGCGAGTCGAATGTTACTCCGACGAGCTCGTTGGAGTGGAAAAAGAGATCCTTTTCCTGACCTTCGATTTTGATGAACCCGAATCCCTTTTCAGTGAGGCGGGCGATAGTTCCTGTTTGCATAGCAATAAGAATTATTTTTGGATAAACCGACAAAGATTTTGGTCTTTAGTAGGTATCAATGTCAGTTCTGGAGTTGTAGGTCGATCCCCCTTCTCTGGATCAGCCCTGGATTGATACGAAGAGGATATCACGAAGGTCTTTTCTTGTCAATCGGGATGGGACGAGGCTGCCCTCAGAGCAAAGAGGTCAATCCCGTCCGGATTTATGCACTGCGCGCTGCCTTTTATGCACCCTTGTGAACAATTGAGACGGTCGTACCTTTTTTTGTGCTTTTTCGATGCACGGTCGCATCGAGCTGTTTCGAGAGAGAATCGATAATACTGGTTCCAAGTCCTTCTTTATTTTGCGACCCGTTTTTACCTGATAACCCTATTCCGTCATCCCGGACGCTGAGAGTCCAGTTCTTTGCATCTGATTCATACGTCACGGTCACTTGTCCTTCACCCGAAGGAAACGCATGTTTCAATGAGTTAATTACGAGTTCCGTGGTGAGTAGTCCCAGCCCGATTGCTTCGTCCGGAAGCACGGTCGCGGCGTTGCCCTTTACCGTCAGTGTGATCGGTTTACGACCACCAATCATGGCGCGTGCGATGCTCGCACATAACGTTTTTAAGTATTCGACGACGGGCACTTCACTATTGTCACCGGTCGGATCCAGATTGCGCTGGACCGTCGCGATTGAAAGTATGCGGTCGTGCGCGTCTTCCAGGTGGAGGCGGCTTTCTTCCGATTCCACGGAACCGGCCTTTAGGAGGATGATGCTCGCGATGAGCTGCAAGCTATTCGCGATACGGTGACGCATTTCTTTGAGAAGCGTATCTTTCTGATGCATCAGATTGGTACGTTGGGACTCGATTGCGCGCTGTTCGGTAGTGTCCTGTATCGAGAGGAGAATATTTTTATCTTCGTCTTTGTACTGTACGGCGCGCGCGTTAATAAGCATCACCCTTCGCCCGAGAGCGGGGAAGTCATGCGCCACTTCGTAACCCTCGACGGTTGTGTGCTTGCTGACGACTTGTTCGAGAAGAGTTCGCAGTTCTGGGATGTTCCACTGGCCGTTTCCGAGATCGTAAAATAATTTTCCCTTCGTGTTTTGATGCGTCTGCTTGAATCTTTTATAGAAAGAACGACTCGCGACGATGATGCGCAAATCTTTATCTAGTACAATTAGTGGCTCGCGGATGGTGTCGATGATAGCCCTCGTCAAAATGCGCCCATCTATTGAATCACCGAGTGGGTCGGTGCCCGCTCGTACACTCATCTTTGAATACTAACTGAAAAGCATGTCGGTGAACAGTAGAGACCCCATTATTACTTCATGATGGCTTCACGAGGTAAGGCATAGAGTGCGGCTCATGAACAAAACAATAGTAGTCGTAGGAGGTATTATCATCATCGCAGCTATCGCGGGCTATGTGTTCCTGCAAAGCGGGAATACGGGCTCTATCTTTAACTTTAATAACGCAACCACGACACCGCCGGTCGTTACTCCGCCTGTTACTCCGCCGGTCGTGGTTCCTCAGACGCCGGGTGCTCCAATCGCAACCACCAACGCGAAAGTGGCTCCGACGGACACCACCGTCGTCGTGACTGGAACCGTCGTTCCCAAAGGAGCGATTACTTCATATTGGTATGAATATGGCGTTACGGTAAATCTCGGTAGTAAAACAGGTACTCAAGTGGTGGGCTCCGGTTACACAGCGATTCAGACACCGGCCCTCATTAAGGGACTGACGAAGAACACGACGTATTACTTCCGTCTCGTTGCGGAAAACCAATACGGCAAATCTACAGGCGCGCAAAGCTCAGTGAAGACAACTCAGGGAGTGCCTGACCCGGTCGTTGTCATTCCGACGGTAAAGTCGCTCGCGGCAGGGAACATACTGGCGACATCTGCAACGCTGAACGGGGAAGTAAATCCGAATAAGGCGAGCACCCAGTACTGGTTCGAATACGGTACAAGCGCGAACCTCGGCGACACAACCGTGCTCTCTTCTGTGGGAAGCGGCAGTGTGGCACTCCACGCCGGCGCATCGATTACGAATCTGAAATCAGGCACGACGTATTTTTATCGCTTGAATGCGCAAAATCAATTCGGGACAGTAAATGGCTCGATACTCACATTCAAAACATCCGGCAGTGCGGCAACTCCGCCGACAGCTTCGACCCGACCAACTGCATCGATTTTGGCCACTTCCGCGACTCTCCGCGGCAATGTCGACCCGAACGGTACCGAGACCAAATATTGGTTCGAGTACAGCACCGATACGCTCTTGGGTGCTGCGCTTCTGAAGTCAACAGCGCAGAAATCCGCGGGAAACGGCACCAACCAAGTTGCAGTTGAGACCGACATTGCTAATCTGAAGTCAAACACGACCTATTACGCACGCATCGTCGCTCAGAGTTCTGAGGGGACCGTGCGGGGCGACAAAGTGTCGTTCAAGACTAAATAACTGTTCTTCAAATTCAAAAGCGCCCTCCTACGGGCGCTTTTGGATATCGGGCAACTGGTTACTCCGCGTCTGAGGATAACTCCTCGGGCTAGATTGTTTTAGTAAGCGCAATCGTGCCGCCCTTATCCGTAGGCCGCACGACTATGTACCTTTTCTTCCACGCCTTAAGGAAGTCGGCGGTAGAAATCTGTTTCGCTCCTGTTTTTGCGGCGGGGTCATTATAGGTAAGAAGACCGTCCTCAAGTCCGTTGATTACAACGAGATGGGGGATTGTGCTTTTCGGGTCGAATTTGTAGTGCACCGATGCAATAACCGGACCGTCTTCCAGGTCGTCCTTGAACTGAGCGAACGCGGCCTCCGTGCTTTTCTTCCCGAGGTCGTAACTTGTTCCGTCGAGCCCGTATTTTTGCGATATCTGAATGAGACCCTTATATGTCCACCCGGCGTTTTGGAGGTATGCACCTCCCGCTATTCCTTGTTCGAGCAATTTGTTGACCGATACGGCCGGCTTGTAGTAGTCGACCACCATTGCGAGGCTGGTTACTCCGCAGCCGACTTTTTGCCACTTCGCGGATGTGATATCCCGAAATTGCGAATAGAAAGGAACCTCGGGCACATCCGATTTTGGGGCAACTTTTGTCTGTTGTACGGGGAGATTGATTACCTGGTACTGCGACACAATCGGAACCGGTGGCGCCGCAAGCGCGGCAACGAACAAAAATAACATTTTCCCATCATTCCAGATGTATCGGGCAGCGGCAATAGCAAAATTCATCTCGGGCTCATGAAGGAGCGAGAGTTGTTTTGCTAGTCCTGCACTGTTACGGGAGTACCGATGTCAGCCCACAGGTAGAGCTCCTTCGCCTTTTGTAAGGGAAGGTTCACGCACCCGTGCGACCACGGTTCGCCAAACTTATCGTGCCAATACGCGCCGTGAATGACCGCACCTCCGTGTGTGAAATACAAATCCCAGGGTACGCCGGGGAGGTCGTACGCATCGTCGCTCACGCCGGGCACCGGGCCCTGCATGTATCGGCTCGGGGTCTTTTTAAAAATTATAAAGGTGCCGTGGGGTGTGGGTGTGAATTCCTTTCCTGTCGAGATTTGCTCTTGCATGAAAAGTTCTTCATCGTCATACGCATAAAGCATCTGCTCGGAAATATCCACCACGATACGTTTGTTGCTTAGGATACTTATACCGGCAGG